>ERZ826016.1785-NODE-1785-length-18611-cov-19.063484_pt1 | contig 18611 bp, 19 predicted proteins | sample MGYA00519872_ERZ826016 | MGnify/ENA primary metagenome ERZ826016 (study PRJEB31778, sample SAMEA3449218) | human gut metagenome | biome: human gut; feature: human-associated habitat; material: faeces | place: United Kingdom | collected 2010/2012 ... | reverse complement strand
ACAAAACAAATGTTTCAAAAACTTTAGTAGATATAAAAAAGTTTTAGAATGCCTGCCTTTAAAACTCTATTTCCATTCCATCAAAAGTCAGATGCACATCAGGAGGAAGCTGCTCTTCGAGTTCCACATGCAATCCGGCATGATGACTCATGTGAATAAAATAAGTTTCGCGCGCACCGATGCGCTTCGCCGTCTCCAATGCCTCGGAAATACTCTGATGCGTAGGATGCGGCTTGACACGCAAGGCATTCACAACCAGAACGTCTAAGTCTTGCAATTGTTCATAGGACTCTTCAGGCATGGTCAGCATATCTGTAATATAAGCCAAACGCTTACCTATACGATACCCTAGAATAGGCAGACGCCCGTGCATCACCTGAAAAGGAATAATCTCCGTATGATTGATAAAGAAGTTTTTTCCCGGCTCCACTTCTTGCAAGAAAATCTGAGGTACACCGGGATATTTATGTTCCAAAAAACAATAGGGCATTCGCGCACGCAAGTGAGTTGCCGTATAGTCATCGGAATATATGGGAATCTCACCGAAACGGCAGAAAGGACGAAGATCATCCAGTCCTCCTACATGGTCATAATGCTCATGAGTAATCAGTACTCCATCTATTTTTTCAAATGAGGCTGCCCTCAACATCTGTTCCCGGAAATCCGGTCCGCAATCAATCAGTATCACCGCATCATCCGTATGTAACAAAGAAGACGCACGCAAGCGGTTATCGCGCGGATCGGCAGAAGTGCAAACTTCGCACTTACAGCCTATTTCAGGCACCCCTGTCGATGTTCCGCTTCCCAATATTCTTAGTTTCACTTTAATTACATATTAATTATCAATCATCTAAATAAAATTCACTTCGAGATGTATGTCAATGCCGAACTTCTCACGCACCGATGCCCTTACAGCATCCGAAAGAGCTACAATATCAGCTCCGGTTGCCCCTCCCCGGTTTACCAACACCAACGCCTGCTTATCATGCACAGCAGCAGGTCCCAGCGATTTCCCCTTCCAGCCACATTGGTCTATCATCCAACCGGCAGGGATTTTTATCCGATCAGTCCCCATCTCATAAAAAGGCATCCGGGGATATTGTTTCCGTAAGACCTCAAATACTTCACGAGAAACGACAGGATTCATAAAGAAACTTCCGGCATTGCCCAGCAGTTTCGGATCAGGCAATTTACTTTCACGGATACTGATAATCACTTGGCGTAATATTTTCAAGTCTACTCCCGGATATTTTTCAAGTTCCTGACGGATAGTACCGTAATCCAACATATAATGTTCTTTCTTGCTCAGGGTGAAACCGACATACGTAACGAATACCTGTTTCATTTCCGGCCGTTTGAAAATACTGTTCCGATATGAATATCCACATTCATCCATCCGGTAAACATGCTTCACGCCCTCTATGTTCATTGTTTCCACAAAAGAAATCAGGTCTTTCACCTCCACCCCGTAAGCACCAATATTCTGCACCGCCGAGGCTCCCACTTCTCCGGGAATCAGCGACAGGTTTTCAGTTCCGTACCAACCATGCTCCACACAATAAGCCACGAAATCATCCCACACCACACCGGCACCTACACGTACCGCAACCTTTTCTTCATCTTCTGCTATTACTTCAATACCGCCAATGCGCGAATGTAATATCACCCCTTTATAATCTCCGGTAAACAGCAGATTACTCCCTCCGCCAATATGCAGATAAGGAGAAGTGATGTCCCCGGCAGCAATCAACTTCTCCAATTCTTCTACTGAGCTGTATTCCAAAAACACGGCAGCTTCTACATCAAGTCCGAATGTATTGGGTATTTTTCTCATCTCATGCTCCATCATTCGTAATTCGTAATTTTCTAAATGCTCGTATCTTCATATTTATATAGTTCCCACTCTCCGCGATGCCTGCGGAAATAGAATATATTAGTGTATCCATTTCCAATCCCGTTTACTTTCAGTATCTTCGTATTCGAGTTATCGCTATTCTTTTGTCCGTAATTGATATTTGACAGTTTATCCACAGGCAATACCGGACGAAAAGCATACCACTGATTCAAATCGAGTGTAGTCTCCAGGATAGAAAACTCATCATCCGGATCTATTGTGATATACTGTAAAGGTTCACGAATATGCCGGCTCTGATAAACGCTGTCGGTCACAAAACGCGAATAAAACGCAACGAAGTCTTCATCCTCTCCCTGTTCCATTTGACGGAGATTGATAGCTTCCAGCATCCATACGCCCTTGGTACGCTCGAAGTAGTATTTCTTCACCATGCGGTTCTCCAGGAAAATCCATTCCACCTGCACGGAAGTCAACGCAGTATCCCCCACCAGCTCCAGATCGTCTTCATTGTCGAAGAGTAATGTGTAATAACTCTGCTGAGTAAACAGATAATCATGTTCCCACTCTCCCTTCTCTATTTTAGAAGACTTATCAACGTCGTAAAAAGACAATGGAAATTTGGTCCGCTGCTGTTGCAGGGCGTCATCTGAAGCGTAACTGTAGATAAAATCATCAAACGATTCATCCGCTTCTATTGGCTTTGGGTCATTATCAACTTCGGCCTGTGATACAGTATCAGCCTTGTGTGCAGCTGAATCCACCAAATTGGTGATTGTCGCAAAAGGGTCCATCTTCGTTTTCTTGTTGCCACACGACACCAAGAAAACGAGAAGAAAGAACCCCAATCCTATTTTTCTCATTCTTTACCGGACCATAAGGTCACTTATTTAGTTTAGCTCTTAACTTTTCAAGCATGTCCACCGTCATGGACTCTAAATCATATTGCGGTTTCCAATCCCACTCTTCACGAGCACAACTGTCATCCAAGCTGTCGGGCCAGCTGTCGGCAATGGATTGCTTCAATGGGTCAATCTCATACACCATTTCAAAGTCGGGCACATGCTTCTTGATGGACTGGCAGATCTCCTCCGGATCAAAACTCATGGCAGCAATATTGAAAGCATTCCGATGCTTCAGACGTGCCGGTGCTGCTTCCATCAATGAAATAGCCGCATTCAGCGCATCAGGCATATACATCATATCCATATAAGTACCAGGCTTCAAAGGACATACAAACCTCTCACCTTTCACTGCGGAGTAAAAAATGTCGACCGCATAGTCGGTAGTACCGCCCCCCGGAGGAGTTACATTGGAAATGATGCCCGGGAAGCGAACCGCACGGGTATCCACTCCATATTTAGTATAATAATAATCGCTCAATAACTCAGTAGTAACTTTAGTTACACCATACATCGTACGAGGACGCTGAATCGTATCCTGAGGTGTCTTCACATGGGGGGTAGCTTCGCCAAACGAACCGATAGAGCTCGGAGTAAACACTGCGCAACCGTATTCACGCGCCACTTCCAGCACATTCCATAATCCGTCTATACCAATTTTCCAAGCCATGGCCGGACGGCTTTCGGCAACAACCGAGAGCAAAGCCGCCAAATTATAAATCGTATCAATCTTGAATTGGCGTGCCACCACTTCAATAGACTGACGGTCGGTGACGTCGGCAATAGCAGAAGGTCCAGATGCCTTCAACTCGCCTTTAGGCATAGCACTCGGAATGTATCCGGCTATAACATGGTCATCTCCATAACGTTTACGCAATTCCAATGTGAGTTCCGAACCTATCTGTCCGGTTGCTCCAATTACCAAAATATTCTTCATACGACTTATTTATAAGGTGCTCCATCCTTAGAGACGTGCAAATATACATACTTTTTTTTCATTATTCTATCATTTTGCTATTGTTTATTTGAAGAAAAATCGTGTCCTTTGTATCGTTTAGTAATAAGATGACAAACTTTTAATTTATAAAGCTATGTACGGGAAAATGAAAGAACACCTCAGCAATACGCTTGCTGAAATCAAAGAGGCCGGACTCTACAAAGAAGAGCGCCTGATCGAGAGTGCGCAACAAGCCGCCATCACCGTAAAAGGGAAGGAAGTACTGAATTTCTGCGCTAACAATTACCTGGGTTTGTCCAACCATCCGCGACTGATTGCCGCCGCCCAAAAGATGATGGATCACCGTGGCTACGGCATGTCTTCCGTACGTTTCATCTGCGGAACACAAGACATCCACAAAGAACTGGAAGCTGCTATCTCCGACTATTTCAAAACCGAAGACACCATCCTCTATGCTGCTTGTTTCGATGCCAACGGCGGAGTGTTCGAACCTCTATTCAGCGAGGAAGATGCTATCATCTCCGATTCCCTGAACCACGCCTCCATCATTGACGGTGTACGCCTGTGCAAGGCCAAACGTTACCGCTATGCCAATGCCGACATGGCCGAACTGGAGAAGTGCCTGCAAGAAGCACAGTCCCAGCGTTTCCGCATTGTCGTAACAGACGGTGTATTCTCCATGGACGGCAATGTAGCTCCGATGGATCAGATCTGTGATCTAGCAGAAAAGTATGACGCTCTGGTCATGGTAGACGAATCTCACTCTGCCGGTGTAGTAGGTCCTACAGGCCACGGTGTGAGCGAGCTATTCAAAACTTACGGACGTGTGGATATTTACACCGGTACACTGGGCAAGGCTTTTGGCGGAGCCATGGGCGGATTCACCACCGGACGCAAAGAGATTATCGACCTGCTGCGCCAACGCAGCCGCCCGTATCTGTTCTCCAATTCTGTTGCTCCTGCCGTGATTGGTGCAAGTATCGAAGTCTTCAATATGCTGAGAGAAAGCAATGCCCTGCATGACAAATTAGTAGAAAACGTTAATTACTTCCGCGAGAAAATGACTGCCGCCGGATTTGACATCAAGCCTACACAAAGTGCTATCTGCGCCGTGATGCTGTATGATGCCAAACTTTCGCAGATTTACGCCGCCCGTATGCAAGAAGAAGGCATTTACGTCACCGGATTCTATTATCCCGTGGTTCCGAAAGACCAGGCACGCATCCGTGTACAAATCTCCGCCGGACACGAAAGAGAACATCTGGACAAGTGTATAGATGCATTCATCAAGGTAGGAAAAGAACTTGGAGTATTATCGCGCTAAAGCGCGATAAGCTACAGGCTACAAGTGACGAGTTACAAGTTGCTGCGCTGTATTCGTAAGCGAATAATTATTCGCCAGACTACCACACCGAAAGGAACTTGCAACTCGTCACTTGTAGCTTGTAGCTTTTACTCCCGGCAGCACCACCGTAAACCTGCTTCCTTTCCCCGGTTCCGACCACAGTTCGATTTTGCCCCGCAATTTTTCTACAATCACCTGGCAGATGGAAAGTCCCAAGCCGGCTCCTTGCGAAAACTCATCCTGTTTATAGAAGCGACTAAAGATCATTTTCTGTTCTGAGAGTTCAATGCCTCTTCCGGTATCTTCCACATAGATAGCCACTCGGTCCGATTCAGAAAGATAACGGTATCCCAACTTGATATATCCGGTTTTAGTAAACTTAGAAGCATTATTCAGGAAATTAGTGATCACCTGCGTCAAGCGCCCCTTGTCAACCGTCACTTCCACCTGCACCGCATCCAACTCTTTGATGAATTCCAATTGTTCGGGAATCAGCATCTGGTGAGTCATATAAATACTATCGACCAATTCTGAAACCAAACACTTCTCGTATTCAAATGACATATATCCGGACTCGATGCGCGAAAGTTCCAAAATATCATTGATTAGTTTCAGCAACAAATCACTATTCTTATTAATACTGCCGATGTATTCCAAACGTTCCTCCGGACTCACATCATCATCAAGCGCCAATATATTGGAGAAGCCCACAATTGCATTCAGCGGCGTACGAATCTCATGGCTCATATTTGCCAGGAAAGACTGCTTTAATTCAGCCTTTTCAGCCAGTAGTCTTGCTTCTTCCAATTCCTGCTCACGATCTTTAATCGCCTGTATATTCAGCAACAGACCGGCAGCTTTATATCCTCCACCGGGAAGCTGTATCGTCTTATAACGAAACTCCCACCACTGATAGCCTTTTTCATTAAAGTCACAACGCACCTGAGAAACCACTTTGCCTGCCTTAGAAATGTTTTTCCAGTACCCTCTCACCTCATCCCAATGATCGGGATGCATAAACGACAAGAGTTCCTCAAAACCAAGTGATTTAGCACTCATTTTCTGTGATATCCAGAATTCCTTTTCAAATACGAAATGGTCATTTTCCAGCTTCCAGGCAAAGGTGTCGCTACCTTCAATAGCCAACGCCAATGTTTCCTTTTCACTTTCCAGTTCATAAAGGGCACGTCTCTTCCGTCCTTGTTCGCGGCGATAAAGGAAGAAGAGCCAGACAAACAACGTGGAAAGCAGAATGATAATCAACACAACACCGGTTCCCCATGCTACCGGATATTCTTCCCGGAAAGGAATATTTATAATCGTACATTCCGCCGGAATACTCTCTTTGGAAATGCCCCGTTGCTGCATCACGTTCCAGTCTACCACATATTTCTTACGGCTCTCCCTGATGGGGATATCCGAAGGCTTCTCACCATGCAAAATACGTATGGCAGCACTCACTTCCTCTTCAGCCAGAATCGGGAATGTCGTGATATATCCACCAAGCAATTTTTCGTTATAGCCGAATGCCTCATTAATCGCAGTGAGACTGGGACTTGCACATATATTTCCAATATTAACCGATGTATAGTCGCGTTTCATCTGGAGGTAGCACATTCCTATGGAATACTTACTTAAAGTCCAGATAAAGTTTGCAGTTTCCTGTTTCTTTCCAATTCGTACCGACAGACTGGAAAAACGGGCATATCCCTCTTTATGGGGATAATGCAGCCTCTTTTCACGAGGAGTTCCCGAATAGCCGACCATACAGGTCACTTTTTCATCTTTCAGTTGATTTTCTATATCTGCCCGTATCTGCCGGTCGATATACGTAGAATCAAGCACTGTAAACAACTCCACATCTTCACCAAATAACTTTGTTCCCAGGCGTATATTCTTCATCAGATCTATCCGGTCATGAAAGCCCGTCACATTAGGATACTCTTTCAATAATTCCCAATTAGGATAGTTCACTCCACCAAAAACCACCGGAATTTCTGTCACCAAAGGATGACAACACTTGAACAGTGAATAGGCAGCCTGATCATCATTCACCAGAATTATTTCAGGTCTCCAACCATCAGAAACCGAATCGAGCAGATGATACATGTACTCCAACTCCGGTTCTTCCTGGAAAGCCTCACAGTCTAGATATACGATACGAATATCCGCATCAACCCCGTTTCTTCTGAATTCTTTATCTATCAAGCGGTTGAAATCAGGATAGCCGACATAACTTTCCTCGTAAGAATGCACGATTAAAATTCGCCGCTCCTCCCGGTCCGAACAGCTGTTCAAAACGAAAAAAAACAGAAAAAGCCATGCATATATAGACAGAAATGTATACTTCATTATTCAACTATCTGATCCATAAGTGCAACAAAGGTAGAATAAAATATGCATAATCCCAAGAAAAGAAAAAAAGAAGCTATCTGATTTTTTTCAGACAGCTTCCCTGCTTGGCAATTCTATATCAAAAAGACTATTAACGTTCGCCCAATTTCACATCTACAAAGAAGATACCCGTAGCACCGGCTTTCTTAATCATATCAACGATGCCTGCAGCCGTAGCCTCTTCTTCTACCTGTTCGCGTACAAATCCCCACAGGAAGTCCTGCGTTGCTTTATCTTTTTCGGCAGCAGCCACATCCACCAACTTGTCGATCATTTCGGATACACGGCGTTCGTGTTTGTACACCTGTTCAAATACTTCCAGCGGAGTACCGAAATCGTTGGGAACTACATCCAGCTTATCAACTTTGGCTTTACCGCCACGTTTGATTACGTAATCAGCCAATGCACAGGCATGTTCGTTCTCTTCTGCCCACTGTTTTTTCAACCAATGCGCCATACCACAATATCCTTCTTTCTCCATATAGAAAGACATAGCCAAATACATGTTAGCCGACCACATTTCAGCTGTAATCTGCTCGTTAATTGCATTTTGTAATTTTTCAGTAATCATAATCGTATTTTTTAATTAAATTGAAATCATTACAAAAGTAACAATGATACACAGACATTGTTCATTTGATAACATTTTTTATATAAAATAGTCCGGATTGACGGGCGTTTCCTGCAAAATAGTCTCAGCATTGAAACATGGACACTCCTTGACCCACTCTTCCGGTTCTATTTCGCCGTTGCTGTTCAGGTCAGGACTAAGGTCACGATGACCTGCCAGCCGAGAACCCGGATAATCCCTCAACAACAACATCACCAATACACGAAGAGAGTGTTTCTGTAAATCTGTTCTCGTATCAGAAGCCCGGCCATTCACATCCAGCCCGCCTTCATAGCACACACTAATCGAGTGAGCGTTGTATCCCCGGGCATGCGCACCGGGCTTTTCAACCGGGCGAAGATTTTTGATATCCCCGTTCTTCCTTATATAATAATGATAACCTGCGCCGGAGAATCCCCGGCGCAGGTGGTCTGTGGTTAAGTCATATTCCGTATAGCAACGGTCAGCGCGGGTGGCGCTGCAATGAATGACGATTAAATCAATTTTTCTCATTTCTTAAAGTATTATCCCGGTATCATTTCCCTGTCATCGCATGCGCGCTAAACGCTCCCAACACAGCCGAAGCCACAGCAATTACAATTTTCAACACCGCATCCCAAGTCAATTTCTTTTTCATGCCTTATTAAGTTTAGATTAAAGTTTACCCCAGCGGGTTTTCATCCAGACCACCGCCTCCGCCGGAATTACCACCTCCCTGGCCGCCGGAGGAGGAACCGTCTTCATCCTCCTTTTTGTCCAGGGCAAAGGATACATTGGCCGGACTTCGGGTTGCCGCCACGGTTCCGTTCACCAGCCGCAACCCCTTGTCCGGTGTGAAACGGATATGCACCCGTTTGATATTCCTTACCTTACAATCCTCCATTTTCTCCACGCCCGAACAACGGAACGTCATGTGAAATATCCCGAATTGATTCAGTTTCACCTTGTCTCCATTGACAAGTGTCCCTTGAATTTCTTCTACCAGAGCCTCGATCACGTGTTTTACGTCACCTTTGGTCATAGCACAATTCTTCTGAATACTGGCGGCAAGGGTGTCGATATCCACCGTGCCGGCAGAGCGGGGTTTCTGACGAAGATAAAACAACATCGGAGAATCTTTATCACTCACGATTTTTCTACGCTGAAAGCGTTCTACAAGTACATCCATAAAAAAATTAAAGTTTAGGTTAAAAAAAATCTGTAATGCCTATCATTAAGCACTTCACAAAGATACAACATCCAGCAGCCAAAGTCAAGTGTTTTGCTATTTATTTCCTCACCAAACGACAATTATTTTCATCCCCCAATTAATACTTAACACTTAATACTTAATACCTATTTCGCACTCCTCATCATCCACTCCAGCGGCGGCACATACTCCCCTATCTTCGTCATACTGGCATTATGCCCGAAGTACACATCCCCCGTCTCCCCGTTACGGTTTTTCGCCACAATAATCACACCCAGCCCCTCCGAGGGATATTTACTCTTGCGCTCCGTCGGTATCCCATAAACAGCCGGACGATACAGCAACATCACCAGGTCCGCATCCTGTTCTATCGCACCGCTCTCACGCAAATCACTCAGTGCGGGCCGGTGATCGCCGCGTCCTTCACAGTCACGGTTCAACTGGCAGAGCAGAATCACCGGTATATTCAGCTCCTTCGCCATTATCTTCGCCTTGCGGCTCGCTTCCGCCACTTCCTGTTCGCGGTTGCGGTTTTTCTGCCCGGAACCCACCTCGCAAAGTTGCAGATAGTCGATGATAAGGGCGTCGCACAATCCTTTGCCCTTCAACAGCCGCGCTGAAGAGCGGATATGATCCATTCCCATCTTCGGATTGTCATCCACATAAACAGGCAGGCGTGCCAACTTGCGTGCAGCTTCCAAAGCCTGCTGCTGCTCGTCGGCAGTCATCAGTCCCGTGCGCATGTGGCTGGCATTGATGTCGGCGGCAGCAGCCGTTATCCAGCGGTCGCCCAGTTGCTCGCCCTGCATCTCAAGGCTATAAACCACCACATGCCTGCCCGTAAGCCCTGCCGTTAGTGCTAGATGCAATCCGAAAGCCGTCTTGCCCACCGACGGACGGGCGGCAATAATAACCAGTTCTCCTGGCTGCCAACCCGCCGTCAGGCGATCCAACTCGGCAAGTCCCGTAGGGATGCCCGTAACGCCGTTCAGGTTGTTTGCCACGCGGGCATCCATCAGTTTCAGCGTATCCAGCATCAGCCGGTCCATATCACGCAGATAATCGGCAAAGGCCGCCTCACCTTCCAGATGGTCGGCAAGGTTATGCAGTTCCACCAGCGTGTCGGATATGTCTATCGTCTCATCGGAAGCGGCAGCCAGCAGACGATGCATGCCGATAATAGCCTCGCGCCGCACGTACATCCCGCGCAGGATGGCGGCATGCTGCTCCAGATGGGCGGAAGAAGCCACGCGCGAAGTCAGTTGCGTCAGCCGGAACGGCCCGCCCACGGCTTCCAGTTTGCCACGGGCGGCAAGTTCGTTCTTCACGGTGATGATGTCAATGGACCGGCCCGTATGGTACATAGCCAGCAGGGCGGAGAATATCTCGCAATTGCTCTGTTCGTAGAACATCTCGGCGCGGAGCTTGTCGCCCACGAGCGCCATGGCTGCCGTTTCCAGCAGGCAGGCGCCGAGGACGACTTCTTCCAGGTCGGCATCGTGGGGGTTCAGAATTTCAGCCATACCTTTTTTTTCATTTTCAGTTCGTAAAATCTTCATTAAAAATCTTGAGATCCAGATATTTGGCCGCACTCCGGCAATAGCGTATATCACTCAGGCTATAATAGTAGTCTTCTATGCGTTCAAGGGCAAGTTCCCGCTCACGGGTAGAAAGCTTTTTCCACAACTTCCCAACCAACGCCTTGCTCTCTATGCGTATGTGCGTCACTTCGCCATACTTGTCAATAAACCGTTCAAAGACTTCATCCACCTTCTTCTCTACCTTCTTTTTTTCACCGGAATTGCCCGTCCAGGCATCATAGCCCGGAATGCGGATATGACTGAGGCAGTCGCCCGGTACTTTTTCTACAAGCCCTTGGGCAATGCAGCGTTCAAAGAAGCGTCGGACATGTCCTCTCCTCCACCCCAGAATGTCCGCCCAACCCATAAAAGAGATAACGGATTCCCCCCGGGCACAGGTCACTTCCACCCCATTACACCATGCCACCTTTGTCTTGTAATTCACGTGGGTCAATACTCTCAGGAATGCCTCTTCGTCACCATTCGCCGCCCCCTGCTTTTCACACATACTCATCAGCAACGCCCTTGAAACCATGACGTAGCCTACACGCAACCAATTATTTTCCATTATCAGATAAACTCTACAAATTAACACTTTTTTCTGCGCCATATCCCTAACGCCGTTTGCGCCACCCCTTTTCACTGATATTCAATGAAGCGCAAGCACCCTTGCGCCACGCTTGCGCCAGCAAATGGACATAACATAATTATATTAGAAGAAATGATATACTAAAGTATATCTATCAGAACAGATGATGTGTTTGAGTCAAACAGATGATGCATCGGGCCCCAACGCATGATGCGTTTGCCCCGAGCAGATGATGCGTTTTCCTTTACCGTTTACCTTAATCAATTTTTCTTTCTTTTTCATTGTTCAGTTGTTTACTTATTTACACTTCAAATAAAAACATATAATATACTCTTATTCTGTATTACAGCGCAAAATTAGGAGTATCATTCAAAGCACAATAGCAAATATTTGCACCAACATAAATATAAACATCACTAAATAAAATCATTGCAGGTATATAGGCGATTTTTAATAGTGAGTAATTTCAAAGATAATGCACCATCCCTACAAAAACTTTTGTTATCTTTGTATCGTTAATAACGACAACAGATTAAAAACAGGAGGATAGAATATGGACCCACTGAAATACATAGTACCCGGCAGGAAACGTATCCCTTACGGCATGATGAACTTCGCAGTCATCCGCCGCGAAGACTATTATTATGTAGATAAGACCCGCTTCATCCCCCTGATAGAACAGGCTGACCGTTTCTTCTTTTTCATCCGTCCGCGCCGCTTCGGCAAAAGCCTGACACTAAACATCCTGCAGCACTACTACGACGTGCGCACCCGTGATAAGTTCGATGCACTCTTTGGCGACCTCTACATCGGGCAGCATCCCACGCCCAGCCGTAACAGCTACCTGGTACTTTACCTCAACTTCTCCGGCATTACCGGTGAGTTGAACAATTACCGCAAGGGACTGGATGAGCATTGCCAAATTCGTTTTGATTTCTTCTGCGAAGTTTATGCCGACCTGCTGCCGCAAGGCATCAGGGAAAGACTGGACGAAAAGGACGGAGCCGTCAACCAACTGGACTATCTGGTTTCGGAGTGCGAGCGTGCCGGACAGAAGATGTATCTCTTCATTGACGAGTACGACCACTTCACCAACGCCATCCTCGCCGACCCCGAAAGCCTGCATCGCTATACCAATGAGACGCATGGCGAAGGATACTTGCGTGCTTTCTTCAATAAAGTGAAGGCAGGAACCTATTCCAGCATAGAGCGTTGCTTCATCACCGGCGTAAGTCCCGTGACGATGGACGACCTCACCAGCGGATTCAACATAGGTACCAATTATTCCCTCACACCGAAATTCAACCAGATGATGGGATTCACAGAGGGGGAGGTGCGCGAGATGTTGACTTACTATTCTACCACCAGCCCCTTTCGCCATACCATCGACGAGTTGATAGAAATCATGAAACCGTGGTATGACAACTACTGCTTTGCGCAGAAAAGCTACGGTGAAACTACGATGTACAACTCAAACATGGTGCTCTACTTCGTCAAGAATTACATCGACGATGGCAGAATGCCGGAAAATATGATAGAAAGCAACATCCGCATCGACTACGAGAAGCTGCGCATGCTCATCCGCAAGGACAAGGAGTTTGCCCACGATGCTTCCGTCATACAGACTTTGGTGAGCCAAGGCTTCATCACCGGAGAACTAAAAGAAGGATTTCCCGCCTCCGGCATCACCAATCCCGATAACTTCGTGAGCCTGCTCTACTATTTCGGCATGCTCACCATCAGTGGGATGCACGAAGGAAAGACAAAACTAACCATCCCTAATCTGGTGGTTCAAGAACAACTCTATACTTACTTGCTGAATACTTACAATGATGCAGACCTGAGTTTCAGCAGTTACGAAAAAAGCGAACTGGCGAGCCGTCTCGCTTATCGGGGAGACTGGAAAGCTTACTTCGACTACATCGCCGACTGCCTGAAGACGTATGCCTCGCAGCGCGACAAGCAGAAAGGTGAGTTCTTCGTCCACGGCTTCACCCTTGCCATGACCGCTCAGAACCGTTTCTACCGTCCCATCTCCGAGCAGGATACGCAAGCGGGCTATGTCGATATTTTCCTCTGCCCTATGCTGGAGATCTACTCCGACATGGTACACAGTTATATTGTGGAGTTGAAGTATGCCAAGTATCGTGACCCCGAAAATCGTGTGGAGGAACTACGTCAGGAAGCCATCGCCCAGGCCAACCGCTATGCTGATACGGATACGGTGAAACGTGCCGTAGGCACTACCCGGCTGCATAAGATTGTGGTGGTATATAAGGGGATGGAAATGAGGGTATGTGAGGAGGTGTAAGCAAACGGCGCACTATGCAAAATTATGAACTCGCCATGAAGGCAGCTACAAACTTTAAATAACTGCCTGATGAGTAAACCTATAGATTGGCTGTTGTGCCTTTACCTTTCAATCCAATTTTCTATTTTTATAGATGAAAGATGATTGAGATGTTTTTCTTTGTTCGCGCTACGAGCAGCCCCGAAAAGTAGTTCGGCAACTGTAATCTCTGATATATAGCAATTATTCTGACCAACTTTCGCGATTTTCTCATCCAGCTGATATCTGCCCTTCATATAGAAGATACAAATATTGGTATCAAGTAAATATCCTTTCATTAGTCCAATGACACAATATGGCGCGTCGTGCCGCTTCGCTTTTCTTTAACAGCTTCCAGCATTTCCTCTGCCTCGGCATCATCTGCCCACACACCAAATAAGGATTCCAACGTCTTACCCTTGGCGGTATCACTTGTCCCTTCTTTTTTAAGTAACGAATCTGTCAACATCTTTATCAGATGTAACTTTGTTTCATCTCCCAGCGACTTCAACATATCGAAATAGCTGTGAGCCAATCTCACGCTCATATCCATAACGCCTCCTTTTTTATCCAAAAACAACTAACATCTACAAAGATAGAAAGTTTCTGCTGAAAACACAAAAAGATACTCTTTTCTTTCCGAAATCCCCCGTCTCCGGGGGAATAAAAACACGCACGCGTCAGCCTGCCTTATGCACAAACAGTAAATCCTCAACCAACAGATCGAAAGCTTGTTCACTGATGGCACCTTCGTGAAAGTAGAAGTAATGGGTGAGCAAACGGCGCACCTGGCGGATGCGGCACTCGGCGGTATAACCTTTCCACTCACCTACCCTCTTGCTGTCCAACGCCTGACGGATAACGGCTACATACGGAGCTATCAGACTGCGCACATCATCGCCGGAACGAACCTGTATCTTCTCATTCGGCAAGATTATAGTCACTTCCGGATGGTCGGCACGAACTATACGCATGGCCTCTGTCCAGCGGAAGCCATCTGAAATTACATCACGAGTAGTCTTTTTTTTGATGCATCTGTGGCACTGGGTGCCACAAAGGCACATCTTTTGAATCTTTTCATTGAATAAAAATTTAATTATTAATTAATGAAGGCATACGCCTTCTTCTTCGTTCTATTCTTCCCATAGCAACTTGGGATATTCTCCCTGGCTGTAAGATTTCCAGTGTGCACTTCCCCAACCATTAGATGAATCAGTGCTATATACAGGCCATTGATTGTTTGCATTATCAAATCCTTGATTTGAACTATTAACAGCATTGTCTCCGGAAGGCTTATTGTCAGTACCGGTCACATACCAATTATTGTTAACACCAGTGCCACTTTGTGTCCATCCCACAATTTCGCCTCTCTGGACACTTCCTCCACCGCTTGCAGCTTCAGCGTCGCCATAGTGTTTTACGATTCCGGTATTGTAGCAATAAGAGATTGTCGGACTCCCATAGTAGATGGCTCCGGCAACCCCGCCTACACCGCTCGATTTACTGGCGTGATAGGGCTCATCCGGTTTGACCTCGCCCGCATTATAACTATACTGCAAGGTTCCTGTATTCACCCATCCTACGACTCCTCCAAAGATTTCTCCTTTTCCTAAGATAGTACCCGTATTCTTACAATGCAACATTTTTCCATGCAACTCTCCACAAACACCTCCAAAAAAGCCAGCCCCTTTCACCGTACCTGTTATTGTTGCAGCATTACTGCAATTTTCAATAGTTCCAGCCGAGGTAACATTCGCACAAAAAGCACCCGCTGTTCCGTTGTTCGTTATATTTCCAGATGTGATATGTGCATTTTTTATCGTTCCTGAAAGTTCGCTGAACAATCCTCTTCCGCTGCAAGTCAGGCCACTGATGTTTTTATGACCACCATCGTAAGTACCGGAATAGTTCTTTGATTGCCAATTAGCATAAATAGATAAATCTATATCTTCCATCTGCTTATAATAAGCGGAAGCATTTTGCGCTACTCCTCTCAGTTGTGGCGAAGTTGTCACCTGATACGGATCAGCCTCCGTACCTGCCCCTTCCATGCCGCCTGCACTTAGCGGCAAGGTCACTGTCAAGACGTTAGCATCTACTGTCAGACCGGTAGTGGTGGCAGAAACCAGCAATTGCTCTTTACTCTCCGCTTTTGCCTGATTATCGGTGATATAAACATCGAAGGAAGCGAGAGGTTCCGGAATTTTTCTCAGTCCATTCAATATATATTCGTTATTACTTCCACTGACCGCAATTGCAGCATATTCATTTCCATTTATTATCACTTTTGAAACCGGGCCCAATGTGGTGGCTACATAACTTCCCGTACTCAACTTCATAGAGAAATTTTTGAAAGGAGCCGCAATGCGTGTATAGTTTCCTGCCTTAATATCGGCAGCCACAAGGGATTTCTGATAAGCGTAGCGGTTGTCGGCAGGACCATAGTCAAATGCAACTTCAGCGTCTGCGCCAGGACGCACAAGATAGCGGTATATCCCATCCGGCATCTTCCAAGGAGCCATGCCATAAAACACAGGAGCAGGATCATACGGAGCATCCGAATTGCTCGTTTCATTAATTTTAATCTCTATTAAAGACATGGCATGCACAAAAGAGAAAGCCAATGTACTGCCACTGCCAAGTGTACCTGTGCCTGTCATCAGATCGGCGGAAGTATATTTATCATAGTCGCTCTGGTCTTCCGGAAGGGTGAATGCAGAGATTATTTCCGCAACGCTCTTTTTATCATTCATACTGCTGCTGTAAGGATAATAGGCATAGTAAGTAATGCCAGTGCCATATACATGAATCTGATTGTTTGTATTGACGGGTTGCCATGCTCCGGCACTATACTTATAAGGAACATTATTTTCCAGAATGACATCACCGGAGTTTTTTAAGGCGAAAACCCCTATCTGTTCATTTCCCGTGAAGGAAGTCTGGTATCCGCTTTCTTGTGTGCGTGTATCTGCTCCGCCACGAAAGCCGTCGAGCGTGACTTGCAAGGAGGCAATTGTCTTTTCGGAAGTATCTTCTAATTCCGGGCTGCAAGCCATAAACAGGGACACAAAAGTTGTCAATAAGATTGTTTTTTCTGCTATCCTTTTCATTATATATTATTTTAAAAAGTAAAACCCGGATAAACACTACGCATGACAGTACCATAGGCATTTCCGTAACTTCCGTTCGAGAAAGTTGTAGGAAAACCACTACCTGTAACTTTATATGAGCTTGTCCAAAGAGTACTAAAATCCATATCATTATAGTTTTCTACAGCCTTTCTATTTTTATTAATGATATCCCTCATGTCGTATGCATACTGGGTCTGCCCCACTGACATTACATACCAGCCACTGGTAGCAACGGGCGGTGCGGCAGTAGTATTTGTCAGCACTTCACGTATCTCACGGGGATTGGAAACTGATGTACTAAGAGTTTGCGTATTTGTATAGCCGTTGAAAGCGGTTGCACTGTTGGAAGCATTTCCACTTCTTCGCACACCGGATATCATATCCAGAGCCACTACATAGCCTTGTATTCCTGTATTTCCGGATATTCCCGTACCACTATATTTCGATATATTGTCTTCACGCCCTTCTCCCGTTTCACCATTGGCATATATGATGCCGATGCACGTTTTACCTGTCGTCGGTGGTATACTGTATTGCAGTGCCGTCCCGTCGGTCAGCACACGATAGCCGCCATCACTCCAGGTTCCGTCGTTATAATAGTAATCTCCAGTTTTAATATCTTCTGCTTTATATCCTTCCGCTATCTCTCCACCCTTATCCACATCTACAGTTGTTCCGCTCCATACACTGATACTGCTCACCTCTGCCGTCACTGCATCCCTTGATATTTTCAGGTTATAGGCAATGGAAGTAGAAGGTAACCAGTCGGTCATGGAAGGCAGCGCCAGGTCGGTCACAGTTCTTGTGTCTCCTACTCCATTCATCGTATAAGTGAAGCTAAGCGTGGCACTTTCAGAAGCAGCTCCCGCAGCGGCTACAGGTAGCAGAAAGAAAGTCGCTATCTTCTGGGTGGTTCCGGCTGTTATGGTACTGGAAGACGAAGGTAAAGTGGCGGTGCAGGATATGTCGTTTCCCGCTCCGGAGGCTATATTGCTCCATTGCATCCAGTCAGTCGGAGAAGTGACAGAGCGGAAGGCTACCGTACCGCTTTTCTTGGTTTGGATGGAAAGGGAGTTGATGCTTACTCCCGTGAAACCACTTCCCGCTTCCACATTGAGAACAACCCGTGTCAGTGCATGCTTGAAGGAGAAATTGACCGTACCATTGCTTGCTGTTTTATCAGGTACGGGTTTTGCCAGTAGCAAATCTGCCTGTGCAGCTTCAGTGGCTTGCACCTGATAGGTGAATGAGGGATATCCTGCATCAGTGCTTCCCGGTAGTGTCAGTCCCGTAGCATTATGCGGCGCATAAGCAAAGAAAGTGAGTTTGTCGTTGCTGTTGGCGGGCCAGTACTTTGTAGGGGTGTATTCCCATGAACCGCTTCCTCGCGTCACTATCTGGTTGTACATGAAGTTGGGAGTGGAAGATGCCGCATTAAAACCGCTTCCTTGTGTAAAGTAAGCCAACACGCCCAGCGAAGGGAGGTTATCTTTGTTATAGTCTGTTCCTCGCGTCTGCGCCTCTATGGTCGGAATAAATCCAACGGGGACAGGCAGTTCTTCCATATCATCGGTTTGCGAGCAGGAGGCAAACAGAGTGAAACAGAAGGCAAAAGTTAAGAGTTTCATTCTTTTCATGTCTTACGATTTACTGTCTTGAATCTATGTGTGCCCGGAGAAGGACATTCAACCTTGTCCGGGCTGGTCAGGGGAAAATTACGGCGGATTTGTAA
>ERZ826016.1777-NODE-1777-length-18668-cov-5.027776_pt1 | contig 18668 bp, 18 predicted proteins | sample MGYA00519872_ERZ826016 | MGnify/ENA primary metagenome ERZ826016 (study PRJEB31778, sample SAMEA3449218) | human gut metagenome | biome: human gut; feature: human-associated habitat; material: faeces | place: United Kingdom | collected 2010/2012 ... | reverse complement strand
TCTCTAAAGGATTTTACTGTTTACTTTTCAATGTACTTTTTTGTTCCTTTGTGCGGAACGATTTTTATTATACTATATGTTTTTTTGATTGTCAACACCTTTTTGAAATTTTTTTAATTTTTATTTTTTTACATATAATATATATTTTTTTATCTGCTTTTCTCTCTCGAAAAGCTGTATATGATAATAACATCTTTAAAAGGTAAAGTCAATAGTTTTTTTGTATTTTTTTTAATTTTTTTGTCACTTTTTTATATTTTTCTTTTTTATTCCTTTTTATTTTCTGAATTCTACCAACAAAAAAGGAGCATTTATGGCATTTTATTACCTTTGCTCCCCTTTTATTAATTATTTTTTATTTTTAATTTTACTTTATTTACTAATCCATTGTCACCATATTCTAAAGAAACATCATATTTCTTATTTATTTTTTCAATTAATTTTTGTAATTTTTCTTTTTTATTATCATTAGTTGTATTCTGTTTTATTTTTACATCTATCTCGTCTATATTTTTTATATAATCACTTGAAGACGATGTATTTCTGTCTAATTGTTCAGTGTCAACATCAGTTTCTTCACCATTTTTTAATACAATATACATATCTTCAAAATTATCCGAGAATGAATTGATTAATTCATTAACATCATCTGTTGTTAAATTTTGACTGGCAAAATATTCAAATTGCGAATTAAATCTATTTTTTTCAGTTTCTGTTATATCAACATTATCAGATATGTCTATTGAATTGTTTTTTAATAGATTTAAATTTTGTAACATTTTTACATAATTTTGTAGTGGTACACTATCATTAAATTTTTGTATCTGCGTTTGAATATTTCCTAACAATATATTTGTTATTGTTGTAGTTTTATCTTCGTCTAAGCTGCTCAATTCTACATTATTATCTTCTATATTTATTTGATTTTCAAATTTATCTACTATTTCAATATTATCATCAATTGTCAACACTGTTTTATATTTATCATTTTTTAATGAAAGTTCTATTTGATTCTTAATATTTTCATTTTCCATTTTTTGGTTTAATTTTAATTCTACATCAGCAGTAATTTCATTGTCTTCAATTTTTTCATATTCTATTGATATGTCTTCTTCATTTTCTGATGATTTTTTTTCTATTTGAATTATTTGCTCATTTTCTGTTTGACTATATTCTATGTTATCAAATTTTATTACATTATTATATAAATCTATATTTAGTTTTCCTGTATTTGTTTGTATTGTTGTTCTTGTTGTCTTTCCTTTTGATTCATATACTGTTATTTTTACTTCATCATTTCCAATATTATTGTTTTGTATATCTTCTACTTCTTTATTGATTTCTTCAACAAATTCTTCTCTTAATGATTTTTCCGCATCATAAGAACTATATTTTTCTTTTATTATATTTTCTACATTATCAATTTTTGATAGTATTATTTCATCATTTGATACTTGTTCTAATACTTTTACTATCAAATTATTGTATTGTTCTTTTGTTAATGTAATTGTATAAGCATTTGTTGTTACTGATTTATTATTTACAGTTATTATAGAATTTGCTTGTTTTGAATATTTGTCTTTTGATACATTGCTTTTTATTATATTTAAGTATGTATTTTGTAAAGTTTGTTTTTCTTCGTCAGTAAATGTAATAGCTCCTTTTATATCTACATTTGTAAGTAATGAATCTATATTTTTCAATTCTGAATTTTCTTGTGCATTGTTGTCATTTATTTTGTCCATATCTACTGATACGAATTGTTTTATTCCATCAAGCCTTATTCCATATACTTTGTTTTCGTTTAAGTATTCTGCTCTTATTAAATTTTCATCTTCTTTTACTATTTTTATATCTTTATAATAGTAGTTATTTTTCTTATCTGTTTGGCTACTTATTTTTAATTGAGCATCATTTACTGGATTTTTTTGATTTTCGTCACTTGTTCCTATGTTTTCTGTGTATTCTAATTTTCCTGTAAGTTCTGATGTGTATTTATTATTATCTAATACTTCTTGTATTTGGCTTGAATTGTCTGTTAATAATGTATCTGCTATATTGAAATTTTGTATAAAATATTTTGTGAATAATGTCTCATTTGTTTTAAAAGCATCTGTTTTTATGTATAAAAACGCTAATATTCCTACTATTAATATAATCATTAATGTTACTATACTTATTATTATTGCTAATCTTTTCTTTCTTGGCATCATTATTTTTTCCTCCTCTTTCTTATGTACATTTACATTATATATTTTTTAAAATTTTTAATCAATAGATTTTTTCAAAATTCTTTGTTTTACTGATTCATATATAATTATTCCTGATGATACTGAGGCGTTTAGTGATGTTACTTTTCCTTTCATAGGTATTTTTACTAAGAAGTCACAGTTTTTTCTAACTTTATCACTCATTCCATTTCCTTCATTTCCTATTACTATTCCCAATGATCCTGTTAAATCTTGGTTATAATAATATTTTTCTGTGTTGATATCTGTTCCACAAATCCATAGTCCCGCTTCTTTTAATTTTTCTATACTATCAGATATATTTGTAACTCTAGCTATTTTCATATGTTCAACTGCTCCTGCTGATACTTTATTTACTGTACTATTTACAGCAGCTGCTCTTCTTTTTGGTATTATTATTCCATGTACTCCTGCAGTTTCCGCAGTTCTTATTATTGAACCTAGATTGTGCGGATCTTCTATTCCATCTAATATTAATACAAAAGCATCTTCATTTCTTTTATTTGCTTCTTCTAATATATCTTCTATTTCACAATATTCAAAAGGTGGTACTATTGCAATAACACCTTGATAGTTTTGTGTTTGTGCCATTTGTTCCATTTGTCTTTTATCTTTTTCTACAATGATAATTTTTCTTTGTTTAGCAATTGCAATTATTTTGTTAATAGAACCATGTCTTTCTCCTTTAGTAATAAATATTTTGTTGATGTCTTTTTCACTTTCTAATAATTCTAATACTGAATTTCTGCCTTCTATTTGGTCTTCATATTTTTTTTCTTTTTCCATATTTACTTTTCATTCCTTTCTCAGGCACTAATCTGGTTGGAAAAGAATTAAATTTTGGCAAGGAAAATTTTATTTAAAAGGCAAGGGCGCATACGTGTTGTATGTAACCGCGTTTTAAATGAAATTTGACGTAGCCAAAATTGTAATTATTTTTCAAACATATTCCTCCATTTTTTGATAACTATATCAAAGTGAAATATAAAATTCAACCCTTTACATTAAAATTTTATATATAGTGTTCAATAGTAACTGATAACTTGCCTTTTCTTGTTTCTCCATTTATTAATTTTACAATAAACTTTCCTTTGCCTCTTATTACTATAACGTCCCCCTCGCTTAGTAATTTTGAACTTCTAGACTCGTTTTCATAATTAATAAATACTCTCTGATTTTCTATTATCTCATTAGCGACATTTCTTGAACATTTTGCAAGTTCTGCCACTATTGCATCTAGTCTTAAAGAAGCAACAACAATTCTAATTTCTTCTTTCTTCACATTTGGCTCTCTTATCTCTTTAATATTTAATTCTGTTATTGTTGCTTTAGAAAATCTAGTTAATTGTTGTAAATTGTTTACTACATATTCACATATTTCAAGGCTTGCAACTATATCTGCACCATCTTCAAAGACAAGAATGTCCCCCAACTTTTCTCGTTTTATTCCAAGCTTCATTATTCCACTTAAATAGTCTTTGTGCGAATATGTTCCTTTTAGTTCGTTTGGTAATTTAATTCTTATTAGTTTTACAAATTGAGAATAATTAAAACGTTCATTTTCGAATAAATCCATATATTTATCTGGATAAAAAATAAGCATGACTTTTTCTGCTTCTTCACAAGCATAATAAAATTTATAATTTTGTTCTTTTACTATGTTTATTACTTCTTGGGCAATTTTCTTTTGGTACATATCTAGAAAATCGGTTGCTACTATTTGATTTCTTGTCTTTGCAAAATTTATTTTGTCTATTATTTTTGCCACAAATAGTCTATCTTCTTCATTTGAATATTTATTTAAAATTGCTTCTCTGTTCATGTTTCATCCTTTTTGAAAAATTCCATAAAAAAATTTTATTTTTACTAGATTTTTATATTTTTTTGTGCTATTATATATTAGTCTTTCATATTGGGATGTCGCCAAGCGGTAAGGCCTCGGACTCTGACTCCGATATGCGTGTGTTCGAATCACACCATCCCAACCAAATATATCAGCAATTAAGTTGCTGGTATTTTTTCATGTGCTAATTATAAAACATATGTTCTCTAAAGTCAAGTATATTTTTTAAAATTTCGTATTTTTTTCCAGATCTTGTTAATACTATTACTATTGGAGGTATAGATTAATGAAAGATTATTTAGGAATTCAAAGTGTTCATGCTTTAGAAGTATTAGATTCTAGGGGAAATCCGACAGTTCAAGTAGAAGTTGTAACAGAAGGCGGTTTTTCAGGTTTAGCCATAGTTCCTTCTGGCGCATCAACAGGAAGTTTTGAAGCAATTGAGCTTCGCGATCAAGACGAAAATAGATATGCAGGCAAAGGCGTTCTAGATGCTGTCGAAAATGTCAATTCAAAAATTGCTAAAAAAATGATTGGAATGAATGTTTATGATCAACGAAAGATTGATAATTTCTTGATTGACTTAGACAAAACACCCAATAAGGCTAACCTTGGTGCAAACGCAATTTTAGGAGTTTCTTTAGCTTGTTGTAAGGTTGCCAGTAATTCTCTTGGTACTCCTCTTTATTCGTATATAGGTGGTGTAAATGCTCATGTTCTTCCTACTCCTATGATGAATATTTTAAATGGTGGAAAACATTCAGATAATAATTTGAGTATTCAAGAATTTATGATTGTTCCATCTGGTGGAAAAACTTTTGCTGAAAAGCTTGAAATGGGCGTCACCGTTTATCACAATTTAAAGAAATTATTAAAATCTAAAAATTTATCAACAGCTGTCGGCGACGAAGGAGGTTTTGCTCCTAACTTGCAGTCACACGAAGAGGCTTTGGACTTAATTGTAGAAGCAATTGAGAAATCAAATTATAAAGTAAAACAAGACATTGGAATAGCTTTAGACGTTGCTGCAACCGAAATGTTTGATGAAGCAAAAAAACAAGGCAAAGATGGATACCTATTCTGGAAAACTGGCGAATTTAAAACCAAAGATGAAATGATAGATTATTTAGATAACCTTACAAATAATTATCCAATAGTTTCAATCGAAGATGGGCTTGCTGAAGAAGATTGGGATGGTTGGAAAATTTTAACCGAAAAACTTGGTAATAAAGTTCAACTAGTAGGGGATGATTTATTTGTAACTAATGTTTCAAGGCTAAAGAAGGGCATCGATTTAGGAATAACTAACTGCATTTTGATAAAGCCAAATCAAATAGGAACTCTATCAGAAACACTTGATGCAATCGAACTTGCAAAATCAAATGGCTATAAGGCAATTATTTCTCACAGGTCTGGAGAAACTGAGGATACTACAATTGCTGACATTGCAGTTGCAACAAATATAGGGCAAATAAAGTCTGGTGCTCCATGCAGAACAGATAGAATTGCAAAATATAATAGATTGTTAAACATCGAATACGAACTTTCAGAATAAAAATTTAGTAACCTTAGAGCAAATATGAAAATTTTTAGTCTTTACTTTACCCTTTATAGTTCTCTATAAAATTGAAATCTTCGGTAAATTTTCTGTATAAAAAACTAATTCATATTTTATAAAGCCTCGACACGTCATGTTTTGTCGAGGCTCTTTCAGACCACTCAATACACATTTCCAGTCTCGTTTTAAAAATATGAATTAGATTCTTTAAACTCTTTGTATACTAATTAACGTTTCCTTATATATATTACTATTCCAACTGCTAAAACAACCATTCCAAGTACAACAAATGCAAGATTATCTCCTGTTTGTGGTATTGGATTTGGAGCAATAGAATTGTCCTTAGGTTCTTCTGGCTTTGGTTCTGGAGTGACATCTTTTTTTAGCATTATTGATGGTGTTACATCTGATGTTGCCTTCTTATTTGTACCATCTGTTCCTGTATATTCCACATCAACTTTTTGATTTGTTGGAGTTTCAACATTTATTATTTTTTCATTAAATTTTTCTTTTAATTTTAATGTGTATTTAAAAGATGCTATCTCTCCTGCCTTTAGTGTAGTTATTTTCCATGTAATACTGTTATTTTTCATATCAACAGTTGGTGTTACAGTTCCAATATTTGCTTCTTCAAATATTTCAAAATCGTAGTTTTCTACTATATTTAGTGGAAAATAATCTACTACAGTAATATCTTTTATTTCATTCTCAATTACAACACTTACGTCTTGGTAAACGTCCTTTGTTATTGTGTTTTCAACAGATTCATCCAATACATAGTAGAATTTGCCATATGTTGGGCTTTCTTGAGTTCCAAATATTTCTTCGGCTAAATCTTTATATGTTTTTCCAGCCGCTTCTGCAGATGAAGTTCCATCTGGATCTGGTTGATATGTCGAATTTACACCAGTCATAACAGTTATTATGTTTATTCCACTATCTTGAATAGATTTTAATGTTGCTTTTGTATTTTTTGCAGTATTTCCTGAATATGTTAATGATGTTCCAACTGAGTTATTTGGAACTCCATCTGTTAATAATATCAAATATTTGTTTAATGTTGTTTCTGTGCTAAAATGAGCCTTGGCTGTTTGTAAACCGGCATCAATATTTGTTCTGCCACCAGTAGTTTGAATGTTATCTATTGCTGATGTAATTTCATCTATTTTGTTGCTTGGTTCAATTATGAGCTTTGCATCTTCTAATGTTCCTTCCTTTGACATTTCAGAGTTTGAAGAAAAGCTTACAACACCTATTTTTGTACTAGGTTGTTCTTTTAATATTTGTTCTGCCAAAGTTTTTGCAGCTGTAAAAACCGCTTCTTTTCTAGTTTTTCCACTAGTTAAAGTATTATCTGACATACTCTTAGAATCATCTATAACCAAAAACATTTCAGTTGGTTTAGTTTCTTCTTCCTTACTTTTTAAGTTTTTTACATCAATTTGCAATGTTACTTCTTTCTTTTCATTATCTACAGAAATAAGTTGTTTTATAACCTCTCCGTCTTCGCCTAATTTAATTGTACATACATTATCTTTTACTTTCACAAGTGTTACCTCTTCATTTGCAGCTAACACGCTTGTTGCAAGTGTTACAATCATAATTAGTGCAATAATAATTGATACACAAATTTTCTTATTCATATAAAATTCTTCCTTTCCTTTGAATTTCATCGTAAATATTTTAATACTAAATTCCATATTTTTCAACTAATTTTTTGAATATTCTTAAAATATTAATAAATGATCGCACCACCATAGTCATTTACTTCTAATCCTTTAAAATCTACTAATTCAAACTCATATTTTTTCAAATATTCGATTATTTTTTCTTTGCTTTCTAAATTTTCAATATCTCCAAATAAAACAAATTTATTGTCAAATACAAAACTTGCTCCACCAATAAATCCTTTCATATTTGAATATTTTCCATCTTTTTTTAATAATTTTATATTATTTTCTTCTATAAAAGCAGAATTTATTCCATTTCCTTTCAATATTTTATCTATTCCTCTATCTGATGTAATACACGAATTTTTGCTTGTTACACATATTGAACATTTTGTATATCCTTGTTTCACAGTTATGTTAGTACTTATCATTGAATCTGTATATTTGCTTCCAATTATAAAATCTCCAATTTGACAAGCATTATATGAAACGTCATATGGATATGTTCTTCCAACTAAATTTTTACCAACAATAAATTCTTTTTCCCTTATCGGGGCATTTGGCGCACATATTATTTTATTTTGTAATTTACAATAGAAAATATCACTGTGTCCCGAAATTTCTTCATATACATCGTCAGATAATGGAAGTTTTATCACATCAAAATATCTACTTAAATATTCATATTCTACTTTTCTAACTCTACTATCTATTAATAATTTTTTCATTTTTAATCGCATTCTTTCTTCGATTTAAGAAACTTAACCTTACATTTTTGCAACAATCTCTTGCAACTCTTTTCTTGTAAATACGTATTTCGAATTGCAGAAATTGCACTCTATTTGTATCTTCTCTTCTTCCTTAATAATGTCTTCAAGCTCTTTTTTACCTATTGCAATTAATCCTTTTTCACATTTTTCTCTTGAGCAATTACATTCAAATTTAGGTTCTGTTCTTTCTAACACTTTTAGGTTTTCATCACCCGTAACTATTTTTGCAATCTCTTCTAGAGTCTTATTTTCATCTAACATTTTACTTACAGGTTCTATGTTTTTTATTTGTTCTTCTATTTTAGATATCTCTTCCTCACCAGCATCTGGCATTAGAGAAAGTTTATATCCTCCTGCTGATTTTATTCCATTCTTATCTACTAATACTCCTAAAGCAATTACAGTAGGAGTTTGTTCTGAAGTTGCAAAATAATTTGTAAAATCTTCAGCAATCTCACCACTAACAATTGGAGTCATTCCAACATATGGCTTTCCAATTCCAAGGTCTTTAATAATGTAAAGCATTCCTTGTTTTCCAACTGCTCCACCTACATCTAATTTTCCATCTGATTTTCTTAATGGTAAATCAACCTTACCATCACCAACATATCCTTTCACATTTCCATTGCTGTCTGCAACTGCGGTTAATATTCCTATTGGTCCATTTCCTTTTATTTGATTAGTTATGCTTGCTTCTTCTGTTTTTAATTCATAACCCATTATACTAGTTATTGTAAGCAGTCTTCCTAATGCAGCCGATGCTGTTGGACTTAAATCATGCAATTTTCTCGCTTTTTCCACTATTTCTCTAGATGATATGCATTTTATGCTTACCTTTCCATTATAAGCTAAGCAATCTATTATTTCGTCTTTCATATTATTTCTTTCCTCTCTTTTTTATTTATATTTAAAAATCTAATAAGCAATTTCTGTAGTCTATATTTTAACTCTCATTATCCTTTAATAAACTTTGATACAAAAAATCCCTCCATATTTTTCGAAGGCAATATTCTTATCGCTTTATTCAAATCTTTGCTCATTCCCTCATTAAAAGCATGCAGTGCTTCATTTATTTCAATATTTATTGGTAATAATTTTACATTAAAATTATCTATTGCCCATTGCAGAATTTCCTCATTTTCTTGTTTGTTTAATGTACAAGTAGAATATACTAACGTTCCATTTGGCTTTAATGCATTAAATGCACTCTTAAATAATTTTCTTTGCATTTTTGTTAAATCATTAACAGTTTTTGGCGACCATGTTTTATAACTTTGAACATTATATATTGTAAATCTTCCTTCTCCACTACAGGGTGTATCTAGTAAAACTTTATCAAATTGCTCTGGATATAAATCTCCAATTTTTTCTCCTCTTCCATTTATTACATCTACAATTTCTGCTCCTTGACTTTGTACATTGTATTTTAGTCTTTCACATCTTAGCTTATCCAATTCATTTGCCAAAATATGACCTTTTCCGTTCATTAAGCTTGCTATTTGAGTAGTTTTGCTACCTGGAGCTGCAGTTAAATCAAGTACATTTTCTCCCTCTTTAGGATTTAATACTAAAGGTGGCACCATGCTAGATAAACTTTGCAAATAAATATATCCTTTTTGATATATTTCAAGCTTTTGAATGTCTTTTTCATTCGCATTTTTTATAATCAGAGCATCATTATACCATAATACTCTTTCAAATTTAATATTTATTTCTTTAAAATATTTCATTAAACTTTGTATATCATATTTTAGAGTATTTACTCTTAACGTAGTTAGTCGCTTTTCCGCTATTCCTCTAAAAATATTATCTACCATTCCTGGTGTAAACATTTCATATAAATTATTTACAAATTCATTTGGTAGTCTATTTTTTGTTTCTGTAATTCCAGCCATTACTAGTTCCTTTCATAAATATAATGTAATCTAAAAAATATCATATAATATTTATTTCTAATAATTCTTATTCAAAACTTCTTTAATATTTTAACATATATTCTCTAATTTTTAAAGGTATATAATTAAATACTTTATGTCGATTTCATCTGCTGTTACACAATTTTTTACACTAATTGGTAAATTTGCCTTTTTTATTTTAATTATCTTTACATTTTATGTAAAGTGTGGTATACTAAACTTTGTAAACATTCTTGTTTCAAGAAGGTTTGCTCCGATTATACAATAAAAATTAAAGGAGACCAAAAATGGCTAAACTAAAAGCAACTGGTTATTGTCCTGCTGCCGAAATTGCAGCATTTCCAAAGCTATTTCCTGAGCACGTTTCAAAAAAAGCAGAAGAAGTTATGAAAGTTCTTGGCAAACGTGCCAATTATATGCATTACGCTGGACATGAAGTCAATTGTGGCGGAAGCAATGCATGTTTGATGCTTATGACAACAGATACACTGGCCATGGATGTTGCCCAAACACTTAAAAAGATGGTTTCTAACGAACCCATACACGATGTCGGGCGGGTCATTCTCGTGCACGATGTGTTGACCCCTAGCTCCATGCCTTGTGTTGCCGTCATTCCTGGTACCGATACGTATACCTTTATGGGAAACCAAGATATCAAGGGAATCCAACTCCTTCAGGACGATAAATTCCTGGTTTGGATCAAGAGCAACCTTCGCTTTACGGAGATGTATATCTACCGTAAGCATCAGCTCAAGTAAGGGAATTTCCCTTTTGAGATAAAAAAACGCAGCTGCTAAACACAGTTGCGTTTTTTTATTTAATTTTAAACAAATCATTTGGTTCACATTCTAACAATTTGCAAAGTTTTTCTATTGTTTCGAATTTTATCCCAGTAGTTTCATTGTTCATCATATGGCTTATGCTTTGATATCCACCTTCCATATTCTTTATTAACCAATATTTCGTTTTTCCTTTTTCTTTTAATAATTCTTTTATGTTTATATATATCATTTTATTTCCTCCTCGTATAACTATTTTAACACATTAAACAACTTACAAAAAGAACCCTATATTGAAGTATATCAATATGGGTTCGCAGTCTTGGGCAGGTAGTTGGAATCGCCGAGCCGCGCCGGGAAATTAGTCCACTGGACTAATTTCTATTTCTCCTTTTCGATTTTCCTATACTAAAAAGCAGAGTCTTATGAGACTCTGTTTTATTTTGCTATGGAGCAGGTAGCGGGAATCGAACCCGCATAGCCAGCTTGGAAGGCTGGAATTCTACCATTGAACTACACCTGCATTTTTGTGTACTTCCTAACGACAGTTATTATAATATCATAGGTTATTATTTTTGTCAATACAAATTTTAAATTTTTTCAAAAAATTTTTTTATAAAATTTTCACTAGTAATTTAATATTTATAAACAAATTTAGATTTTCGCCCAAAATCCCCCGTCCCTATTGGGCGAAAAATTTTGAGCGAATTCTTAAATATTTTTTATGCTCTTGGATGAGCTTTTTTGTATTCATTTTTTATTCCTGGGTCTTGAAATTGCATATATACTTGTGTTGATGATATATCTGAGTGTCCGAGCATTGTTTGTATTGCCTTTAAGTCTGCACCATTTTGTAGTAAGTGTGTTGCAAAAGAATGTCTTAATACGTGTGGTGTTATGTCTTTTTCGATGTGAGCTTGTTCTTTATAATATTTTACTATTTTCCAGAAGCCTTGTCTTGTAAGTCTTGTTCCGTTTACGTTAACAAATAACGCTTCTTCACTTTCATCTCTTATTAAGTATGGTCTTGCATCATCTATGTATTCTTTTAATGCTTTTAATGACATAGAGCCTAGAGGAATGTTTCTAGATTTGCTTCTTCCTCTACAAACTACATATCCTTCATCTAATTTTACATCATCTATGTCTAGAGAAATCATTTCTGTAACTCTCATGCCTGTTGCATAGGCAAATTCAAGCATTGCCTTGTCTCTAGTACCTTTTAAGTCAACGTCTTTTGGTTGGTCTAATAATAGTTCAACTTCTTTTGATGTTAATATGTTTGGAGTTCTTTTATTTATTTTTGGAGACTCAATTGTCATTGTTGGGTCTTTCTTTATTTTTTTAACTCTTATTAAATATTGATAGAATGATCTTATTGAAGCTAAGCTTCTTGAAATTGTAGATTCTTTTTTGTTTTCTTCTCTTAAAAATTCCATATATTCTAATATGGTTTCTTCTGTTACCTTTAGATAGTTTATTTTGTTGTCTGAAACGTATTTTTCATATTGCTCTATGTCTCTTCTGTATGATTGTAGTGTATTATCTGATAATTTTTTATCATCTTTAAGAAAATCTAAAAAAAGTTTAACTTGTTTTTCCATTTGCGCTCCCCTATCCTATTTATTTATCTATGTAACAATTTTATGAATTTACATAACTAATACATGTTATATCAAAATATTCGGAAATTGTAAATACATTTTGTAAAATTTGTGAAAATATTTTCCAATTAGCAATACTTTAAAAATATACCGCTTAAATTTCCAGAAATATATGTTTCTAACAGCGAAGATATTAATAATAAAATTAGCATTAAAATTGAAAATATGGTATGTTTTAATATCTGCAATTTTATGTTTTCTCGTCTTCTGTCTTCCATTATTAACCTGTACAGTTTTATTCCACTCACACTAAGCGTGAGTATTGTTGGAATGTAAATTATATTTTGAATAAGCATTGTGGCAATTATAAAAATTATGCCTTTTCCTGTTCCTACAGTTGCTATTACGGAAGAAACTGTATACCCTATGCAATAGCCTTTATATCCAACAACCACATATATTAGTGGAAATCCTATAACAGTAGAACCCAGAAACCACAGTAGCACAGCTATCCCAACATTATTTATTATTGAATTTTTTAATAGTTCCTTTGTTGAAATTTGATAATTTTCTTTTATTGAATTTATAAAATTATTTATATATCCACTTATTTGATTTGCCTGTGTTTCATTTGCATTATTTACAAAAATCACACCTAATGTTAATCCTATAAAAAATATTATGGTTAATATTAGGTATGTTTTTATGTTTTCTTTTATGAATTCTATTATTATATTTTTTAGTCTATTGGGGGTTGTTTGTCTGCGGTTTCCTCTCATGTTCTCCTCCTAAGGTTATTGTTTATACATAATGTCTATTCAATAATCTTAGAATTAGAACTGTTTTTTATCCGACCGTTACTTTTCCGTAAACTCCGCCACCACCAGCATGAATCTTCATTTTGCCTTCTCTAGAAGCAATTATTTCGTTTGCAACTTTTTCACCAACCACTGCTTCTATATCGTCTTTTGATAATTTATGTAAAATTGTCATCTCTGTTCCAAAGCTGTCTAATAGTCTATCTATTGTTTTATTTCCTACTCCTGGGATGAATGTAAGTGGAACCTGATAAACATATGGTGGTCTGTTTGCAGGGCTCTTACTTTTTTCTTTATCTTTTATTAGTTCAATTCTATCGAAAACACCAAAAGTTACTTTGTCGCTTCCGCAGAATGGACACACTGCAACTGGTTCTTTAGTTTCTATTACTTGATTACAACTATCACAAAAAGTTCTATGATATTTTCCAAGCTTTGGATCTAATCCATAATTGCAAAGTACTTTTCTTCCATCTTCGCCTTTTAAGGCTTTTACAACTTCTTTAAAGCTTATATCATTTACAAGCATTTTGTTGTATTCTCTTGCAATCTTTGGAAGTGAATGTGCATCTGAATTTGTAACAAATGTTTTATCTTCTAATTCTGTTATCATATCTGCTAAATATGTATCAGCACTTAAGCCTAACTCGATTGAAAATATTTTATCAAATTTTTCTTTGAATATATCCTTCATTCTGTCTACACAGTTACCATAATAGCTTTTAAATGGTGTGAAACAATGTGCTGGAATTAATATTCCATTATATTTTTCAACTATATCTATCAGCTCATATCCAGAAACATCAGAACGTTGTGTACTTAATGTTATATTATGTATATGCCTACTCATCTCTTTAGAAAAGCCCTTAATATCTGATAAATGTGGAAAGAAACATACATTATGTGCTGCTCCGCACTTTCCATTTCTTCCAACCTCAGAAGTTTCAACTTCACTTCCTAGTAATATACAAACCTTATCTTTGTATATTATGCCTCCATCTTCAATTTCATATGCTTCACCTGTTTTTAAAAAATTTTCTATATCTTCAATAACATATGGTGATGCACAGTCTATAATTCCAACAATATTAATTCCCTTTCTATCGGCACATTCTTTTGCAATATTAGCAAAATTTAGGCTTCTAGCTGCCGTGATTTTAATTGGCTTACCATTCTCACTTCTTCCTATGTGTACATGTAAATCTGCAAATACTTCTTCCATTTATATATCCTTTCTTACTATTTAAATATTTTTGATTTAAAAAGAATTATAATTTTGGAAAAACACCAAATTTTAAATAACACTAAAACATAATTATTTTTATGTAATTTAAAATTGCATTTGGCATAACCAAAATTATAATTATTTTCTTAACTTCTTATGTTCATTTAATACAACAAAGTTATAAATACTTTCTTAACTTCTTATATTTATTTAATACATCACCAGTTATAATTACTTTACCGTTTTATTCTCTAAACCAGTCTTCATAAACTCTTGAAGATTGTTCTTTTTCTTCTGGGTCTTCTTTTTTTACCACACTTCTTGTGGCGTCATTTGAAATTCTTGTTGGAGTTACCAATTTGTCTAATGCAACTCCATTTATTCTATTTTGTAAAATATAGTGTATTTTAGTCATTTCTCTTATGTATTCTGCTATGTTTTTATTTTTGTTTTCATCTTGTACAATATGTTCTCTGTATCTATCTAAATGTCTATTAGCCTCTTTTACAGCTGCAGAAATTGTTCCAACCGTTCCTGGTATTATCAAGTCATTTTCGTTTGCTAGACTCATACTTTTATAGCCTCCATTCTGTTTACAAAGTCCTTAAATATTTCTAAATATCTATTCTGCTTTCCCTTTAAGTTTCTATATTCAAGCAAAACTAATGCTTCATCAACTTTAAAACCTATTCTTTCTGGTCTATCTAAAAGCATACCTCCAAACTGGTCTATTAGCTCTAGTACATCAGCTTCCGGCTCTCTTGGTTCAGAACCAGTATATCTATTTACCTGCTCACAAATTTTACAAAATCTTTTATCAAATCCTAAAGTTTCTAAATAATCTGCGCCATCTTTTGCATAAGTTCTAATCTTGTTTAAATCTGTAAAATTATCTACTTTCTTACAATTGCACAATAAGCAAGCTGTTATTAGCATATTTTCATCAAAATTCAGTTCTGGAGTATTATCTAAAAACAACTTTAATAGTTCTGTTTTAAATACAACAGAATTATCAAAATAAACATTACCTCTCTTGTTTAGGTAATACATTATCTCCATTTTCTTTATCCAGTCTTTTTCCGATAATATGTAATCTGCAAAAGTTTGGTTTTCCATATTTTAACCTCGTCTCTTTCATAAGGTACAAAACCTAAGTTGAATAAATTATTCTTTAATTTATAACCTATAAATCAGATTATTTTGTTTATATTTTATATAGATTATATGATATCTTCACAGTATTTTCAACAAAGATACATAAATGTAATTCTATTGTAATATTATTGTAACTTTAGCATAATTTCATTCACCATTTTTATAGTTTCTTCTTTATTTTTATTGTTTATTACTATATCACAATTCTTTGCAAAAAATTCATCATTTGGTTGGCTGTTTAACCTTTGTAATGCCTTTTCCTTTGATAGTTTATCCCTTTTACAAATTCTTTTTATTTTTTCTGTTTTGGGTGCAATTACGCCTATTGTATAATCGCACAGTTTATCTAATTTACTTTCAAATAGTAAAGGAACGTCTAATATTATGTATTGGTAATCTAAATTTTGATTAGCTTCTAATTCTTTTTTTATTTCTTCTACAACATATTCAAATGTTAAGCCATCCAACTTTTCTTTTTCTGCTCTATTTAAAAATACAATGTCTGCAAGTTTTTTTCTATCTAATTCATTATTTTTTATAACATCATTACCAAAGGCTTGTCTAATTGCCTGTAAATATTCTCCATTGTTCTTTGCCATTTCTTTTGCAATTTTATCAGCATCTATTATTTTTGCTTCATAATTTTTACTTATTAATTTTGAAATAGTAGATTTTCCACTACCAGAATTTCCTGTTATTCCAATTATTTTCATTTTTAATCATATTCCTCTCTTTTGGCTACAAATCAATAAAAAGAAATTTAAAAAACTAATACACTTTGTATATAGCCACTTTTCAAATGCAATTTAATGCATAACTTTTTCTTCTAATTTGTTATTATCATGTTGTTTGTAAAGTCTAAATTAGCCTTTGATTCATATTCGTATCCAAGCGTATATACATCTGTTGCAAATATGTCTATATCAAGTATTTCTGCTAATTGTTTATTTTTATTTTGGTCTACAAATTTCTTTACAGATGTAACCATATTTACTTTCGGATTTCTATTTACAATCTCCGAAATTAACATTCTTCCTTTCGGATTAAATCCTAAAACTCTTACATATGGTATTGTTTTTTTAGACATATCCATCATTTTTTTATTTATTCCAAGTAGTGCACACACTAAAATTCGTTGTATTCTAGTTTGTGTATATCTTTTAGATTTTATCGCTGTTATTAAATCTGTTAGATTATTACAATTTGATGCAGCACTTTTAATTGTGTTTTCGAGTCCTTCTGAAACATCTGGTAAATCTGCTATCTGTGCAACTGTCATTTTTCTTAAAGTATATATTATCTCTTTTTCATACTTACTTAGGCTTAATATTACTTCCCCCTTTTTAACCTGTTGTCCTAGAATTTGGTAAGTACTGTTTGGAACAACCTTACGTAAATCAGCATATTGCTTTCTTTTCATAATATCTCTAATTCCAGTTGCACTTGCAAAACCATCCACAATTCTATTTTCATTGTAGTATACCTTTTGTCTCTTTATCATTATTGGCTCTAAATGGCTCTTTTGAGTTTTTAATGCTTTTAAATATTCTATAGCTAAAATATTGTTTGGACTTCCTAATACATTTGCATACCTCTTAATATCATTTAAATACATCATTAGGGCATTTTCTCTTGCCATTGGATATGATATACCTTTTTTTAGTTCATGGCTTAATATATTTGTATAACCTCTTGGCTCATTATATAAAACATTAGCAATATTATTTAAGGTGGCTAAATCATCAGCTTCTGCACCAAAAGCAAAACTATCAACAATTTTCAAACTATCCAAAATTTTAATAGCTCCATTTGCAAAATTTTCCGCACTAGAAACACTGTATAAAGTTGGAAGTTCTATTACAAGGTCAGCCCCGCCACAAATTGCCATATAAGCTTTAGCCCACTTATTTACAATTGAGGTTTCTCCCCTTTGTGTAAAATTTCCAGATATAACAGCCACACAAAAATCTGCTTCTGCTTCTTGCTTTGCCTTTTGTAAATGATAATAATGTCCATTATGAAATGGATTATATTCTGCAATTATTCCAACTGTTTTAGCCATAAAACACGTCCCCTTTTTATATCAATTTTGTAGTTATTTTTTACGAAACATAAATGTTTCTAACTAATTTTCCCTATTTATTGCACTTTAAAATATTTACTGATATAATATCATAAATTAAAAATATTTACAATTAAATGAGAAAGGAATACAATTTTTTGTAAGAATAAATTGTATGGTAAATAATATGGACGAAGTAACAATTTATACAGATGGTGCATGCTCTGGAAATCCAGGTCCTGGAGGCTGGGGAGCAATATTAATGCTTGGAGAAAATAGAAAAGAAATTTCTGGTGGTTCAGAAAATACTACCAATAATATAATGGAATTAACAGCAGTAATAGAAGCTCTTAAAATTTTAAAACGACCTTGCAAAGTCAGCGTTTATAGTGACAGTGCATATGTTGTAAATGCTTTTTTGCAAAAGTGGATTTATGGTTGGCTGAAAAAAGGTTGGAAAACTGCCGGTGGTGATCCTGTAAAAAATAAAGAATTGTGGCAAGAATTATATTCTTTGACCAAAACACATGACGTAACTTTCAACAAGGTAAAAGGCCATGCAGACAATGAATTTAATAATCGATGCGACGAAATGGCAGTAGCAGAAAGCAAAAAGTTTGCCTAAATATAGTTTTTCACATATTATTAAATAATTTAAATAACGAGATATTTTCATTGAAAACACCTCGTTATTTATTCTTCTTATTACTTAGATAATATTTTTTCCACTTCTTTTTCTGTCAATTCTACTGCTACAGCTATTTTCTCTATCGGAATATTTAGCTTGTGTAAATTTTTTATTACAGCCTTTTTTTCATTTTCTCTTCCACGTTTTTCTCCTATTTTCAAGCCACGTTTTTCTCCTTCTTTTTCTCCAAGTTCTCTGTTTGTTTTCATCTCTACATCATATCTCATTATGCTCCATTCACGTTCTTCATATTTAGCAACTTCTTCTGGATTCTGACTTAATTTATTTAGTTCTTTTACTGTTTTGTCTATTTCTTCATTTTCTTTTGCCG
>ERZ826016.1775-NODE-1775-length-18690-cov-2.934156_pt1 | contig 18690 bp, 11 predicted proteins | sample MGYA00519872_ERZ826016 | MGnify/ENA primary metagenome ERZ826016 (study PRJEB31778, sample SAMEA3449218) | human gut metagenome | biome: human gut; feature: human-associated habitat; material: faeces | place: United Kingdom | collected 2010/2012 ... | reverse complement strand
AGGAAAAGAACAGGAGTTAAATGCATTTTCTCTCGAAGCGTTAACCTTAAACAAGCCCACTCTTCGAGAGAAAGGATTTTACAAGCTTATTCCACAGCCTTTTTATAACGCAACAATGCTTCTAAGAAATAATAATCGGCATAAGAAAGCGGTACATCTACTTCGCTATTTTCCGGAAGATTACCGACACTATGCTTTAGAATAAAATTACAGTTAGTTCCCGGTTCAGCAAGATAATGAGGTGAAGCTAGAGTTCGAAGTTGTTTTTCAGCTATTGAGAGATAATTTTGTCCTGTTTTCTCATCTGTAACAAAACCACTCAGCTCTACAAAAGCAGAGGCCATTATTGCACCGGCTGAAGCATCGCGATATTCATTACCGTTAGGAGCATCAAAGTCCCAATAAGGAATACCATCAACCGGAAGACGTGAAAGAAGCATATCGGCAATATTTTCTGCGTGTTCCAAATACTTTTCATCTCCGGTCATGCGAAACATCATTGTATAGCCATAAAGTGCCCAGGCTTGCCCTCTCCCCCATGATGATTCATTGGCATAACCCTGTACTGTTTGCTGGCTACGCACATGTCCATCTTCAGGATCATAATCTACCAGATGATAAGAAGAATAATCTTTACGGAAATGATTTTTAAGGGTAGTATTTGCATGTGTACGAGCTATATATTCCAAAGTATCATTATCAAAGGTTTTCGATGCAAACATCAGCAATTCCAAATTCATCATATTATCAATGATAACAGGGTATTTCCAACCACGGCGCAAGAAATCCCAGCTTCGGGTTACTCCAGTTACAGAACTAAAGCGGGTCGCCAATGATTGTGCCCCTTGATAAAGAACTTTCTTATAATCTTCATTTCCCGTGAGACGAAAACCATTACCATAACTACAATTTAACTGGAAACCTACATCATGGTCATTGGTTACGTATTGAATAGGATCCAGTTTCAACGTATTCTTTTCGGCCAATGTCTTCACGGCTTCATTTTGAGTATACTCATAAATATACCAGAGTGAACCGGGATAAAACCCGCTACACCACCAATAAATTGTCGAAGATTTGAATGTACTGTCCGGAGCTATGGACTGCGGTAAAGTAGTACTTTCCAAACGAGTATCCATTGTCAAATACTGCTGTTCAGCAACGGTAAATACACGTGCCGTCAATGCATCCATTGATTCCTGTTTCGAACACGAAACAAGGAAACCAATTAAACTTAATAAGAGCCATTTCTTTTTCATAAATCCTTTTTATAATTTAATTAACAAATAATTCATCTGATAAGATTTAATGTCACTTTCAACAAATTCTTCCGGTTTGCAGGAAGATAAGTTTCAAAACCTACACGCATACTTCCCGGATTAGGTTCATCAAAAACATGGAGGGGGGCATTTGACCAAAGTTTCATTTCAACATCATCCGGTGCAGCCACGGTAAGCAACATTCGGTGTCCATCCTTAGCCAATTCTATTTGATTCTTACCGATGATTTTTGCTTCAGCCGGTGTTACCATAATCCAAGTTACCAAAGCCTCTTTTTCTCCCGTAACCAGTTCATCTTTCACAATCAGATCATCTTCTTCATTCAGATAAATGATGCGGACAACTTTTTCCATATCATCAGCAAAATTGATCTGCACCACATGCACATGATCACAGGTCTCCAGATCCAGACACAACCAAGGTTCTGCATCCAGCTCTTTTGCTTTCCACCATGTCTGCACATTTTCGTCCACAACCAATGCCGCCTCATGTCCCTTTTCACACCCGGAGGAAGTCACCTTCGCCCGGTAACTGAGCAGATACCACCTCGGATCTGCCCATGGATCCTTTTCTATATCTTCTATAATATAAGGCCAATCACCGTATCTTTGGTTGCAATAGAGATTTCCCACATCATCAAAGCCTGCCGGCCAAATGCCTACTCGTCTTTCAAATACATGATTCTTACTAATACGCATGGTTGCCGTATGCCACCACTGACCCCGGCGATCCTGCATGGTAGATCCATGTCCGGCTCCCGGCAGAAATCCACCCGGCTTATACGAAAATGGATTATTCTCTGCTAAATGAAAAGGTCCCAGCGGTGCATCCGCCACATAGACCCCATCCGCATAAACATTGAATTCCGCTCCCGGACAAGCATATTGTAAATAATATTTTCCGGCATGCTTTGTCATCCATGCACCCTCGATATAAGGCATTCCGGCATAGGTTGCCCGTATCATCGCCTTGTTGGCTTCCGGGATCTTATCTGCATCTTCTCCGCATTGATCTAAAAATTCCTGAAATAGGGCATCAATCTCAGCCTGACTCTTTGGTTCTTCACAATGATCTTCCCCAAAGCGCTCATAACCAATATGATATGGGTCACCAAAGATCAAATCTTTTTTCTGGCCCATAGGTTCCATGGTCGCAGGATCCAACTCTATCCCCCAGATAGGTGTCGCATTTGCGCATCCCCAGTAAAAATAGAGTCTGCCATCATCATCCTGGAACAGGTTCGGATCCCAATAATCCATATAGCCCGGTATTTCTTCATACGGCCCATGGATCGGATCCTTGGTGCGATAAAAACTACACTTTACATCCCGGCTAGATGCCGTAAAATACAGATACTCACCTATGGCACGCACATCCGGTGCATAGTCATAAATTGGCATATTTTCTGGCAAAGGATAACTATCCCAATGCGCCATGTCCTCAGAGACCCACACCGAACCTGTCATAGAAGCAAACAGATAATATTTGCCTTGAAACATAACCATCGAAGGATCTGCCGCCTCCCGGTTGACTGTCATTTTATACCGATCCCGTGGATCCTTTTTAAACTGATAAGCATAGGGTACATTTACCGGATTACAATATACTCTCATTTGACCTCTACCTTTCCATAGAAACTTCTGTCTCTGCCATCAATCCATGCATTTTCTGTGATCCGGATGCTATCCTTCAGACGGATATCTTTGCTGGAGGCTCCGATCAAAAGATCAATATCACCCTTTTCTATCTTCCACTTCATATCCTTATCTAAAAATGCAAGTTGAGACGGCGAAATGTGACAGATAATCTCCTTTTCTTCATGCGGTTGCAAAGGAATACGCTCAAAGGCTGCCAATTCCATGACCGGTCTGGTACGGGATGCAAATCGATCTGATACATAAACCTGCACCACTTCATCACCTGCACAGTCTGACACATTTTTCAAGAAAAAACTACATACAATGTCGCCCATGGTATCTACTTCTCTATTTTCTATATGCAGATCCCGATAATAAAACTCTGCATAACTTAAGCCATGTCCAAACGGATAGCGCGGACTATGCGACATATCCACATAATTTGCAAAGCCGATACTGCCACTCTGTGACTCCGCAGACCCCCACGGATGATTGTAATAAATAGGGATCTGTCCGCTTTTATATGCTACCGATACCGGCAAACGTCCCGCCGGATCATTCTCACCAAACAAGGTCTGCACAATCGCCTCCGCATCACACTCAGCACCATTCCATGCCTCAAGGATAGCATGCAATTTTTCATCGGCTATATCAGAAGAAATCGGTCTACCAAAGATATGGACACCCACAAGCGGCTTGCCTATTTCCGCTGCCTGTTCAATAAATGCATCCTGACACTCCGGAAGATTGATATCTGTTGCATCCACACCTTCTCCCATAGATGCCAGAGAGCAGGTGCCGTATTTTCCTCCCAGAGTAAGAATTGCCAGATCTGCCTGCCCGATCATCTGCAATGCCTCATCAAATCCTGATTGATCCTGACCGGCAATATCATAGCCCTTGGCATATACGATCTCGCAGGATGGTGCATACGCTTTCAAATATTCCAAAAGAGACGGACAGTCCGGTTTCTGGGTACGCAAAATAGCATCATACTCTTCCCCCTGATCCAACTGGATATCAGTCCCCGGAACCGTTGGAATAGTCTTACCGGTCGTATTTTCAATCCCGGCAACCCCTGCAATACTGTTCGCCACCGCATAAATAGATTCCATCATAGATATGTGCGTATAACCGCCAAAGAACATACGCGCATTATCCGCATGGGGACCGATCACAGCGATCTTTTTTATCTTATCTTTACGTAAAGGTAAAATACCGTCGTTCTTGAGCAGTGTCATGGATTCCATGGCTGACTGTCTGGTCAGCTGCTTTCCTTTATCCGCCTTCCGATAAACATTTTCCAGTTTGTCATCCATAAGCGGGTAAGGATGTTCAAACAAACCCATGCGAAACTTGGCACAAAGGACACGATATACCGCCTGATCTAACACGCCAATATCCAATGCCTGATTTGCAAATCTTTCCTGTAATTCCTTGCCATAACCGGCAGGACTTGGCATTTCCACATCCATACCGGCAGCCAGTGCCATCTCCCCTGCATCTGCCATACTTTCACCAATACGCTGATAATTATGGCTATTTTCTATGCCACCATAATCACTGATGCACAGACCATCAAATCCCATCTGTTCCCGCAACAAGTCTGTCAAAAGTTTATGGGAAAGAGAAGCCGGCTCTCCATCAATGGAGCAATAGCAAGGCATGATTCCTCTTAATCCAGCTTCCTTGATCGCCGCCTGAAAAGGTTTTCCATATATTTCCTGTAAAAGTCTTTCGGGTGTATCACTATGGGTTCCATGGATTCCACCTTGCGAGTTATGAAATGCCAAAAAGTGCTTCGCCACACTTTCCGCCTGTCTGCCATCTACACTTGTTTCCTGAATTCCTTTGGTATAGGCTACCCCCATGGCACTTGCAAGAGCAGGATCCTCTCCATAACTTTCTCCCTGCCGACCCATGCGGGAATCCCTAGATATATCCAGAACCGGCGCCAGAATATGGGTAATACCACAAGCCAATTCCTGCTCGGCTACACAAGATCCTATTTGTTCTTCCAGATCCGGATCAAAAGATGCCCCTCTGGCAATACCGGACGGAAAACTGGTCGCCTCCTGGATAAAGGCTCCGCAAAGTCCCTCCATGTGAAAAATCGCAGGAATATGATGCGGGCTCTTTTCCATAACCAGCGTCTGCACATCTTTTACCCACTGCGCCGCGCCTTGTAAGGTCGGTATGCGCCGCATTTCCAAGGTACTGACCTCGCCGATACCATAAGGCACTCTCTCAGCGATCCATGCAAGATCCATGGCTTTTTTATCGAATGGGAAAACACAGTTGACCTGTGCCATCTTTTCTTCCAGCGACATATCCAAAAGCAGGTCTTTTGCCCTTTCTTCTACAGATCTCGTTTCATCCAGATAAATTTTATTCTTTCCATGTAAACTCATAATTTCCGTTCTCCACAATCTCAATTTCTTTATTTGCCAGTACCACCCGACAGTTTGTCCCCACCGGAACCTGCACTTGCAGATCATACAGATCATCCTCCCGCTTTTCCCAGCGCACACGGATGATCCCATAAGGGCACCTGTGCCAGCATTCAGCAAAAGTAAGATCGCCGCCCACCAATGGTTGTACCCGGAACCGGCGATAGCCTGCCTCCTCGGCTTCCAGACCGCACACCCTGCGGTAGAGAAAATCTCCGACAGCGCCATATGCATAATGGTTCATGGATCCTTCTTTTATCTCACCGGATTCTGTAATAATGTCCCACTGCTCCCATGTCGTTGTGGCACCTTTTCGGATCTGATATAGCCATGACGGATTGGTGTCCTCCAGTAAAAGTTTGTATGCCTCTTTTACATAACCATGATCCGCAAGCGCAAACAATAAATAAGGTGTTGCCGTAAATCCTGTCTTCAGATGTCCACCATCCGCCTGGATACACTTCCACAGTTCTTCTACCATTGTCTGATTGACCTTCTCAGCCTTTGCCAAGGAAAAATATAAAGGCAAGACATAGCCCGTCTGAAAAGCCTCCGTGTCCGGCATTTTCCCCTTGCCCTGCATAAACTTATCTATATAAGTGTCTGCTACTTTCTCACCTAATCTCCGGTATTCATCCGCATCCCGGTCTTTTCCCAGAATCCGTGCAATTTTTTCCATATAATCACAGGCATGCGCATAATAGGCAGTTCCCGTCCATTTTCCTTTTGCAAGCCAGTCCGGCAGGCTGCCATAAGGTGCACACCAGTCACCAAATTGAAATGGGAGGGAAAATACATAAGGTGTCTTGTTGGCAAGAAGCCCCATATTAGCCCACCTGCGGACATCCTTCATGTATTTTTTCATGACCGGATACATTTCTTCCAAAATCCGCACATTTCCACTAGAGCGATACAATTCGTATGGAACGATAATACAGGCATCTCCCCAGCAACTGGTCGTCATGCTCGGTGTGATACCTTTTCTAACGGGAACAACAAAAGGAATGGATCCCGTTTTTCCCTGCTCTGACTTCATGTCCTTCAGCCATTTCATCAAAAAGTGATCCATGGCAAAATTAAAACATGCGGTAGAAGCAAACAAAGCAATATCTCCTGTCCAGCCCTGCCGCTCATCGCGTTGCGGACAATCTGTCGGAATATCCACCAAGTTACTTTTTCCGCTCCATACGATATTGTTCTGTAATTGGTTCAGATCCTCATTGGAACAGGAAAAACCGCCATCTCCCAGAAGATCGGAATAAACCGCCTGTACCTCTATCTGCATCTGTTCCGGCCGGATGCCTTTGACAGCAATATAACGAAATCCCATATAGGTAAAACGCGGCGAATATATCTGTTCTCCATCCTTGCAGTGATATTCTATGATCTGCTTGGCAGAACGAAGATTTTGCACATAAAGATCATCACCATCCAGAACTTCCGCATGACGGATGGTAATGACATCTCCTGCTTTTGCCTGCACCGTCATTCTTATGACTCCTGCTAAATTCTGTCCAAAGTCATATAAAAATTCTCCATCCCTGGTCTGTCCGATATACTTTCCCGCAAAGATCTCATGTCCCAAAACAGGCTCTCCATAGCGAACCTGAATAGTTGGTTTTTCTTTCAACTGTGTGTCTTCTGCCTTTTTCCATGCGTATACAGCGCGGCTTGGATCTGCCTCATAAATCTCACCATCATAGAAATCTGCAAAAAGGTATGTCCCGCTTTGCGCCACTTCAAAGGACGCATCGGTACCGACACATTCACTTGTTCCATCCATGTATTCCACAAAAACGTCAGATAAAAAAGCCTGCCTGTCTGCCATCAAAAGAGATCTGCTCTTATTGGTATCCTGTATATAGGTAGACCGTCCCACTGCCCAGCCAGCGGCGACGATCGCCCGCAACTCATAAGTGCCCGGCTGGATATTTTCCAATGGGTAGATACCATATTGTAAATGATGATCATAATCCGTAAATCCCGGTGCAAAGTATTCTGTATTGATCCGTTTTCCATCCCAATACAGATCATAGATCCCTATGGCTGTTGCCATAACTTTCAAGGATCTTACCGACTTTTGCAAAATGATCTTTTTGCGAAATTCCAGAGGTCTCGGTGATAAGGGTGACGTATTAATGATCGATGGATCCGTGATCCAATTCCCCTTCCAAGGTAGCCCCATGCGACCTGTTTCAAAGGTCGCATGGGCTTCTGTATGGTTACCGTCTGTCGTTTTTACCTGCACACGGATCGTATATGTCTGCATCGGCAGGAGTTCTTCTCCCCCATAGATAACATAGGCGATTTCGTCTATTTCCTCCTGCCATCCATTTAAGGAAATACATGCCTTCTCTACACGAATCTTTTGTTCATCACTTTCCATGCAAAATCCAAGCACTGGCTTTGACTGATCCGTATAATAAATGGTATCTTTCCTTTCCAATAAAGAACGATAGTCGATCGTAATATCACTAATTTTAATCATATTTTCCTATCCTTTATTCTTTCACGGCTCCCATCAGAGATCCTTTTTGTAACTGTTTTTGTGCAAATGGCATTGCGATAAGCACCGGCAAAGTGGCAATGATGATCACACAGTAAGATACCAGATAACGGTTCCAATCCGGTGATGTTGCTGTAGTAAGTGTCGCATTATCTGCCACGATCTGCTTGATCCACAACTGTAAAGGCCACAAATTCTTATCACTTGGAACATAAAGCATTGCATTGAACCATGCATTCCAAGAAATGATCGCTGTGTTGATCATGGTTACCGTTACCAGTCCCATAGCCTGCGGAAGCAGAATACGGAACATGATGGTAAAGTGTCCTGCCCCGTCCAACTCGGCTGCTTCGATCGTTGATTTTGGCACCTGTTTGAATGCATTAAGGGTCAAAATGATAAACATGGCATTGGTACAGTCCGGCAGGATCATAGACCATACGGTTCCGGTCATTCCCAGATTCCGGATGACCATATAGGTCGGTACCGTTCCACCATTAAACATAAGGGAAATAATGATAAAGAGCATCATAATCCCGGATGCCTTTGGCTTACGATAGATCACATATGCTGCGATCACATTTAATACCAAACCGACCAGGACATTGCCCACCACATATAAAATGGTATAGGCATAACTCTTGATAATCGCCATATCATCATAAGATAAAGTCTTAATATATCCGTCCCAGTTTGGTTTTCCGTCCGCTGTTACCCATTTCCATAAGACTCCGTTGTGTGCCAGGAGTAAATTGCCATCGGACAAAGACGCCATCAGGGTATGCCACATCGGAATAATTGCCAATGCCACGCAAGCCAATAAGATAATCCCGATAATGACGTCTGCTACCCTCTCTCCAAGGCTCGGGTGTACGACCATTCCTTCTTTGTATTTCGGTTTTCTAGCCATCTCTCATTCCTCCTTAGAACAGCGACATTTTCGTTGCTTTTTCAGACATTTTGTTACCAAAGATCAGTAGCAGGGTTCCGACAATAGACTGCAACAAACCGGATGCTGTTGATAAACTAAAGTCATTTCCTGAAGAAAATGCCATTCGATAGGTGTATGTACTCAGGCAATCTGAAAATTCATAAGTTGTCGGCATATACAAAAGCAATACCTTATCAAATCCTGTCATAAATACCAATCCAATCTGCATGGTAAACATCATAACAACCAGTGGCACAATACTTGGGATTGTGATATTCCATAAACGCTGCCATCTGCTTGCTCCATCAATACAGGCTGCTTCATAGAGATTCTGGTCAATGCCATTGATGGCTGCTATGTATACAATAGCTCCATAGCCTGCCCCCTGCCAAATGCCAAGGAAACAGTTAATGAACCAGAACACCGGTGAATTGACTGCCAGCCAGTTCTGGTTTGGAAGTCCAAACATAGTCAGGAACATGGTGATGGCTCCACCTTCTTTTAAAAACTCCTTTGCCAAAGTACACACAACGACCGGTGCAACAAAATATGGCATATATGTGAAGGTCTGTACCACACGGGATCTTCTTTTATTTCTGACCTGACTGATCAGAAGTCCCAGGATAACCGGAATGATAAATCCCAATGTCAGATTCAATAGTGCCATAAAGACCGTGTTGCGAAAAGCATAACCAAATTGTGCCCCCGCAAACAGTTCCTTAAATTTATCCAGTCCGACCCACGGACTGCCGAATAAGCCTTTCGCGACTTTATAATCCTGAAATGCCATCAAAATCCCCACCATCGGAATATATTTGAAGATCAAGAGAAATGTAAATGGGATCAAGAAGATCAGATAAAGCACTCCATTTTTCTTCAGATCATATTTCCATGTGTTTTTCGGGTTATACGTCGCCGATTTAGTTTTTGTTTTTGCCATAGAACCTTCCTCCTTGTTTCTGCTTATACTTTATCATAGGCATCATTCTATGTATTATGTTTTTCATTTTCTGATTGTAAATATCATTTTCCGCACAGGGTAACCTGTACATCATGCACCTTGTTGTCCTGCATATCCGGAAGGATATTGCCTGTAATCTCCTGGCCATCCATAAGAATATGTGCTACTCCCTGCTCCAGATGCATAGGATTATGGATGCAGATCCGATAATCTGCATCGCGGAAATGCCGCACTACCGTCGCCTCATTCCAATCTGACGGAAAACACGGTGCGATCCTTAAACCTTCGTAAGTTCTCTGTAAACCCATGATTCCTTCATAAATACTGCGCAAAGCCCATGCCGATGTACCTGTCGTCCATGACCAGTAGGATTTGCCATAATATCCCGGGTGCGTAGCGTAGCAATTTGTAAACACATATGGTTCTGCCCCGGAATTACTGGATGGGTTTTGCTCACTATCCGGCATGATCTTTTTCAAAGTACGGATTGCCTTATTGGCGCGTCCCAATTTACAATCCATAAAGATCTTAAAACTGGTCGCATGGCAATATACACCGCCATTTTCAAACAAGCCCGGAAGCATGCCGGACATACGCCCTACATTTGGTGAATATTTTTCATAGGCTGGCATATTCAGTGGAAAGCCAAAATCTCCTTCCATGCCATCCACGGAAGCAACCACATCTGCCATACGCTCCGGCGGTACAATCTCTGCCAGCACCGCCCATGTCTGCGCGTTGAGATAAATCTTGCTCCCATCGCTATCCTTTGAACCAATATTTTCCACCTGACTGAGGGCACGCATATACCATTTGCCATCCCACGCATAGGTGTTGATCGCCTGTGCCAATTTTTCATATTCCTGTCGCAAAAAGACGGCATATTCCTCATTGCCGATATAATGCATCAAGGCTTCCATCTCCAGCAGTGCCATACAGAACTGTTCCGACAGCATCACGCTTTCTGCCTCCGGATCGGTCGTGATATTTAAGGCATCGTTCCAATCTGCAAAATAGATCTTGACCAGACCGTGCTTTCCTTTATCACGGATCAGACAGGATACCGCTGCGCGCAAATGCTCCATGACCGTTGCCTGACCGCCATCCTGCCAAGAGATCTTTTGTTCCAGGAGAGAAAGATCCCCCGTTTCCTTGAGCAGTTCGCACACTGCCCATATGATCCAGAACGGCTGATCCGAATAGCGGGTATCATCATATGGATACCATGTCAAGACAGCATGACCATCCTGAAACTGATGGCGTAAACATTCTAAGATCTCTTCTTTTGCCTTTTCCTGCCGGTAATTCAAAAGTCCTACCGCAATCTGCAAATTGTCTCGAACTCCTTTCTTACCGACAATGCAGCAATCCACCTGCTTTTTGATCCACTCTTTCATGATATGGTTCACTTTTGCATCCGGGGTTTCCAGTATAAGGGAGCTGTACTTATCCACATTATAGGCGATCGCCTTTTGCAGACCGTCCTCCACAGCCTTTTTCTCTTTATACTGTCTGCCCACAGAAATGGCTTCTTCTACGGATTCGCTCACTCCCATGACCATATAAATTTCTTTACTTTCACCCGGCGCAAGGACGATCTTATGTTGCAGGACTGCCCCTAGGACAAATAAGGCCGCCTCGGAATTACTGCAATCCAGTCCCTTCACAACAATGTCCGGACGTTGAAAGAGTGCATATGCCGACGCATCTAACTTAGTGATCGTTCCTACGCCGCCGCAAAACTTTGAAAGATCTCCGTCAAAAGCAAAAACCGGTTCCGACGAAGCAAGGAATGCGTTATACCGCTTATGCGGAGCAAAAGGATGATCGGAAGAACAGTAAATCCCATTCAGATCCCTATCAAAATGTGTTTCCATGCATCGATAATTTTCATAATATCTGGGATAGGAAAAGCCTTCCAGTTCAAAACTGGTTGCCTCAAAAACACTCAATTTTCTTGTCCGCTGGCTCTCATTTTTTATGCGTATCCGCCAAACCTCGTGATAAGCATCCTTCGGCACATACAGGCACCAGAAAGATGTGATCTGATCCACCTGAGAAGACAACTCTGTATATCCCAGATGATGCGTGCATTTGAAATTTTCCACTTCTTCATTGAGCGGTGCCGCACCTATATTCCAACTCTGCATAGTCTCATCATCACGGATATAAACATAGCGTGCATCATTATTATTCAGCATACACATATCCGCTTTCTCATTCAGGTAATAACTTCGTCCATGCCCATTCTGGGAAATCTGCGCACAGTAGCCTTTCTCGCTCCAAAGATAATTAAACCAATAGCGTGGCAGTTTGGGCTGATAGATCACGCAGGCTTTTTCATCTTCCGAAAATTCATATAATTTATCTTCCATATATTACCTCTTTCTAATCCATCCACAGATGATAAAATACACTGGCTACATTTCCCGGCAAGTCAAAGACAACCTGACCATTTTTCGCTGCTTTCTCCACAGAAGAGATCACATTGCCCTCAGTATCTAAAAACTCCAGGACTGCCTTATTCTGCGCCTTTATGATCATGCTTCCCTCTAAGGTCTCCGCATATAACTTTCCGTTCATTGTGATACAAGTCATCGTGATACCCGGTGCATACTCCGGTCCGTCTGAGATCACGTTATCATCATTGCCACATCGTCCAAACGCAGAAATCACAAATTCATTGGCATCTGCCAGCTTCATTTTGTCCCTTTCCTCTTGATATAGCGGCATGACGGAGAGTGAGATTCGGTCATTGCATGCCTTGACCAGAATACGATCATCCAGCACAACGTTTTCTTCTGGCGCACCACTAAAGTATGCGGCATACGGTGTATGTACCTCAAATCTTGCATGTGCCGGATCGAAACAGATCTCTCCTGTTGCCGAAATCAATTTTCCATCCACCAGACCTGTATCCTCCGGGATCAGTTTCCAACACTTCATTGCCTGATCCAGTTTCTCTGCAAACTCTGTATAATCTCCCATACCTGCCATCTGACGGATATCTCTAATGACAAGATTTTTTTCGTCCAGATAAATCTTGGCATCCTCTTCCAAGCAGCCTTTACTAGCCTTAGGAAGTCGCTGGTCATCCGGGAATCTTCGAAAAGCATCCCTATCCTTTGACCATGCAAACTGCACAGCATGCTTTGCTTCAGATAAATCTACAGTATTAAAGTAGCCCGCATTGATCGCAAGATCCGCATTTCCCCGATATTTATGCCCATTTTCCACAAATGCCGCACGCAGACCGGTAATATATGGTGCGATCAGATTGACCATGGCGTACCAATTTGGCAATGTCTCCAAATCCTCCATGGAAAAGACCTGCTCTACTTTGACATTGCTTTTGGCTACCAATCCCTTCAAAAACACATTTGCCATGAACCCCCACTGGCACATAACTGCCGGGTCATTATAGCAATCAAAGACATCATGGATCTCATCATCCGGTTGGTTGTCCTTGTCCGATGTATGATGATTGTAGAGAATCAGACCATCCCAATCATTCAAACAAGCGTAGGCGATCATCTGCACAAAAGAAGTCGACCGGAACGGATGTAATCCATAATCATTCCATTCCGTAATCATAAATGGTTTCCCTTCGACACAGGACACAGATCCCAGTGATAAAAGCGTTGTTGCCATCTGTCCAATATATTTTTGTACCGTGAGCGGATTTACAGATACACTTTCCGAGGGCCGCCCCGTCATAAATGTCCTTCCATAGACCGGCAGGATTGGGTGATTAAAATACGTATTATTCTCCATGAAATCACCGTCAATATGTCCATAGACATCTGCGGCACCCGCGATCAGATTGCTGGCAGCGATCGGTACTTTGACTCCCAAAGAGAGCAGATAATTTTTATATTCCCGGTAAAAACGTCGATTGGACCAAAGTCCAAATTCCATATAATCTGCATAACGCGCCGGGCTGACATCGCCTGCCCAGTCATCCCATGCATTGTTGGTTGGCTGGTAAAAAGATCCCCGCACCATCTTAACCGTATTCTTTGCCGGATCCTCATCCTCGCGCAGGGCACATACTCCATCACTGGTCCATGCTCTTGCCAGTTTTTCCCGGTTGTCATACTTCATCAATAGGAAATAATTAAAGCGCCTTTGTACCTCTTCCATATAAGGCAATAACTGTGGATTCTGGTCTACTTCATCAATACCTTTGATCGCCGAATCCTCATTATTCATCTGCACGACGGCTACCGCCGGATCATCCTTATAGGCAAGCCCTGTATAAGGATTGACGTGGCAAAGAAACTTCTTTGCATAGTCTCTTTGCAGATCGATCAGACGCTGGTTAAACATAGGAAAACACTTGATACAAGGAACCATATCTCCCGGATATTCCAGTCCGTCTCCAGCTAGAAATTGGCGGGCAATCAGAAGATCAAAATGCAGATAAATGCCTTTTTCCTTTAATTTAGCTGCCAGATAATCAAAACGATCCAGACCTTCCGGGTTAAACTCTATGCTGGACCCCTCACTATATTTTAGGAGAGGTGCCTCTTTACAACTGCTCCAGGTGCACTCCTCCTGACCGATCGGTGCATCTGCTGCATGCATGCGGATGATATTTACTCCCATGCTCGCAAAGTGGTCTGCCAATTTTTCTGCCAGTTCGTGACTCGGTGTGTTGGATCTCGCTGCAATGTTAAACCCCAAAAAACGTGCTCGTGTACCATCTTCAAAATAGAAATGGTCATCTTTTATCTGCAAAAATCCATGTTTGCCCGCAGGCGCATCCAGTAAATGTGAAAAATCCAAGACTCCCTTGTTGACTTGTGTCTTAGAAAGTTTGATATGCTGCTTCATGTTTTTCTCCTTTTTCCTGAAATTTTGGTATAAAAAGACCGCCATACCGGTATGACGGTCTTAAACATCCTATAAGGCAAGATCTTTTTATTTTGCTTTGTCAATCTGTTTCTGCAAGAGTTCGCAAACGCTGGATGGATCATTTGCTTCCATACCTGCTACATATTCATCCCATGTCTTTTCTCCACGGATTACCTGTGGCAGATTCTGGCTCATATAATCTCTAACTGTAGTCTGCATTGCACTCCATGTCTGTGAATCATCCGAATTTAATAAGGATGCATAATCAGATGCACTTCCGGTATCTTCATACTTGGTCCATAATTCATATGCATGCTTTAACACTGCGGATTCGCCTTGCTCTATGGTATAGTCATCTGTATTACCATTCAGCTGCAATCCTACACACATTCTGGTTGCAGTCACAGCACCACCTACAGCATCGTCAAGTGGAATCAGTTTGGTATAAAGCGGATTTCCATCATCCCCTGTTGTCAATTCATAACTGCCCTTGTATCCATATTCTTCATATAAGTTTGGATCCAACTTAGTTTCGCTGATCTGCTCTTCTGTCAGTCCCAGGTTTGTAAGCAAAGCGCCTTCCATTGTGTAAGTCCAATCAAAGAAGGTAAACAGTGTTGCTAAATCCTTATCCTCACATTTGTTGGTAACACCAAGTGCTGCTGCCTTTCTGCTGTCATGATACATGCAGTCAGGATCTTTAAACTTCTGTGCATCGCTACCGTAAGTATCATTGATCGGAAGTGGTGCAGCCATTGCATAGGCATCTTCCTTATCTGACTCATCCATGCAGGTATCACGGATCACAGAACCTAAAGCGGTTCCTGTGTAAGCAGACCAAAGACCTACCTTACCCTGACTAACGCCTGTGGTATTGATCATATAGAAGATATCTGTTCTGGTATAGAACTGCTTATCCAACCATCCCTGATCGTACCAATTCTGCATACATTCTGTGTATGTCTTAAAGTTTTCAGAAGTTCCGTCATACTCTACCGTTCCATCATTGATGTAATAGTAGCCGTTACCACCACCAAAAGAAGAAACCAGATCGCCTAAGGTACTATTTCCCATATAAGAAATAGAAATGTCATAAGCATCATCCCAGCCTCTTTCTGCGATTGCCTTGTCAAATGCTTCAAACATCCACTCCCAGTCGCTGATGGTCAGAGGATCTGATGTACCACTTGGGAAGATAACATTATCTTCATAGGTATTGTCCGGATCATCTCCATCGCTTGCGCTAAAGGAAGTCACTTCATTTTTCTTCCATCCGGTCAGATTGTTCTGTTTCTTTGCCTCAGAAAGAGGTGTTACTTCCGGATGACCATTTTTCTTTACTATATCGCTATCCCAATCCCATACATAATCGGTCGGTGTAGCATACTTTACGATCCAGTCACGACGATACATATAGCCCTGCCAAGGATCTCTAACGGAATCGCCCAACATACAGATCTGATAATAATGTGTCTTGCCTTCATCATCTGTTGATGTGCAAAGCATCTTGAGTTCCGGGTTCTGCTCCAGATATGCAACATAATTTGGCATATATTTTTCTACATATTCTGTGATATCCATAAGGATTCCGTCATCTGCCAAGGCTTCTGCACTTTCAGATGAAACCGTAAGAGCCAAAAGATCAGGATAATCACCTGTGGAGATCAGTGTATTAAAGTTATCTGATTCTGATCCGGCAACCGGCACCTGAAAATCAAAATCCAGGCTCTCACCATCGCCAATACCACCATTTTCCGTATCCCATGTCTGCGCCTCTATGTACTGTACTGCTGCGGAATCGTTGTAATCCGTATAATACTTACCCGCGCCATCTGTCTGAAAGATCCACATTGAGAAATGATCCGGATCATTCGATTTGCTACTCGATTTACCACATCCGGTAAAAACCCCTGCTACCATGGTTGCAGCAAGTGCTACCGATAGCATTCTCTTCCAAGTTATTTTTTTCATAAAGACCTCCTAAAATTGTAGATTCCATTTTCGCGCGCTTGTCATCTTTTTGATGATACAAGAATATCATAGGATTTTTATTCAATATTGCGCTTTTCGTTTTGTTATTATGATTTTCATTATTGTTTTTTCGTTTTTTTTCATTTATACTGACTGTAAAATCATGATCGGAGGATATATTTTATGGATTATCTTAATTTTTGTAAAAGTTATTTTTCTGCCACAAGTATTCCCATCAATCTTTTAGACAATATGAACACACTTTATTCTTCCGTACGGACAGTAACCAATATTCCTCAATATAATGACTATTATGTCCCGGATGATCTTCCAAACTGCCCCTGTTTTAGTCACTATGATCCTTCGATCGAGTATGGCATTGTCCGCGTCCAAGACACTTCCATACACATCGTGATTGGTCCCGTGTTCGAGACTGAGATCACACCTGAGATCCTAAATGCCTACCTTCGCGAAAATAAAATCCCATTCTCTGAAAGAGATAAGATCCAGGATTTTTTATGCTCTATCCCGCGTATGAACCAATTACAATTAGCCAAGCACTTAATTTTTCTTCATCAGGCAATCAATAATGAAACCTGTGAATTATCACACTTTTTTCCGGATTATACCCCGTCAGCAGATGACATGGCGACCAATACCAGATCCAATATCGGAGACGAAACCAAAGAATATTTCAATACCTATTCCAACGAACTGCGACTTTATGAAATTATTAAAATGGGAAACGAGGAGGAATTAGAGAGTTATTTAAATCAGATTCCATTGAGTATTCTGGCAAAGCCTATGGCAACATCGGCGCTGCGCCAGGCAAAAAATATGTTCATTAGCACCATCACCAATATCGTTATGATCGGAGCCATTCCCGGCGGTGTTTCAACAGAAGTTGCATTTGAATTGATGGGACAATATGTGCAGGAATGTGAGAAACTCCAATCTATCAACGAGATTGAGACTCTACGCTACAATATGCTGGTTAAATTCTGCCAACTTTCCGGCAAGAGCCACATCCCACTTGGGGTATCCAGTGATGTATTCAATAGCATGAATTTTATTCGCAGCCATACAAACGAACCGATCACCGTAGCAGATGTTGCAGATAATATCGAACGCAGCACTTCCTATGTTACAAATTGTTTCCGTAAAGAACTGGGTATTTCTCCGGGTTCCTACATTTCACGTTGTAAATTGGAAGAAGCCAAGAGCCTTTTAATGTATACCAACATGTCTTTGACGGAGATCAGCAATTATCTCTGCTACTCCAGTCAAAGTTATTTTCAAAATGCCTTTAAGAAAAAATTTCAGTTGACCCCATTGCAGTATCGAAAAAAAATGCAACGGATCAACTGAAATCCTCTGTTTTTCATATTTTATTTATAAGCAAATACTTTCAATTTCACAAGCGAATAGTCATTGTAGCAAAAACGGGATGCCTCATCGCCATTCAAACGACGACCGGCTTTCCACTGTCCATCTACAAATTTGCCCTCTTCCAGTGCGATGATGTCATAGTTTGGTTTTTCCGGGTTTGCAGAAAATGGTGTGATCATGCAGCCATTCGCCAGGATATAATAGGTATCTTCCTCTGCCTTTAATATCAGGCACACACCGTCTTTTCTTGTCACAAGCGGTATGTTCATCATGACCTTGAAGCCAAAGTCGCCAAACATCATGGTGTCATTTTCCGGATCACTATTTGCCATCATTCCGGCAAAGCCCTTAGACGGATCGCTCGGCGTCATATCCATTTTTTCGGAGATCACTGCCTGCAAATCGTTTGTGCCATAAGCCCCTGTCAGAAGCGGCATCATGTCATTTAAGGTTGATGCACACCAACGATAGTCCTCGACATTCTGTGGTGTCTGTAAGAGCGGATCGGATACGTCCACCCCAAACAGATAGGCAGAAATATCATTGAAAGGCTGCCCCATATCCTCAAAGCCAAACGGCGCAAAACAGGTTGCATGATAATGGCCGATCGTATAGATCAGACGCGGTGCGCAATGTGAATGTGTCGCTGTCTCCGGGATAAAGAGCGGATTGTCCATCTTGGTGTAGGTATCACAGATCTCGGTAAAG
>ERZ826016.1767-NODE-1767-length-18777-cov-3.163391_pt1 | contig 18777 bp, 15 predicted proteins | sample MGYA00519872_ERZ826016 | MGnify/ENA primary metagenome ERZ826016 (study PRJEB31778, sample SAMEA3449218) | human gut metagenome | biome: human gut; feature: human-associated habitat; material: faeces | place: United Kingdom | collected 2010/2012 ... | reverse complement strand
ATTAAAAGGGAATCGGGTGTAAATCCCGGACAGTCCCGCTGCTGTGAAGCTCCATTCAACTTCTTGGTATTTACTCTTGCCACTGACCTGTTGTGATAGAAAAGGTTGGGAAGGCATCAAGAAGGGAGTCAGTCAGAAGACCTGCCATTCTATATCATAATAGCTGTTTTTACTCGTGGGATAGAAAAGCGGCACAAGTTATAAATAACTTATGGAAATGCAAGTTGGAAATCACCTTGCTGATATTTCTATCATCAGCAAAGATGAACATTGTGTATGGCTCGATATTGAAAGACAAGTATTCGATGCCGACATAGCCACAGAAGGAGGATAAATTCTCTCTATGAAGATACCATATAGGCGGTACAATTTCGCCAATATGCTCAATGTGTGCGTATCCCCGCAGAAGTGATTTCTCCGGGGATACTTTTCACACTACCAATTGTTTAAACACTACCAATCATCATGAAATAATACATAAAAATAACTCATGGAAGTTTTAAGAAATTTATTTGAAGGATACCCCAACCTCTGGGGTGGCGGAGTAGCTCACTCCGTACTGATACTGTCGCTCACCATAGCGTTCGGCATTATTCTTGCCAAAGTCAAAGTAAAAGGAGTATCTCTCGGGGTGACATGGATTCTCTTTGTCGGCATCGTATTCGGACACTTCAACATGAATCTGGACGAACACCTGCTCCATTTCCTGAAAGAGTTCGGCCTGATTCTGTTTGTCTATTCCATCGGCCTGCAAGTGGGACCCGGTTTCTTTTCCGCTTTCAAGAAAGGCGGATTCACCCTGAATATGCTGGCGGTACTGGTAGTAGTGTTGGGCGTAGGAATCACTATCATACTGCATTTCACTACCGGAATTCCCATTACGACAATGGTCGGTATCTTATCCGGGGCTGTCACCAATACTCCGGGACTAGGAGCCGCGCAACAGGCAAACAGTGACCTGAACGGAGTGGATGCTCCCGAGATTGCCTTAGGATATGCAGTCAGCTATCCGCTAGGTGTGGTAGGTATCATCTTGTCTCTTATTGCACTGAAATATCTTCTCCGAATTGATACTACCCGCGAAGAAAAAGAAGCCGAAACCGGACTGGGGCATTTGCAGGAACTGACTGTACGCCCCGTCTCTATCGAAGTGAGAAATGAAGCGGTGGACGGCATCAGCATCAAAGATCTCCGCCCGCTAGTGAACCGCAAATTCGTCATTTCACGCATACGCCACCGTGAAGGGGGAGAAACGGAACTTGTCAAGTCGGATACAATCCTGCACACAGGGGATACCATACTGGTTATCTCGACCCCGATAGATGTAGAAGCAATCATCGTTTTCTTCGGGAAAGAAGTTAAAATTGAATGGGAACAACTGAACAAACAGCTTGTCTCACGCCGTATCCTGATTACCAAGCCGGAACTGAACGGTAAAACGCTCTCGCAACTGAAAATACGAAATAACTTTGGAGCCAGCATCACCCGCATCAACCGTTCGGGAGTGGACTTGGTGGCTACGCCGCAACTACAGTTGCAAATGGGCGACCGGGTTACCATCGTAGGAACCGAACTTGCCGTGGCTCACGCAGAGAAAGTACTTGGTAACTCCATGAAGCGCCTCAACCATCCGAACCTGATTCCTATCTTTATCGGCATCGCTCTGGGATGTATCCTGGGAAGTATCCCTTTCGCGTTCCCGGGTATCCCGCAGCCCGTAAAACTGGGACTGGCAGGTGGTCCGCTCATCGTCTCTATCCTTATCAGCCGCTTCGGACCAAAATACAAACTAATCACTTACACCACTATGAGTGCCAACCTGATGTTGCGTGAAATCGGCATCTCCATCTTCCTCGCCTGCGTAGGGCTGGGTGCGGGAGAAGGGTTCGTGGAAACCATTATACACGAAGGAGGCTACGTATGGGTGGGGTATGGCGTCATCATCACCGTCCTGCCATTATTGATAACGGGATTAATCGGACGATATTACTGTAAACTGAATTACTTTACTCTTATCGGAGTATTGGGAGGAGCTACGACCAATCCCCCGGCACTGGCTTACTCCAACGACCTGACTTCTTCCGACGCTCCGGCAGTAGGCTATGCCACCGTATATCCGCTGACTATGTTCCTGCGGGTATTGACCGCCCAGTTGCTCATCCTTTCATTGGGATAGCAATCAGGGAGTATTCTGTCGGGAGAGGAATTTCATGAACAGGAGTAGCGGACAAATTTACAATGACCGCCAACCCTTTTGTGGTCAGTTTGCCATTCTCCTGCAAAGCTCTCAGAATCTGAATATCAATAGCATCCAATCTCTCCATAGAATATATGTTTCTTTTAATGTTCCCTTCCGTAGAATATTTTATCGTTCCTTTGACAGGAAAGTCTGTTAAGCCCCGCACTAACGGTCTATCCCGTCACGTGACAACACGCCTTGTTGATAGTAATGCTTTACTTCACGCATTTCGGTGACAAGGTCAGCGATTTCAATCAGCTCTTGCGGGGCATAGCGTCCGGTTATTACAACTTCGGTTTCCGGACGTTTGTTTCGCAAAAGGCTCAAGATATCTTCAAGTCCCACCAAACCTAAAAAAAGGGCAATGGTCAGTTCATCCAGAATAACGATGTCATATTCCCCGGAAGAAAGGATATCCGCACATGTCATTATTCCTTCATGCGCCATACGGACATCTTTGCCGTCGGCTTCGCGAGCCAGCATACAGCCATTTCCGAACTGCTCTATCCGTATCCGGTCAAATTTCTCCACCATGCGGGTTTCATTGTATTTCATGCTCTTGACAAACTGCCCGATGTACACGCTTTTGCCTGCGCAGAGGGCACGCACCGCCAGACCGAATGCGGCAGTAGTCTTCCCCTTTCCATCACCTGTATAAATATGAATATATCCTGTCTTCATTTGAATAAAACATTATGATATACAAAAATAAGCCATATCTTTGTGATATGAAAACAAGTAAGGATTATATTGCCGAAGATTTTACCGCCACTATCCCTGTTGCCGATTACATGGCTCATTACCGGGATGCCGAGAAGTTCATCGGCTTTTGCCGGCAATGCCGACGTTATAATACTTGTTGGGCATGTCCGCCTTTCGCCTTCGACGTAGACCAATATCTTTCGCATTATGAACTGGCTCTGATTATCGGAACGAAAATCACTCCTTCGTATCCGGAAAAAATCACGGATACCATTTCTTACGGCAACGAGTTAATGGAAACGGAACGTAAGCGGACGGATGATTTATTATTGGAACTGGAAAAGACTCACAACGGGCGTGCCTTCTTTCCGGGTTCCTGTCTGCTATGCTCTTCATGCACACGAGCGGAAGGGAAGCCCTGCCTGTATCCGAAACGTGTCCGCCCCTCATTGGAAGCGTGTGGATTCGATATAGGAAAGACCTCAAGCGAATTACTGAATAGAGTTGAAATGGGGAGAGCATGGGAAAATGCCGGAGTATCTAACACTGGTCAGTGGAATATTCTTCACTCCGAAAGAGCATGCCAGTCCCAATATTGTCTTTTGAATATATCAATTATTCTTATTTTAAATTGGCAAAGCAATAACTGTAAGTTTTGACTGTTCCGTCATCCAGGCGGATATCATAACTCTGTGAAAAAGCCTCTCCCAAATGGAAAACTACGGGATAACGAAAAATCGGACCGTCATAGCAAAAGGTGTGATATTCACCATTTTCACCATTGGGATCAATTTCGGCGGGAAGTGATTTGGTAAAGTCGGAATCAATGAGTTTGCCTATTGCAGCGGTTCCTAATCCGTCGGCCATTGTGGTAACTATAATTGTCTTCAATCCTGACAATAAAAAATCTTTCATGACCTCTTCTGAAGATTGTCCCCACAAAGGTTCTACCACTTCAATTCCATGCGGGACAAGTTGTTGCTCACGATACCGGCGAACATCATGCAAAAAAATATCCCCAAAGATAAAATGCGTGACACCCAGTGCTTTAAAATGCTGCACCGCCTGCGACATAGCTGACGAGTAATCTTCCATATTACCTTTCGGCGTCAAGTCAACAATATAGAGAGGAATACCAATGCTTGCCGCCTGTGCTTCGAGAAGATGTAACGGAATACCGTGCATAGTAGAACGTTGCGTATCGCGATTCACTGTTGTCAGTAATGCAATAATCTCGTAGCGTTCTGATTCCAAAGCGCACAGCAAAGCATGGGCGGAATCTTTTCCACCACTCCAGTTAAAGACGGATTTTAGTTTATCCATGATTATTTGCTATACATTCTCAGTATTTGATTTATTGCGCAAAGATATCACTTATCTTTAAGCTATTTATAATTATATGACAGGATTCAAATTCTAAAAATCATAGTGACGCTATCCTCATCGTATAGTGACGGTATTTGATATACATACCGTCACTATATTAATAAGATAGCGTCACTATATTTATTACTTATATCACTCTACATCAGAATCAAAATCTTCTCCTTTCAGGTGACAGTCGGTAGCACCGGCAATATTAGCCCATGAATATCCATAAAACATTCCTAAATTTTGAAAAACCCCGGTATAAACTTTAACAAAATCAATTCCAGGCAAATTGGCTTTATTACCATCTTTATCAACAGCCCAAGAAATATCAATAGAATTCTTCTTACGACCTTCTTCTGTCGCAAGAGATGCATTACATGCATAACCATATTCATATTGCGCATAACTGCTCGGAAATGCACCAGACATAGTAGCATTATCAGGCAAACGGGTAATTCCCACAAAAGTAATAGTCTCTTTTATCCATTGAGGCCATCCTAAACCAGCCATCGGAAAATCACTGGCTTTCATATCGCCACTCTCTTCCATACTATTCCGCCATACACAAGTACAGGTCTTATAATCAGTATCCTCATTTTCATATGTCATAGTCAGGCCCTTCATTGTTTTGACATTGTCATGCTCACTACCTTTTATTTCATACCACTCGTCTTCATCAGGCTTTCCGTTTCCATTTTTATCAAAAGCAACCAATATTACACTTGGAAAATACATATTACTACCGCTAATCATCGAATTTACACGAAAGTCTCTTTTTCCCGGTACATTCACTATCGTATGGTCAAAACCAAATGTAACATAGCCGCCTAAACTACCTAATTGTACCCAATTCACCGCATTATTATTATTTATATCTGCTCCTTTCAATATATCTTCTGCCTTCTTTCGTGCAATTTCCTCTGTATCCGTAGGATTTGATGTTATTTTACTACCAGGAGCGGGACGATATGCAAACACCTGATAAATGAATGGAGAATACGCTTCAGCTTCTTCATTCACTGTAACTTTCGTACTCTTTGTTTCACCAATATTCCCGTCCGTCACCTTCAGCGATACATCATAAATACCAGGTTCTAACTGGATGAAAGGTAAATCTTTTTCTGTACCAATTACTTTCGCATCTCCATCTGCTCCTTCTTTCTTAGAAGTCCACTCATATACCGGGTTTTCATTATAACCTGTTATCTCCGGTTCAATAGTTAGAACTTTACAACGGGTAGCTGTATAAGACTCCTCTAATTTCAACGAACTAGTAACTTCTTCTTGATTGACTATAATTTCCAGTTTAGTTCCAGTTTCATCTTGCACCAATACAATCTTTCCACCGTTACGTGGTTCTTTGGTTGTATTTTCCTTTACTGTAACGGTCAAAGCCGTCATTTCAATCTCTGCCGGTGCCCATTCAGGACAAGACTCAACTTCAAAACCAACCTTACTATTATTTTTTGTAGAAGTGACATCTATAACAAAAGTCTTTCCCTTTGCACTGCACGCCAAAGTTTTATATTCATCCGCAACTTTAAACACATAGTTCGGATCTTCCGTATTACCATCATCATTATCATCTTTACACGAGGTAAAAGCTGTAACAATAAGCAAACACACCCACAAATTCCACTTTAATAAAGTTCTCATACTTTTCATACTCAAATTATTTATTTAAAAGATTAAACACTCACTCCTTCACGCAACGAACCGATGCAGCATTGCTACGAGCTCCTACATCCGCCTTTACAATCGCCCGATGTGCATAATCATAATAGATTGACAAATACCGGGCATTCCCTGTAAAGTTGGCATTAACATCCCCAATCCAGACTTCTGCCGTATGTCCCGAATTCTTTAAAATTCCTCCCCCCACACAATAGCGGAAACCTGCCATCGGAAAGACCCCTAACGGAGAATATTCTGTTGTAGCCAATTCAAAGCCATTCCATGGATAAGTACCATTCTTATTTATCGGCACCCTCCAACCTTCAGGACATGGGTCAAACGGAGCCTTGCCACCTTTCTGATTATTCCAAAGAGTATCACAACGTTCTTCCAACCAATCGTTATAACCATAAGGGCCTAACAATACGGTTAACGGATTCACTATGGATTTAGTCAGACTGGTGCGCGTTTGATCCATATCAGCCTTGACCGAACGAATCCCTGTACCTCCGTTCTGGCTTCCCTCTGTCAGCAAAACATTCTCAATAGTATAAATAGGTTTACTGTCATAATAAGGATTGTTATTCGTACTATATTTAAATTTACTGTCACCGGGAAACGGGTCTTTACGTCCCCATTGGTAGAGCAATCCGCAAGCGGCAAGGCTATCAGCCATTGTCGTTCCCAGATTAACAGTTGTATTCACTGCTCCCAAGTTACGATCCATAAATATATAGTCATCCACCCCATCACCATTATTATCATAAGGATATATACGTCCCATAGCAACAGGATCCTTATCCGGATTATAAGGTGTCACCCATATATGCCAACTCCAGCGAATCTCCCCTGCAATCTTTACTCCAACCAGTGCATTACCACTTTTTACACTTCCCGACACTGACACCGTGATATTATCTTTTTCATGCGTCTCACCGGGAATCAATCCTACATTGGTTATCAAGCTTTGCGCATCCTGCCATAGCAACACGGGCTCCGGAACCTGATTTTCCATTTCTACGTTCTCCAGTTCACTGGCAAACAACTCCCAAACGGCATAAGCTTTCATTACCGGAATAGACACCGCTTCTCCCGCTTGCACCATGTAGCAATTGGGTTCTTTCAAGGCAGCCACATACTCCGCATTTTGTTCCGGAACAGGTTCAGGCTCAGGCTCCGGTTCTGGCTCCAAGTCCGGATATTCTACCGGATTGTCATGGTTCTCATAGGAACAGGACACCCAAAGGCAGGAAGTTCCTAGCCAAAAAGCCAATACCATTAATAAAAACAATTTCTTCATTTTTGTCTTTTTTTATTCCATTTTCAATTTATTATTTCATTCTCCGGGACGGGAAGGTCGCACATACACATGCAGGTCGCGTGCCTGATATATTTCAGTGGATGTCTCTCCCAACCAACCGCAATATTGGTTAACAGCCGTATATACACGTATAAAATCAACACCCGGCAACTCCACCGGTACCCGTGTTTTAGGGTCGACAGCCCAGCCAATATCAAAACTCGAACGGTTATTACCATCCGCATCTACCGCAGCATTAGGAAAATTGTCTACATAAGCTCCATATTCAAACATATATTGCAAATAATAAGAACCATCTCCCGACACATCCACCGCATTTTTAGGCAATAAAGTTCCCTCAAATTCCATTTGGTCTTCTGATATCCATTTCGGGTAATAGTCCTGCTTATGGTACTGGTTCTTGGCAACATATCCTTCCTGATTCATTGTATCGGTCCATTTTATATAATAGATATCAGTCAGCGCACCGTCTTTGATGATTTCTCTATCAGGGTCCGGACGGTTATACGTTATCTTATAATTCAAGTGGGCAATCTCATTCGTGTACCACGGATCCTTATCCAACTCATACCATTTATCATCCGGTATTCCATTTTGATTTTCATCGAATGATACCATCACAATACCAGGTTCACAACTTCCACCGTTAACTCCCGGATGAGCCGCACTATGAAAAGCATTTCCTTCTATCAGAAAATCCCGTTCACCTCTTCTATTCACAACCGTATGATCAAATCCGAACGTCACATATCCCCCATAAGCTCCCAATGAAACTCCTGAGTAATTTTTACCGTAGATAGCTTCTTCCGCCTTTTGTATCATGTCTTTTTCCGTATCCCCTTCTTCATATTTAGGCATCTCATTCACAAACTGCCCCGGAGCCGGACGAAACTCATAAACCTTGGAAATAAAAGGACTATACTCTACCTCCTCTTCCTGGACATATACCGAAACGTGATGCTCTATGGGATTTTGTGAATCGAATATGCGAAAATCAATTTCATACACACGGGTATATTCCGGAAGAAAGATATAATCCTTTTGTGTGCTGACGATAGAATCACTACCATCTGTCGCCTTAATACTCCATTGATAGGCTTCTCCGGTAAAAGCAGGTTTAAAATAGACAACCTTCATCCGCGGAATCACATAGATATCATCAATTCCCAAACTTAAAGAAGGTATTTCCTGTGTACAGGAAATAATGCCCCCTGTGCACAATAAGCATAACCAACTTATTATCTTTTTCATTCTTCTGTATATTTTCTGCGTTCTAAAAATACCATATGCGCCGGTATATCTCCAGTACGGGCACTCCACCGTTTCACCCCTTCTTTTGAGTAACAATGCAACGCGCCGCTCGACACGTAGTTCCGGGCATCCGTCACATAGATATCTTTCGTTACCGGATGAATGGCAATGCCATAAGGAATCTCAATATTCAGCTCCGTACCATCCGTAATAAACTTGCGGGAAACAATCCGTTCGGTCTTTACATCCACAATAGCATAAGTCACCGTATTTTTATTTGTATTATTGCTATACTCTACACTATAGACATAAAGAGAATCACCACTCAACACCATATTCGAAGCCGGTAAGTTCATCGTCTTCGTAACCTTATAACGTCCCGCACTTTCCTCCAATACATATAAGTTGGAAGGAACATCATCGTAGTTACCACGGGATGACACCCACAGTTTACCATATTGGTCGGCTTTGATACGGTGCAAATTTATAGCGACCTCTATTTTATAAAGTTGGCGCATAGTTTCCATCTCTACCACCGAAACAGTATTATCATAATTAGGCGCGCGGTATCCGCCCGAATTGGCTACATAAATTTTGCTGCCAATAATCTCCAGTTCATCAGGTTGATAGCCAACCGTAACCTGGTCTACTACTTTGTTGGTTTCGAGGTCAATCTTAAATATAGCTCCTTTCTGAGCATTCGGGTCTATCGCTACCGGCCCCACATAAGAACTGACATAAGCGTAATTTCCTTTAAAACGGATATAGCGGCAATTAGGTATGTCAATCTGTGTGATACGCTTTGCCGTATAAGCATCCATAACCTCTACCTTATGCGAACAATTGATCACTGCATACAACTTCCCTTTATAAATCTGGATATCATTGCCGACGTCTCCCATTTCCTTTATTACCGTAGGATTCTTTTCAGCATAAATATTACGGGCATAAATCCCCGTACGATAATCGACATAATCCAGCGTAGACTTATTACTTCCCATATTGCCTTCATTCAGCAAGTATAATCCCATCGGGTCGGCATCGGGATCCGGCTCAAAATCAATCAGTTCATATTCTGTCGGATTCACCAGTTCTATTTCACGGCAACCCACACAACATAGCAGCAGGAGCAGTGTAACAATCGGTATATAAATCTTTTTATTCATAAGACTAAATATCTAAGCTTATCAGGAAACGAAAATTCCGTTTGGGCATCGGATAATTCAGAATCACATCGTAATCCTGACTAAACAAATTATTGACTTCGAGAGATAGTTTCAAACGATTCGATTTTAGTTTCAGATACTTCACTATATTCACATCGCTTGTATACCATGGCTGTGTGTGGTTATACGCTATATTTTCCTGTTGGTTATAGCGTTCACCCGTATAAATAAAACAATAGCTGAGTGCCCATGAACCATATTCCAATGAAGCTATGACAGACCCGCTATGCCAGGGGATATAAGGAATCTGGTGAGAATAATAGTTTTTTGAAGGATCTGTAAAGTCCTGCGCCTTCTGATAGGTATATTGTAACTTCACATTCGCAAGAAACTTACCAAATCCGACAGCCTGATGCAAAGAGGCATCTATACCACGAATCTCAACATAACCAAGATTCAGCATAGTCCACCGGAACTGCTGTCCTTTCGGGTAAGCAATAATCTTGTCTTTTACTTCATTGTAATAAGCATCTACCTGAAAATCAAATAGCTTATATAAAGAATGTTGAAATTCCTTTTTATATTTGAGTCCTACATTGTATTGTTTTGTGTACTCCGGTTTCAAAAAGGCGTTTCCCATATCGGTATAGTACAAGTCATTGAATGTAGGCATACGAAACATTTCTTTGTAGAAAGCGCGAAACGAAAAATCCTCATATTTAAATGGCCGGTAAGAAGCGAAGACCGCAGGAGTAAAAACCGCTTTGTCCGGCGACTTGGCAAAACGCTTTACTTTTTCATGTACGAAATATCCCAGACAACTTCCTTGCAACTTAAAATGCTTCAAATCCACCGCAGTAGCCAGTGCCACCATATTTGTGAAACGCTGAGGAAAGGGAAAGGTACTTTCATTATTAGGGCTATTGAATTCAGCATCCAACTTATTCCACTGAAAATCATACGCCAACGAAACATCCCAAAAATTTGTCAGTGAATAGAGATTGGCGGTTGAGACATAAATTTCTTTTTGCCTATAGGTATTCTTTGTTTGAAACAGCTTGCTGTCATGGTTCTCGTAATGTGTATAATCGGCTGCATATTTGGCATTAACCAAGGTACGATATCTGGATGTTATTTCCTTTGTAAAAGTTCCCTGTATGAAAGAATTGGTATCCCATAACCGTTCTCCATTACGAAATACATTATTAACAATAGCGCCCGGCACTCCGCGTTCCGAATTATAAGTATATCCCCGCAACGTCCATTGCCCGTTGTTCAACTTCCCATGCAGTCCGGCTTCCATACGCGTGGCGTTAATATCGCCATTCTGACGAACCGCTGTCGTATCATACATCACCTCACCTAGTGTATTCCGCCGGCGATAACGGAACTTATACTTTCCACTGGCGTTAATCCATTCGCCACTAAAGGAAGTACTTATCTTGTCTGTCAACTTCTGTTCATAAAGAAGTGAAGGGTTTATCAATCCAAATGAACCCGCACGTAAAGTCGCTTTAAAATTGGCATTCTTTCCATCTGTAAACCGGGGTTTACGAGTAGTAATATATATAGTTCCCGATGCTCCGAAATCTTTGGCAGACTGAAATATTTCACTTTTCTGACCATTATACAGAGATATCTCTTCTACATTATCCAACGAGAACTTGCCGAGGTCTATTTGTCCATTCTGTGCATTTCCCAGTTGAATACCATCATAAAACACTCCCATATGGTTGGTTCCCATACTTCGTATATTCACAGTTTTCAAACCGCCAATACCACCATAATCCTTTAGCTGTACCCCTGAAAAGAAACGAATAGCATCCGCCACCGACAAACTATTCAGCTTTTCCAGATCTTTGGATGTCATCACTTGTGCCGGAATCACATCCCGATACTTATTCAACCTCTGCCCGGTAATTACCACCGTATCCAGACGTTGTATGCTGTCCAACCGACTTTTGTAGTGATATCTTTTTGAACGTTCCTGCGCAGAAACAACAGGAATTATCACCACCAGAAATAAAGAAATAAAAGAAATAAAAGAAGCCCTTTTCATGCCTACTTCTCATTATAAAAGGTTAATAACACACAACCTTATAAAAGAATACATGCACAAAAAGCCTAAAAAACAGACTACACGAGTTTAGTGGAAGACCAGCATCTATTTTTTGACTATTTCCCCGTACTCCCGCAGGTTGTCAATTAGAAATCATCAAAGCAGGTCTTCTGACTTGTTCCTGTTTTACGCCTTCCCAACTCTCATAGTCAGTGGCAAAGATTGTAAAACCAACATTTCCCGAATATCAGGAATGGAACTTACAGCAGCGGGTACTGTTGCAGATTTACACTGCATTCCCTTTTAATTCCGTATCGCGTCCTAGTGAATTGAAAACTTTGATGCTACAAATATAATCCTTATTTTTTAATTTTCTAAGTTTTTTATTAAGAATAAGAAGGTTATTAAGCAAGTGAAAGCAAGATAGCATTGATTTCGGCAATATGTACACCTCCACTATTGCCAAAGACAGAAAACGGGCATTCATAGCACGTTTCCGATAAGTAAGTAGCCAGAATATCCTTTTTCAGCTTCAAAGCTTTAAGAAGAGAATTCATACAAAGGTTTGCACGCTTTTTGAGTCCTCAAAACATAGAGTTAATCATCATATTTAGACAGGATAAAATCGCGCTCCAACTTCTTCTCTTCTACAATTCTCGACAAATAATCTGCCTCTAAACCAAGTCTTTTGTAAGCTTCTAGATAAGCAAGTAGACTATTATCATCCAAGAACAACTGTTCGCCGATTCGGGAACTCGTAATATAACCAAGATTTGCCCAATTCCTAAGAATGGATTCTTGGACGCCGTGCTTTTCGGACATTTGTTTTGTTGTAAGCCAATTTGTCATAAAAAACGGAACTAAGTTAGTTATTTAACTTGTTCCGTACCTTTTATTATAAAAGAGTACAGAGCTGTCTAATCCCGCCAGCAGGAGGTGGTAGCGGCTACCCTTCAGACACGGGCAGACAGCCCGTACTCTATGAGAAGTCATAGAAGCACAGGCGTCTCCCGGTGTCTAAAAAAAATCCGCTACGATTTCCTACTGGACCGAGGAAACGCATAGCAGTTCCGGCAACCATAATATCAATCGTTTTCTTCTCGCAATTATGTCGTAGCCATCCTGTCGTAACTGTTGTGGCGATACTAAAGTTGAAGGGGTACTATGAACTTTCATTATCACTTTATAACACTCTACAATTAAAGCACCTCTCCCTTACATAAACTAACTACTTTTGTAGTAAATAACAATTCGTTCCACATATATGGAACTAAACAATAACAGTTGTAGAACTAAAGAGAAACAGATGTAGAACGAAAAGTTAACAGTTATGGAACGAATTAATAGTAACTATAAAATTACTAAACATTAGTATATGAGTGCAATATATGATTTATTTGAGACTCCCAGTCCAAACAAAGAGGAGATACAACCGCTACACGCCCGTATCGTCTCCAAAGGAACCGTAGACAAAGAAGAGTTCCTAGACCGTGTTCACAAATTCACCGGTATCAGCAGAAGCTTATTAGCAGGAGCCATGGAAGCCTTTGCTAATGAAGCACGGGATTTACTCGCCGACGGTTGGAATGTAGAAATGGGGAACTTCGGGTTCTTCTCTACCTCGCTACAATGTCCACCGGTGAAAGATAAAAAAGAAATCCGTGCGATGTCCGTCCGCATGAAAAACATCAATTTCCGTGCAAGCCGCTCGTTCAAAAAAGAAGTAGGTGACAAAATGAGGTTACAGCGTGGAGAATCTCTCACACGTCCCAAGAAAAATAGTATTTCCCGTGAGACATGCCTTACCCGCCTCAACACATATATGAAAAACCACTTGTTCATCAGCCGGACAGACTACAGTCATCTCACAGGACGAAATAAAAAAATTGCCATTGAAGAATTGAACGCTTTCGTTGCCGACGGAATAATACAAAAAGAAGGAGTCGGGAAATTGACTGTATATATAAAGGTATAAACGTCAAAAAGAGAGCCATTTTCATAACGCCATATAAATCAATGAAATACAAACTAAATAAATGAAAGTAAATCAATCTACGCTCATTGAACGCCGTTAAAGCACCTGTCCGGGAAGTGCCCATAGTATCTTTGCATTGTGATCACAAAGAGATTTGATAATTAAAGTTAATAATTAAAAAACTTAACAACTATGGCACTTAGATACGTCATTAAAAAAAGAACATTCGGCTTCGACAAAACAAAAGCTGAAAAATATGTAGCACAGAATGTAATCACCAATACATTGGAATTCAGAGATTTATGTGAAGAAATCACCAAGATAGGAATGGTTCCCAGCGGTGCAGTGAAATTTGTGCTCGATGCGTTGATTGATACGCTGAATCTCAACCTTAGAAAAGGTATTTCCGTGCAATTGGGAGATTTCGGCTGCTTCCGTCCGGGTATGAGCTGTGAGAGTCAGGAGACTGAAAAAGAAGTAGATAGCGATACGATACGCAGAGTGAAAATCATTTTTACTCCGGGATATAAATTCAAAGATATGCTGAGTAAAGTCAGCGTCCAGAAAATGGTTACTTCCGATGACGGCTTAGCAAAACCTGAAGATCCCGACACTCCAAACCCGGATGAAGGTGGGACACCGGACCCATCAATATAAAATTAATCATAGCTTTGGCCCATGAAGAGCAGTACCCGCCTGCGGGCGGATACTGCTCTTCAAAATATTCCGGTCAAAGACTTGACAACGCTTTCTTTATTTTGTATCTTTACAACATCTTAAACATTAAAATATCAATATGGAATTACTGCCGGAAGAAGAGGAAATCCCTTTTCATATCAGAACATATAAGAAAAAAGAGTTAGCCTGCCTGTACAACCCGAACATCACTCCCCGTTGCGCAATACGCATGTTCACCAAATGGATTAAAATGAATAAAGAATTATTCCGATTACTGACTGCCACAGGGTATCATCCACGTACACGGACTTTTACTCCCCGGCAGGTACAAATCATAACCAGTATCCTGGACATTCCATAAAGAATGTCCAGGATACTGGTTATGATTTGTAGATTGTTTTTTATTGCAGTTGCCCCGCCGCTTTCAGATAAGCAATATAATTCACATACAATTGGAAATGAGCGTCTACACGTGTCTGGTAAGCCTGTTGCCAGAGCATTTGCGCTTCCAAATAATCCGAGAGAGTTTCCAGTCCGACCTCATACTGTTTGCCGCTGACTTTCATATTTTCTTCCGCCTGTTCCAGTGAACGATCGGAAAGTTCCGTTTCAAGACGCGCCTCATCCAAGTTATTGGCTGCCTGCATTAATTCCAGCAACATCTTTTCACTGGCATTTTCTTGTTCAAGACGGGTTTGTTCGAGTTTCGCTTTGGCGGATTTTACCTTATTGGCACGTTCACCAAAATGAAACAGGGGGACGGAGACATTCAAAAAGACGGAGAAAGCTCCTTTTTTCATAAATGTTTCGTCGTTGATTTCCAGCCCGTGAAGATAGTCGTAGCTGCCTCTGACGCCGATACGAGGGAGCAATTCACTACGGTTCAGCTTCACTTCCTGCTCAGCGATAGCAACTTGTTTGTTCAGTATTCCATATTCCGGACGGGCGGTAATATCGGAAACCTGGATTTTCCACTCCTGTTCCACTTCGGGGAAGTCATCGGAAATATCAATTTGCGTTGTCAAGGGACGTCCGATGTAATGGCAAAGATTCATGGAAGCAAGGCGAAGGGCATTGTCTGCCTTACGCAAAGAAAGTTCGCTGTCGTTGAGCTTCACTTGCACTTTCAATACGTCATTCTGAGGTTTCATGCCATGTTGGTGGGCACTTTTCACGTTCCGGGACAGTTCCGTCAATAAAGCGTGATATTTCTCGGCCACTTTCTTCATTTCTTTGGCTTTCACTAGTTGGACGTAAGCTTTGTCCGTATTCAGAAGAACTTCCGAGGTAGTCAGCGCTTCGTTCAGGTGAGCCAGCTCTTTACCCAGCAAAGACATTTTATAGGCCGCACGAATTTTGCCGCCCATATAGAGAGGCTGCTCCATTTGTATGCCGCCGGAATAAACGGTTCCTACTTTATAATCCAGGTTCAACCCGGGGAAATAGGCGAAACCGCTGGATACCAGTTCTCCCGTAGTGGGGTTGGGCATGAAAACAGGGAGATTACCGCCCGGAATGCCGAGACTTCCATCGGCAGTGCTGTAAATCCCTGTTCCGTTGGCGGTAAAGTTCGGGAAAAAATTGGCTTTATAGCTGAGGGACATCAACCGCGCTGCTTCTGTCTGCCGGTCGGCAGCAGCCATTTCCTTATTGTATTTCAACGCCATTTCGCGGCATTGTTTCAGGCTTAGTTTCTCTTGTGCGGAAAGAGAAAGCGTTGTGCCGAACAATATGCCCGCTATTATTCCAATGGCTGAAAGAATCTCTTTTTTCATTTGTCTGTCTTTTTTATATGAAAGAATAGTGCATACAAAATAGGAATAAACAATAAAGTAATCAGCGTACCGAACAACAGTCCGCCCATAATGGAAGCCGCCAATGAGCCGAACATGGCATCCGGCAACAATGGAATCATTCCCAGAATGGTAGTGAGCGATGCCATCATCACAGGACGGAGACGGCTCTGCGAACTATCTATCAGTGCCGTTACCGGTTCCACTCCCTGACTGATTTGCAGGGTAATTTCATCCATCAGCACAAAACCGTTTTTGATAATCATACCGATAAGTCCCAGTGTACCGACGATAGCAACAAAGTTGAACGTCTTTCCGGTCAGCAGCATTACAGCTACCACACCGACAAATACCAAAGGAATCGTGCAGAAGATGATAACCGGCTTCCGATAATCCTTGAACAGCATAATCAAGATAGAAATCATCAGGATGATAGCAAACGGGAAGTTCTTGAACAAATACTGCATGGATTTCGTGCTGGCATTTCTTTCGCCTTGCCATTGCAGCTTGTAGCCGTCGGGAAGCGGAATCCGTTCAATCTGTCCGGCAATAGACTGCCGGGCTTTCTCCGTTTCCACGCCCGGAACAGGGGAACATTGCACGCGCTGGCTACGTTGCCCGTTATAGCGGGGGACAACCGGGTCTTCCCATTCCACGTCTATCCGCTTGCTGATTTGTTTCAGCGGAGTAGTTCCCATTAAAGTTTCCACAAGTTCCTCTTTAGAGAGTGTTCCCGTTTTAAGCTTCATCATCATCTCCTGTGTCAACAAGCCGTTGAGGGAAGGAAGGGAAGAAAATATCTGCGTGTTATCCAGATTCTCAATAGGTTTTCCATGTTCGTCAAGACAGCGCAAGTAGATGTTATCCTTATGAATTCCTTCGTAGAAAGAACCAATCGGGATACCACTCGTAGCCGTGAGCAGGGAAAGACTCACGTCATTTCGGCTCAGTCCGATAGCACGTGCCGTAGGCTGATCGTATTCAATCGTCAGGACGGGAACCTGCGGTTCCCAGTCGGTGGTAATCAGACAGACGTCCGGGCAATTTTCCATGATTTTCCAGGCACTGTCTGCCAGTTGATGTAGCACGGCAGGGTCGGGACCAGTAAATTGCGCTTCGATAGGATATTTCTTGAACATCAGGTTATAGCGGTTCAACTTCACATAGGCGTCCGGATAATGGGAAGAAAGATACTGTTGAATCTCTGCCATGTTGTCGACCAGTGCATCGGGCGAAGTAAAGTCGATTATCAGTTCACCGTAAGATAAAGAAGGGTTGGCTATATTACGTACCAAGTTGTAACGGGCAGGCGTCCCGCCGATAGAAGTGGTGACGTGCGTGATTTCAGGACGTTTCTTCAAGTAAGCCTCTATCTCTTCCAAGTCGCGTGCCACCCGTGTGGAATTAATGCCTTCGGGAAGTTTATATTCCATGTATAGCTGGTCGTAGACCATATCCGGGAAGAAACCCTGCTTCATAAACCGGTAACTAAACCCCGAAAGTACCACCAAGGCAATCATGGCAAAGACAAAGCTCCAGCGATGTGCCAGGCTGAATCTCAATAATGAGCGCAGCACTGCATATATCTTTCCTTCGTACACCCGCTTTCCGGTAGTGGCAGTAGCTGCGGATACGTCCGGATGCAGAATCCGGTTCGCCATTAACGGGACGTGCACCAAGGCGAGTACCCAACTAAGCAGCAGGGAGACCGCCAACACAATAAACAAGTCGCGCGTGTAGACTCCTGCCGTATCGGGAGACATGAATATAGGAAGGAAAGCGATAATAGCAATCAGGGTAGCGCCGAGCAGAGGCATTGCCGTCTGCCGCCCGATAGCGGTCATGGCTTCCATGCGGCTCTTTCCGGCTTTCAAATCGACCAGAATACCGTCTATAATGACAATCGCATTATCCACCAACATTCCCATGGCAAGTACAAAGGATGCCAAAGAGACACGCTGCATCGTGCCGTCCATAAAATACAAAAACAGGAAAGTGCCGAACACTGTCACTACCAGACTGATACCGATAATCACCCCGCTCTTGAATCCCATTGCAATCATCAGGATGACAACTACAATAATCACGGATTCTATCAGATTCAGGATAAATGTCCCCAAAGAACTTCCGACACGTTCGGGCTGATAGAATACCTTGTGGCATTCCATTCCTGCCGGCAGGCGTTCGGCTTTCAGTTGTTCAAGTTTCTGCTCCACCCGTTTGCCGACTTTGATAATATCGGCATCGGAAGAGGCGGCAACCATGATTCCCATGGCACGCTGACGGTCATAGAACAATTCGTTGCGGGTGGGGTCTTCGTAGTCTTTTTCAATGCGGGCGATGTCGCTCAGACGCAGCTGGTCGGCATCGTGTCCCTGAATCAGCATACGTCCGATGTCTTCCACCGTCTTGAATTTATCGCTGACCGTGACCCGGATACGGCTATCACCGTTGTCGTAATAGCCGGTATAGGTTGTTTTATTCTGTCCGTTCAGGGTGGCAAGCACTTCGGCAGGTTTCACACCCAAGTTGGCCATTCGGTCTTGCA
>ERZ826016.1764-NODE-1764-length-18809-cov-15.864402_pt1 | contig 18809 bp, 16 predicted proteins | sample MGYA00519872_ERZ826016 | MGnify/ENA primary metagenome ERZ826016 (study PRJEB31778, sample SAMEA3449218) | human gut metagenome | biome: human gut; feature: human-associated habitat; material: faeces | place: United Kingdom | collected 2010/2012 ... | reverse complement strand
ATACTTATAACAGTTTATTACAAGTAGATACAGCAAATTTATGAGAGCATGAGAGTAACATTTTTAAAATATTTCATAGTTATTGCAAGCATTATTGTGCCCTTTGCAAGGATTCGTCATTCACACTATTCTTTCTAAATATGTTTTTATATTGATTGAAGATATAAGCAATACCTATCTTTACTCCCTTTTCATGAAGGTTTTGATAACGTTCTTCATAGAAGTTGCCATAACGCGACCAAGATTTAGGATGGTTATAGATGAACAGACTTTCAAAAGAAAATCTGAAATTTTTATAGGGATAGGTACATGTAAAACGTGCATTGTAAGAATCTTCTTTTCCTCCCAGCGCATTTTCTCTTCTTGAAGTGTAATTACCCGATACGGATAAAAATAAGCGATTCTTTAAATGAATCGCATGCTGCATAAAGAAATTAAAACCCGGTTTGGATATATTGTTCTCCTCTCCTAAATAGGGTATTTTAAAAAAAGACTGATTATAACCTCCCGAAATCGCAAACATATAAATACCTTTGCCTAACGTATAGCTCATATTGGCACTTACATAATTTGTATTAAGATTTACATAGCTCATTTTTGTTATTTGCGGATTATTCTCATCGCTCATTATTACTTGTCTTGTGCCATTGTGTATATAGCCATAAGAAGCATTGAATGAAATGAAATGCGGTAAAGCCAAACGGTATGATAAAGTATGGTTATTGGATGATTTTAAATTAGGGTTTCCTGCAACGTACATGTATTTATTTATATAAGTTATTGAAGGGTTCAGAGCTCCTAAAGAAGGGTTCTTTACAAAATTGCGATATTGCAATTGCATATTTACAGTTTTAGAGAATTGGTAGTTTAAGATGGCGACAGGCATCATATTGAAATGATGAAAATTGTTCTCTTCATTGTATTTGTCTTTTCTTTCATTATATTCTCCCCGGATGCCCAATGAATAACTGAATTTTTTAAATCCCTGTCTCAGGTTTAAATAGGCAGCTCCTGTATGGTCGTTATTCAAAGACTCATAAGAATTTGTATATTCGGTGTCAGTATCATAAAGATTCGAATTGTTGTAATGAATATAAGAATAGTTAATTCCGGTATTCAAAGAAATTTTCTTCCATAATAATGTGTTGTATTCCGCATTTGCAGAGTAAACATGACTTCTATACCGAGTATCTAAGCCAGTTGATGAATTTACGTTATTGAAATTTTCTTCTATATCCTGTCTTTTATTATTTTTATTGGTGGAATAACCAAAATTAAAAATGAGATTGGAGTTATCGGAGAATTCGTAATTGTAGCGTGCTGCTAAATTGTGATTATATGATTTCTCATTGGATGTTGATTCACTTTTAAGCAATTCATTCAATGTCTGCAAATTGTTTTTACGTGTATTGTTTGTTGTGATAAAAGAATGAGTATCATTAAAACTGAGGTTGTATTGCAAATCTACAAAACTCTTATCTGTAATCTGATATTTAGGGCTGACGGTTAAGGAATGATATAATGTTTTGTGCTTTTCCTCTTCTTCTTCCTTTTTTGTAATTATTTCATCTGGTAAATGTGTATCGGAAAGCGTGGGAATATTTACTTGATTTTTATGGTAAGTATAATTATAACCTAAGTATCCCGTAAATTTACCGGATTTGGTATTAACTGAAACTGAAGGAGCTTCATCCAAATTTACATCGTTAAACTCTAATTCATTTCCTACCCGGGCACTGATATAATCTTTTAATTTTTTCTTTAAACGAATATCAATAATCCCGACAACCGATTGGGAATATTTGGCAGAAGGAGCACGATTGACTGTTACTTTTTCTACTTGGTCTGGCGTAATCATTTTTAATTCTCCCGGGCGGGGTGCAAGCCCGTTGATTGTAAAGATGGGTGTTCCCGTTCCGATGATACTTACTTTTGTGCCTTCTACATACAAGCCCGGCAATCTGCTGAGCATGGTTTGCAAAGAGTATTCGCTTGACAATACGCTGCCTGATATTTTAAACACATCATCTCCGTTTACAATGTCATGTTGCAACCTGTCGGCTTTAATGACTACTTCCTTTAATGCTTGTGAAAGTGGAGATAGTTTAATGGTTCCGATATTTCCGCTTTTATGAGTAATGTCTACATACTTATCTTTATATCCTAAAGAAAAAATGTAAAGAAGGTATTCCGTCTCGGGTTGCTTTTGGTAAGATAGCTTAAAAGCTCCTTTGTCAAATTCTCCTCCGCATACTTTGGTCATGTCTTTTTTATTCACCACCAATACGGTACTGGGCTGAGTAATACTAGTTCCTAATGAATCTGTCAGTGTTCCTGTTAAAGAGATTTGTGTTTGTGCTAAAATAGGATAACTTATTACAATAAATAATAGGAATAATATGTGTTTTTTCATTGTGTCTTAGTTTTCATAAGTTGGTAATCTTCATAAATCATTTCAAGTACAGCATCTATATTTACTGATTCATAAGGACAAATATCATGCTGCTGTTCGTTATTCAATGTTGTATAGCGATGTTGTGGACATCCTCCGGAGCATACGGGAAATAGAAAACATTCTTTGTATTTGTCATCGCTGAACTTATCCATGTTCAAAGCATAATGAGCCAATAACGAGTAATTTGTTAGTTTTCCATCTATAATGGAACCAACTACTTTGTCTTTTTTCCCTAGATCAGACCAACATTTATATAAATCGCCATTAGCGGAAACAACGTATCCGTTTTTGCTATTGGCAACACATAGGCTTAAACTGCTTCTCGGATAGAAATTACGGGAATTGATATGATACTTTTCACGTAGTTCACGAATGAATTTTATTTTTTCTTGACTGTTATAGCAGTCTACATCGCACATTCCGTAATCTTCCACAAATGAAAAATAAATGGATATATTTTTTAAATCTTTCCATCGCTTTCTTCAACATATCTGCAGGGGCAAGAATTACTTCAAATAGCTTTTCGTTCTTCATGATCATTTAATTTAAAATTGAACATTTATATAATTGATAAAAGAATATTTTAAATTAAATTTCTCTACTTTGGAACAAATGTAAAAGATAAAAAAATAATAAGCAATAATTAGTTCATTTATTTAAGAAGAATAATTTACTTTATTAATATTTGTCTTGTAGTATATGTTGGAAAATACTTTTACTTTTAATTTTTAGATTGATACTATCATTAATTTCATATAGATACAACTGCTTATTGCTTATGATAGCATCAGGCAATTTAGATACTTTTATATTTAAAATGTATTGGTGGTCTTTTATTAGAATATTTGTATCGATTTCGGCAATGTAAGCTTCATAAATACTTCTTTTATCTTATATAAAACAACAAAGTATCGTTGTTCCCAATGCAAAATAATGGGTAATTGAGCCTTTATTAAGGTGGTAACAGTTACTCTTCCTCCTATTGTTCTAAACCCTAACGATTCTAATGTATCTGCAATTCTTTTTAAAGAAACTCCTTCACGAGTTGGCTGACAATTTTCTTTTAATTCGGGGATATTATAATAAAGATGATAGTATTGTGTTATCATTGAAATACAAGCAATTCCACAATCCATAGAGTCTTGTTGAAGGCAAATTGGAAATTTCTTCATTGTTTACAAATTGAATAATGTTTTAAAATAAGTCTTTTTATTTAGAATATCCAAATTTTGATTGAAATAAATTTAAATTTATGCTACTCTAATTTGTTTTATTTACATTATTATTTCTTGTAAAATGAGGTAAAAAGAGATTAAACTAGAGTTGTATTAAAAAAGATATTATACTTTTGCATCGTAATCAATCGAGTAGGGAATGGATTTTCGTACACAAGTAGAATTGCCAAAAAAAGGATTGGATATTGCACATGACAGCAAAATATTGTTGTTAGGCTCTTGTTTTGCCGAAAATATAGGAACAAGACTGCTTGAGAATAAGTTTCGTTGTGATATAAACCCTTTTGGGATACTCTATAATCCGATGTCGATACTTGCAGCGTTGCAGCAAATTACAGCAGGAAAGGAGTATTCAGGGAAAGAGTTGTTTGCCTATCAGGGACAGTGGCACAGTTTTATGCATCACGGGAGTTTTTCGGATGTTTCTCGTGAGGTTTGTTTGGAAAATATTAATTCCCGTCTGCGGCAGGCTTCAAACGATTTGAATTCATTAGATTACCTGTTCGTTACATTAGGAACGGCTTATGTTTATAGGCTGAAAGAGAATGGAATGATTGTATCAAACTGCCATAAATTACCGGAAAAGAGTTTTGAAAGAAGAATGTTGAAGGTGGAGGAAGTTGTGAATGAATACACATCATACCTTAAATCCTTGTTAAAGCGAAATCCGGGGGTGAAAGTCCTTTTCACTGTAAGTCCCATCCGCCATGTGAAAGACGGAATGCACGGGAACCAGTTGAGTAAGGCTACCTTATTATTGGTGATAGATGCACTAAAAGTAAACTTTCCCGAGCATGTTTTTTACTTTCCATCTTATGAATTGATGATGGACGAACTACGTGATTACCGTTTTTATGCCGATGATATGCTGCACCTTTCAGTGGTGGCTGTTGATTATCTTTGGGAGTGCTTTTCTTCATCCTATTTCTCAAAAAACACTTTGGATATACTTGTGGAATGGGGAGAAATTAAAAAAGCTTTGAATCATAAACCATTCCGTCCGGACTCGGAACAATATATTAAATTTTTAAGTCAAATAGTGTTAAGAATAAAACGACTTAAAGAAAAATGTCCGTACTTAGATGTGGAAAAAGAAATAAAACTATGTCATATTCGATAGAGACTATTACTAAACTGACCGGGGCGAAACGCACAGGTGACAGAGAAGCACAAATTGATTGGATTCTTACCGATAGCCGTTCTCTTTGTTTTCCCGAAGAGACTCTCTTCTTTGCATTGAAAACTAAAAGAGATGACGGACACAAATATATACCGGAATTATATACATTAGGAGTACGCAATTTTGTAGTGGGTGCTCTTCCCGAAGAGATGGAAAACTATGGAGATGCTAATTTCCTTGTAGTAACCAATACGCTGAAAACTTTGCAGAAGTTAGCGGAAAAACATCGTGAGAAGTTCCAAATACCTGTTGTCGGCATAACAGGCAGTAATGGAAAAACGGTGGTTAAAGAATGGCTGCATCAGTTAATCGGAGCCGGTAGGATGGTGACACGTTCGCCCCGAAGCTATAACTCGCAAATAGGAGTTCCCCTGTCTGTATGGCAGATTGATGAAAGGACTGATTTGGCGATTATTGAAGCAGGCATATCTGAAATGGGTGAAATGAGTGCGTTGCAAACCATTATTAAACCCACTATCGGGATATTAACCAATATTGGTGGGGCGCATCAGGAGAATTTCTTCTCGGTGCAAGAGAAGTGTATGGAAAAGCTTTCACTGTTTAAAGATTGTGACGTAGTAATTTATAATGGAGATAATACTTTGATTTGCGATTGTGTAGCAAAGTCAATGCTTACTGCTCGTGAAATTGCTTGGTCGAAAGTGGATAACGAGAAACCTCTGTTTATAAGTTCCATAGAAAAGAATGACACGGAGACAACAATAAAATACCGTTATTTGGGTTTTGAAAAAGAATATCGTATACCTTTTATAGATGATGCTTCCATTGAAAACTCTCTTAATTGTCTGGCGGTGTGTCTTTATTTGATGATTCCTACGGAAGAAATAGCAGAGCGAATGGCTAATCTTGAGCCTGTTGCAATGCGTTTGGAAGTGAAAGAAGGAAAAAATAATTGCTTACTAATTAATGATAGCTATAATTCAGACCTTGCTTCGCTTGACATAGCACTCGATTTCCTTTATCGACGTTCTGTTTCAAAGGGATTGAAACGTACGTTGATCCTTTCCGATATGTTTGAAACGGGACTTGAAAACGTGTTGCTTTATCGAAAGGTGGCGCAGTTAATTCAAAGTAGGGGAATAGATAAGTTAATCGGAGTGGGAAAGGATATTTCTGCATGTTCCGGTCGGTTCGAGTTAGAGAAATATTTCTTTCCGACAACGGAAGCATTACTGAAGTCAGATATATTTGCATCGTTGCGTAATGAGATAATATTAATAAAGGGATCACGTGAGTTCCATTTTGATGCAGTATCCGAACAGTTGGAACTGAAAGTTCATGAGACAATCCTTGAGGTGAATCTGAATGCTTTAATAGATAATCTGAACTATTTCCGTGATAAGTTGAAGCGGGAAACTAAAATGGTTTGCATGATTAAAGCATCTGCTTATGGTGCAGGTTCTTATGAAATAGCCCGTACATTGCAAGAACATCGTGTGGATTATCTGGCAGTAGCAGTAGCCGATGAAGGTTCGGAACTACGTAAAGCGGGTATTAATAGTTCTATTATTATTATGAATCCGGAATTGTCGGCTTTCAAAACAATGTTCGATTATAAATTGGAACCGGAAGTATATAGTTTCCATTTACTTGAATGCCTGATTCGTGAAGCTGAGAAAGCGGGAGTAACAAACTTTCCTGTTCATATAAAGCTTGATACAGGGATGCATCGTTTGGGGTTTGCTCCTAATGAAATACCGCAATTGATAGCACGGCTTCAGAAACAATGTTCCGTGCTTCCCCGTTCCGTATTTTCCCATTTGGTGGGTAGTGATGGAGAACAGTTCGATTCTTTCACCCGGTATCAGATAGAAACATTCGAGAAAGCCGCACAGGAATTGCAAAATGCTTTTCCTCATAAGATATTACGTCATATTTGTAACTCGGCGGGTATAGAACGCTTCCCCGGTGCACAGTTTGATATGGTTCGTTTGGGTATCGGACTTTATGGCATCAGCCCGGTTGATAATTCGGTTATCCATAATGTCAGCACATTGAAAACTACCATTCTCCAAATACGCAATGTCCCGCAGGAAGATACGGTAGGATATAGCCGTAAAGGACGATTGAATCGTGATTCAAGAATTGCTGCTATTCCGATTGGATATGCCGACGGATTAAACCGTCATTTGGGAAATGGTAATGCTTATTGCTTGGTGAACGGGCAAAAGGCTCCTTATGTAGGTAATATTTGCATGGATGTGTGCATGATAGATGTTACGGATATTGAATGTAAGGAAGGCGATAAAGTGATTATCTTTGGAGATGATTTGCCTATTTCTGTTTTGTCCGACAAACTGAATACTATACCTTATGAAGTCTTGACCAGTATTTCGACAAGGGTGAAAAGGGTATACTTTCAAGATTAAATAATAATCCGTTTTCAGTTTTCAATTAATTGAATTACATTTGCGAAACGTAATCCGTTATTAACTTTTTAAATAAAACTGATATGATGAATACTTTGTTATTCTTAAATCTTGGCGGAACTGAGATTCTTGTCATAGCTCTTCTTGTAGTATTGCTCTTTGGCGGGAAAAAGATTCCCGAATTGATGAAAGGACTTGGTAAAGGAGTGAAAAGCTTTAAGCAGGGAATGAATGAAGCTGAGGCTGAAATCAAGAAAACCAAAGAAGAAATAGAAAAGCCCGAAACCACAGATAAGAAAGAATAAGCACATGGCAGAAATGACGTTCTGGGATCACTTGGATGTTCTCCGCCGTGTTCTTTTCAGAGTGTGCGCTGTGTGGTTTGTGCTGATGGTAGCCTTTTTTGTGGCTATGCCTTACTTGTTCGACCATGTGATTCTTGCCCCTTGTCACAATGATTTTATTTTTTATCAGTTATTGCATAAGATAGGTGATTGGCTCAACCTGTCAGGAGATTTTTTTACCCAACAATTTGAAGTCAAATTAGTTAATATTAATCTTGCGTCCCCTTTCTTTATTCATATATCTACTTCTTTTTGGATGGCGGTAGTGTTGTCTGTTCCTTATTTATTATTTGAGATTTGGCTTTTTATAAAACCTGCCCTTTATGAAAATGAGATTAAGAATGTGCGTATGGCACTCTGTGTAGGTATGGTTATGTTTTTTTTAGGTGTATTGTTGGGGTATTTCATGGTATATCCCCTTACACTACGATTTCTTGCAACTTATCAACTTAGTCCCGATATTGTAAATCAAATATCACTCAATTCTTATATTGATAATTTCATGATGTTGATTCTTATGATGGGGCTTGTTTTTGAGTTACCTTTAGTGACATGGTTACTTTCACTTATTGGGATTATTAATAAAGGGTTTCTTCGTAAATATCGTCGCCATGCTATTGTTTTTATCTTCATTTTAGCTGCGGTCATTACTCCGACCGGTGATCCGTTTACGCTTTCTGTTGTGGCTATTCCACTTTGTTTGCTTTATGAAATGAGCATACTTATTATAAAGAACAAGAGGGTAGAAGAGGTGGAAGAAGTTGTTTCTGAAATTAATTAACTTAATAATAGGCAAATAAATCCAATATTACTTTTTTGTTCAACAAATCGTCGATTGATGATGTTGATTTGCAATATTGTAAAAGTGATATGGGAAAAGCTTTATTGTCTATATTAATAATCACTTTGTTGGGAGGCTTAGCTTCTTGTACAAAGAACGATTGTCCTACAGGATATTTAATAAAAGTAACTGTAAAGGATAAAAATTATTTTAATGCCGATCAGTTCTCTCAACTCGAGAAGAAAGATGAAACTCTACCTTTTCATCAATTTATAAAAACTGTATATTACACTCTTCGCGATACCAAAACCGGAAATCTGGTTTATCAGTCGGATGTTGTTAATGTGGAAGAAGGTAAAGACTTCTATCCGATAACTGTTGATGGCTTTTCTGTCGGCGAGTATGAGTTAACAGTTTGGGGAAATAGAACTCCGGATGTTCCAAGTGGAGAATTACATTATAATGGTCAGGAACAAACTGATATTTATGTAGCAAGAACAATTCTGTCTTTTCCTATGTCGTATAAATCTGTTTCTCTTGCGTTGGAACGGGCGAAAGGTAAATTAGTTATATTTTGCAGTAATTTCCCGGCAAGTATAGGTAGTTTATCCCAGAAGGTAAGTTCCATTTATGAAACTGTAGATTCGCAATTGGAATATACGGGGGAAGCTGAAGTCAATAAAGAGGTTGCTGTGAATAATATTATAGAAACTTATCTTGCGCCGACATCAGCAGGTAAAATCTCCAAATTGAACTTAAACTTCTTTTCTTTGACTAGGGCAGCTTCGAGCCCTACATTGACACTACCCGAAATGGAAATAACAATTCACCGTAATGAGATAACTGCAGTAAAGGTGGATTATAATATTATTTCCGGAAATTGGGAGATATGGCTTAATATTGATGGTGAATGGATAATGGTTCATCACCTTAGTATAAAATAATATTACATTCTTTTTTATTTATAAACCAAACTAGTTTAACTGTCATGAAAAAATTAATGTTTTTTGCTTTGGCAAGCGCATTTATGTTTGCTTGCTCTGATGATGATTCTGTTCCTAATAATGCTCAGGAAGGTACAAATGGTACCCTGACTTTTGAGATTTCAGCAGTCAATGATTTGAATACAGGTGTTACCCGTGGTCCTGTATATAGTCAGGCACCCGACCAACATGTAACAAGAGTTAGTGTATATGCCTTTAAAAGTGATGGCTCTCAGTATTTGTATACTAAGACTTATGACATAACCGGATGGACGGATGGAACGACTTTTAAGAGGTATGAAGTCGCTTCTTCTGATAATTTACCCGCTGGTGATTATAAATTATTGGCAGTTGGTCGTGATGCGTCCGATCAATATACCGTAACTGCTCCTACCGCTGCTACAACATTTGAGGGTATGGCTGCTTCTATTGCAGCATCAGGTAATGAAACCGAAATATTTGCTGGATCAACTGCAGTTACGATTGCTTCAGTAGGTAATCGTGTTTCTATTCCGATGACTCGTAAAGTAGCAGGAGTTCTGGGATATTTTAAAAATGTACCTCAAACGTTGAATGGAAAAACCGTAAAATATCTTCGTTTGAGTGTTAGTGCAACCAATACAGCAGTAAACTTATCTACTAGTGTCGGGAGTACAGCAGGAACAGCTCCGTTTAATCTGATTGATATAGATCTTTCTACCCAAGCAGTAAGCGGTGAAGTATATGCAGGAAATGATTTAACAGGACAAGGGGTAGTAAAATTGGATAAATCGCAGTTGGGTGGTGCTTTCTTATTACCTGTAACCAACGTGAAGCTGACATTAGGACTTTACGATAGTACAAATGCTGCTATTAAAACATGGGTAGTAAAGGATAGTAATAATGGTGGTTCTGATACATTTAACATTACCGCTAATCATTTCTATTCATTAGGTACAAAAACTCAAGTAGGAAATACTAATGGAGGTACCGGTGGTGATACCGGAGATGACGATGCTGCAATAGATTTGCTGACCGACCAAAATATAGTAGTTACTATCAGTCCGGCATGGGATGTTATCCATAATCTGGTAATCCAGTAATTTTATGAGTAGCGCAATCCATAAAGTGTTTTTTCTTGTGAGTATTGTTATCTTGACTTTGTACGGATGTTCATCCGAAGATATTGAATACTCACAAGAAAATAGAGTCGCCGTCCGTATTGAGTTGGATGGTGGTCAAACTAATACCCGTGCTTTAGGAGATGCGACTTTGTCAGTGAACAGAATCTTGATTTTACCATTTAAAAAAATAAATGAAAGTGCAACCAATGATGCTACCAATTTTATAGTTGATTATAGTGCTGCAAAGCAATTGGATATTAATTCTTTCCCGGCTATAGTCACTATGCTGAATCTTTCGTCATCAAGTACTTATCAATTATTGATTTTAGGGTATAACCGTACTGATTTTGATTTTACTAATCAGGGAATAGCCTCACAGAAATTTTCTATAGGCCCTTCTGCTTCGGCTACTTTGGCTAGTTTTTATCTTCAACCGACAAGTGTACCTGACGTTACCGAGTTCTTTTCTTGTTCCGGATATGGTTATCAGGGAAGTACATTGGTGGGTACAACTTTTAAGCCGGGGAATATAAATAATATAAAAGGTACTTTGAAGCGTTTGGTGAGCGGGTTTAGTATAGAAGTATCAAATGTTCCTGCATTCGTAACTTCTATGACTTTAGTGGCGGAACAATTAGTCACTTCCATAAAGGGTGCAGATGGAACACCATTAACTTGGCAAACACCTGGAAGTGATGTATCGAGAAGTTTTGGAGCTCAACCTCCATTGTTAGGAAAAGTGACTTATAATAAGTTTATGTTACCTACACAAGATGCCCGGAAAACTTTGTTCTATTTGGATGTATTGATTTATGGAGTGACTCAAAGATATACGGTGAAGGTTCCCGATTTAGGCGGGGCTTCGTCTGGAAATAGATTTATTTTTACTCCCAATCAGTGGATAAAAGTTACCGGGGATTATTCAAAACTTAATTTAGGATTCCAAATTACCGGAGTGATTAATCTGGATGATAATAATTGGGATGGATTGCAATGAATTGTATAACAATTTAATGGAGATGAAAAGTAGTATTCTGTTTGTCGTTGGATTTTGTTTCCTTGCCCTTTTCGCTAGTTGCGATAAAGAAATGGATGAGGTGATTGAAAAAGAAGTCGTGGATGCTGTTCCGGGCGAGGGAACTTCGGATATTCCCGACGGATATTTTGAGGTTGTTTTTGTTCCGCAAACCGGAACAACTCGTACGGCAGTAAACGGAACAGATGGACGAATACGTCATCTCCGTTATGTTGTTTACAAATCTACAGGTGAGTATGTTAAAGAGAAAGTAGTGGTACAAACAACGGACGCTACTCCTTCATGGCCTTTGAATGCATTGAAGGATACTCTCCCTAAAGGACAGTATACTGCTGTTTTTTTAGGGAATGTGGAAAAAACGTTGTTTCCGGTTCCGTTATCGGGAGGAGGTACCGCTTACTCTGATGTATTATTAAACTACAAATCAAATTTGGCAAATGCACGCATTGCGCTTCCAAATGCTGAGTTTTCTGATACTTCGGAATATTATTGGGCTAAAGTCAATTTTTCTGATACATCGGCTCAACCTACGGTTTTATTACAACGGATTATATCTGTGTTTAAGTTACACCGTAACTTTGTAGATGCTCAAACTGCATTGGATTTGTTAGTTGACCATGTTTTAAATGCAGTAGATAATGATGAATATAATGCTTCAATAAAGACTATATTGACATCTACTGTTGGTGGAGTTCCATTGATTGGAGCATTATTAACTCCTGTTGTGAATGCCTTGTTGACACCTGTAACAGCAGCGTTGAGAGTTGTGCTAAAAGATTTGATTGTGAATCAAATAGCAATTGCTCTGACAGGAAATGCCGATCAAAATGGTACACTGTCTAAGTTGGGAATATTATTGAATCCGTGGTCACAAAATAATGCAGGAGCTGCTATTGTTACCATTCGTAATTTCCCGAAAACGATAGATTTTAGTTTTGCGGTACAAAGTTACTATACCGGTGATCAACGCTTTAGGTATGCATTATATTCGTCAGGTGGAGTACATAATGAGAAAGATGTTCTTATTAAAGGACTGAATACAACTTATGATGTACGTAAAATAAACGTTGTCGGACCTGGATTGATTACGGGAGTAGTAGTAGATCAGGTTATAGATACTTGGTTACTTACCGGAATGTTTGTCGATGTAAATGATCCTATACAAACTGTTGCTTCTGCAAACTATAGATATAAAGCGGATTATTCGTTTGTGGATTTGAGGTTGAAATCTTATACCGGACAAAATTCTTTTAATATTTCAGTGAAATTAGCAAATATCGCAAATATAGATGGAATATTAGGTGGAGTATTAGGAGCACTTGGTTCAACTTTGCTATCACCTATCAAAAATCTAACGATTACTGTTCCTGTAAAACTTCCTTTATTAGATATAAGTAATATGGAAGTAACGGGCGGTTGGAGTGCAGTTACTACTTATTAATTAACCGGGCTTTATTTAAAATATTCAAGAATAGTAGCTTTTAAGTTAGCAATATTAATAGGTTTGGTAATAAAACCGTTACAACCAATCGCTAGAGCATTGCGCTTATCATGGTCAAAGGCAAATGCGGTTAGAGCAAGTATTATCACGTCCTTATCAAATTCCCTGATAAGGCGTGTTGCTTCCAGACCATCCATTTCAGGCATTCGTATGTCCATTAAAATCATCTCCGGATGTGTTTCTTTGCACATACGGACTGCCTCTTTTCCATTTTTTGCCCAACTGGTGTTATATTCTTTTTTAAGAATTGTATTAACGAGTAAATAATTACTTTCAGTATCTTCTGCTATAAGAATAGAATGTTTATCGTCCATACTAATAAATTTTTGATGTTATTAGATGCAGCAAAGATATATAATTATTTTTACTTGTTTGTAATAGGTTCAAATTTTCTGTAAAAAAGAGTGAGTAAAATAAATCCTACAAAAGCGAATCCGGAACCGATCAAAGCGGGATATTGATAACCTAAACCTGCTTCAAGAGGTATTCCTCCGCAATACGCTCCTATAGCGTTTCCTAAATTGAAAGCTACCTGAACGCTTGCTGCTCCCAGTAATTCACCTCCTTTGGAGAAACGGATTAGTAAGATTTGTTGTGGACTCGACACTGCAAAAAGACAAGCTGTAGTGAGACACATTAATAAAGCGGATGCAAGAGAATATTGGGCTAAAAAGAAAATGAGCAGTAAAGTGATACATGCTGTTCCTTGTGCTCCGGCGGCCACACGTCCCGGTGTAAAATGGTCGGACATGCGTCCGCCAATAAGGTTTCCTACTACCATACCAAAACCGGCAAGTACCATTAATACACTGATGCTGTTGTGAGAGAAACCGGATACATGTGTGAGTAGGGGACTGATGTAGCTATACCAGCAGAATATACCTCCGTTTCCTAACATGGTTGCAGCGATAATAAACCATGGGGCAGATGTTTTTAAGAATCGGAATTGTCCTTTGAATCCGGTATCCGGGAGATTTTCTACTTGTGGAACCCAACGCCAGATATAATAAAGGACAATAACTCCCCAACATCCTACCAATAAGAAAGTAACCCTCCAAGAGATCATGGTGCTTAAAGAGGTTCCTAATGGTACTCCAAAAAGGTTAGCAATAGTCATGCCTGCAATCATGATGGAAACAGCTTCCGAACCTTTTCCTTTATCGGCCAGTTTATCGGCAACAATAGAAGCCACTCCGAAATAGGCTCCATGTGGCAAACCGGAAATAAACCGGGCAAGCATCAGAAACCAATAATTAGGTGCAATCGTTGCACAAACATTTCCTATAATAATAAGAGCTACTAATGCTAATAATATATGTTTTAACGGATGCTTACGGGCAAGAATCAGTACAGGTGCCCCAACACATACTCCTAATGCATAGGCTGATATAAGATGACCTGCTGTGGCTATGCTAATATGTAAATCATTTGAGACATAGGGTAGGATACCCATCATTACAAATTCGGCTATACCTAACCCCAAAGTGCCGAATGCTAGTGCTATGAGACTCTTCTTCATTTTCCTGTTATCTTTTTACCGGGCACAAAATTAGTATATTCTATCATATACTTTTTTATTTCCAATGCCTTTTTTACTGCTTATTTTGATAACAGAAACAAATTCTTTTAGTTCATCTTTTTTTTACTGTCCAGCTTAAGGGGAGTGGATACCTTTTTATTTCTTGTTCTCCTTCTTTAATGGTAATCATCGGTTGATAATTGCCGGGAGACAGATTAGGCAGAAACATCACGACTTTGCCTTCTACGGCATGATAAATTTGTTCAATGGGAATCGGACCTTCTCCTTCTTTGTTTGACAATAAATAGAAATACGTTTGTCTTTTGTCTTTGTTACATATCAGGTTTACTCCTTTTATAACTACTGGGCTACAAGGAGTTATTGTTCCATCTTTCTTTTGGCTGATGGTATCAAAAACTTCATCAATACGGGGAGCATCCGATAATTCTTCAGAATTTATCATTATATTTGTGTCTTTGACTTTCTTATCTTATATTCTTGTCAAGAAATTGTTCTTTCTCTTTTCATGGCAAATATAAAAAAATTATTCAATAACTTACTAATTATATCCAATATATTATTTAAATGTTATATTTGATTAAATAACCTGTCCAATATGTATAGCGGTAAATGCTGTGTTCTATGCATAAAATATGTATTTTTGCCGTATGGAAAATAGGGCAAACGAGTTTTACGAATCACTTTGGGAAATACATCACGGGACTGATACTTCGTTAGTGGTGAAGTACAGACTTTTACGTGAATTAATTGAACGTTTGTGCCGTTCGCAAATGCAGAATGTAAGTTTGCAAATGACGGATTTGTCTGCACGGATCAGTTTTCTTTCATCACGAGTGGGAATGGAACATGCGGAACAAAACAGGTTGCATACTTTTCGCTTGACTTCGAATGATATATTGAATGATAGGCTGGAACCGACCGAAGATTTGTATTTGAGGGATTTGAAAACCCTGTCGTTTACGGTGCGCAAGGTTTTCGGACAGGACATACCTTTAGACTTATACAAAGTGTTGCCTAAATCGGAAATTATTCCGATAGGGAAGAAAAACAGTGGCTTGTTTGTGAAACGAGTAAGGGTATGTTTCTTATATGCCGATGAGAATTTTCTTTATGTGACTCCCTCTGATACGATTGTAGATGAACCAATTAAAGTACATTATCATGTATTGCAGAAGAATGAGGAGTTCAATAAAACGGTGGAGTTGCTTTGGAAACATGCACAACTTAATTTATTGGATGTTACCATAGATGAAGAAGGTAATTATACTCCTGAATTTATAGTTCTTGAACCCGATTATTTGATAGATATAAGTTCCCTTGCCGAATGCTTCAGGGATTATGGAAATCATCCGGCTAATTATAACCTCAGTAAGTTAGTCCCTATTGAAAATGCCCGGCCTTTGTTGTTGGGAAACATTGCCAACCTGTTTCTCGATGAGTGGATTCACGCCGATGAGGAAGCGGATTACATCACTTGCATGAAAAAGGCATTCCAGAAATATCCTATTGAGATTGCCGCTTGTGAGGATTTACTTGATAGGAAAAAGGAACTGGATTTCTTCAACGACTGCAAAATGCACTTTGAGCATATACGTGAAGTAGTAACCGATACATTTCATGCCCCGGGTTATGACTTGCACACGGAAGATGCAGTCCTTGAGCCGGCTTATGTTTGTGAAGCACTCGGTTTGCAAGGACGTTTGGACTATATGCAACGGGACATGAGCAGCTTTATAGAAATGAAATCGGGCAAAGCAGATGAATATGCTATCCGTGGAAAAGTGGAGCCGAAGGAGAACAACAAGGTACAGATGCTTCTTTATATGGCCGTATTGGAATACAGCATGGGACAAGAACACCGCAAGATGCGGCCTTATTTGCTTTATACCCGTTATCCGTTACTCTATCCTGCACGCCCGTCGTGGGCGCAGGTGAAACGTGCCATTAACCTGCGTAACCTGATTGTAGCCGGGGAGTATGGAGTGCAACTTCATAATAATACGGAATATACAGCGACTCATTTGAGAGAAATCAATGCAGAAACGCTGAATGAAAAAGGATTAGCCGGTAGATTTTGGGAACAATATCTGCGTCCTTCCATTGATAAGTTCGGTCAAAAACTGGAGAGACTTTCTTTGTTGGAACGTGAATATTATTATACACTTTATAACTTCATTACCAAAGAACAATATACTTCCAAATCGGGTGACATAGATTATGAAGGAAGAACCGGAGCTGCTGCTTTATGGCTTTCCACACTTGCCGAGAAACGTGAAGCAGGCGAGATTCTATATGATTTAAAGATTATTTCCAATCATGCAGCCGATACTCATGCTGCTTATGTCACTCTTTCTGTTCCTGAGTATGATGACGAATTCCTGCCTAATTTTCGCGTGGGTGATGTGGTAGTACTTTATGAACGGAATAACGACAATGATTTGGTAACTAATAAACTGGTATTTAAAGGGGCTTTGGATAGTATTGCTCCCAATGAAATAAAGGTACGTATACGGGCTACGCAACGCAATACCTCTGTTTTACCCGAAAGCAGCCTTTATGCCATTGAACATGATACGATGGATACTGCATTTCGCTGTATGTATCAAGGTTTATATGCTTTTGCAGATGCAAACAAGGAACGTAGGGATTTGCTGCTTTCTTTGCGTAAACCTCGTTTTGACAATCATTTTGCGGAACAAATAAAGAATGCGAAAGATGATTTTACACGTGTCGCACTGAAAGCACAGTCGGCACAAGATTATTTTCTTTTGGTAGGACCTCCGGGAACGGGAAAAACGTCGAGAGCACTCAAACAGATGGTGGAAAATTTTTATGCTAATCCCGATTCTCAGATATTGCTTCTGGCATATACTAACCGGGCTGTGGATGAGATTTGCAAATCCCTTTCTACCATTTCACCTGAAGTAGGTTACATCCGCGTGGGTAGTGAACTGTCTTGTGAAGAAATCTATCGGGAACATTTGATAGAGAATGCGTTGTCCTCCTGTGGCAGACGGGCGGAAGTTTATGATGTTATTGCCCGCAATCGTATTATAGTGGGAACAGTTGCCGCCCTCTCTGCAAAGCCGGAATTGTTTCGGTTAAAAACATTTGATGTGGCGATTGTGGATGAGGCTACACAGATATTGGAACCCCAGTTGCTTGGCATACTTTGTGCCCGTAACAGGGCAGGAGAGAATGCCGTTGATAAATTTATACTGATAGGCGACCATAAACAGCTTCCGGCAGTGGTACTTCAAAATGAGGAGCAATCTTGTGTGCATTCCGAACTGTTGCGGGAGGTAGGAATAACCAATTTGAGGGATTCGCTGTTCGAACGTTTATACCGTAATCTTCATATGGAAAAAGATTCATGGGCGGTGGATATGCTTTGCCGTCAAGGAAGAATGAACCCGATTGTTGCACTTTTCCCGAACAATGCCTTTTATGGCGGTAAGTTACAACCTGTTGGCTTGCCGCATCAGACGGATGAATGGTCGGAAGATTCACTTGTAAATAAACGTGTGGCATTTATTCCGTCAGAGCCGGATAGAAGCGGAACATCTTGTAAAACCAACCGCAGTGAGGCGAAAATAGTGGCGGAGATTGCAATGAGAATATATGAAGCCTATCGGGATAAGTTCGATTCATCCAAAACATTGGGGGTTATAACTCCTTATCGTAGTCAGATTGCTTTAATCAGAAAAGAACTTGTGCGTTTGGGTATTTCTGCACTCAATGAAATATTGGTTGATACGGTGGAACGTTTCCAGGGAAGTGAGCGTGATGTGATAATCTATTCGTTCAGTGTGAATTACCCTTATCAATTGAAATATCTTGCTGCAAATGTAATTGAGGAAGACGGTATGATGATAGACCGTAAATTAAACGTGGCACTTACCCGTGCCCGGAAGCAGTTGTTTATAACCGGGGTACAAGAGCTTCTGGAGCGTAATGAGATTTATCGAAATTTACTTATATTAATAAAAGATAGGGGCGGTTTTACACATTTATGCACTTCTTAATTTTTATTCTTTCTTTATTCATTTTCATTAACACCTATCAATACTCAAAAGCCTTATATTTGCACTACGTTTTTTTCATAGAGATTTAGATTTAAGGTTAGAAGAATTGTGGAAGTCGGGAGACTTCCCTTTTTTTTGACCTTTTTTTCTTTCCATAACCCCGTTGTCATAGAATTGATTCATTTCTGCTTTCAGTGCTTCCACAGATTGCTGAAAGTGCTTACCACAAAGAGTTA
>ERZ826016.1757-NODE-1757-length-18867-cov-4.923453_pt1 | contig 18867 bp, 18 predicted proteins | sample MGYA00519872_ERZ826016 | MGnify/ENA primary metagenome ERZ826016 (study PRJEB31778, sample SAMEA3449218) | human gut metagenome | biome: human gut; feature: human-associated habitat; material: faeces | place: United Kingdom | collected 2010/2012 ... | reverse complement strand
CCCGCCGCAGGCGGAGAATCCTGCAAGCAGGATTCTTTCTTATAAAGATTAGGAGGATATCATCATGGAACATGTACAAAAATATGAAAGACAATACTTTATGCCACCGGTCTGCGAATATGACTGGGTTAAAAAAGATTACATTGATAAAGCACCGATCTGGTGTTCCGTCGACTTAAGAGACGGAAATCAGGCATTGATTGAGCCAATGAGCTTAGAAGAAAAACTGGAATTTTTCGAGATGTTAGTAAAGATCGGCTTCAAAGAGATCGAAGTCGGATTCCCGGCAGCATCCGAGACAGAATATGATTTTATGCGGGCACTGATCGACCGCAATATGATACCGGACGATGTGACCGTTCAGGTCTTAACACAGGCAAGAGAGCATATTATCCGTAAGACCTTCGAGGCAGTCAAAGGTGCGCCACATGCCGTAATACATCTGTACAACTCCACTTCCGTAGCACAGCGTGAGCAGGTATTTAAAAAGAGCAAAGAAGAAATCTTACAGATCGCAGTTGACGGAGCAAAACTCTTAAAGACACTTGCCGATGAGACCGAGGGTAATTTTTCCTTCCAGTACAGCCCGGAGAGTTTTCCGGGAACAGAAGTGGACTATGCAGTGGATGTCTGCAATGCCGTGTTAGATGTCTGGAAACCGGATGCAGCAAATAAAGCGATCATCAACATACCGACCACAGTAGAAAATGCAATGCCGCATGTATTTGCCACACAGGTAGAATACATCAACAAACATCTGAAATATCGTGACGGAGTGATCCTCTGTCTGCATCCGCACAATGACCGCGGCTGCGGAGTCAGTGATGCAGAGCTTGGAATCCTTGCAGGAGCCGAGCGTATCGAGGGAACCCTGTTTGGAAACGGTGAGCGTACCGGAAACGTAGATATCATCACACTTGCCATGAACATGTTTTCACATGGAGTCGATCCGGGACTGGATTTCAGCAATATGACAAAGATCCGTGAGACCTATGAAAGATTGACCAGAATGCATGTAGACCCGCGTCAGCCGTATGCCGGAGATCTGGTATTTACTGCATTTTCCGGTTCCCATCAGGATGCGATCGCCAAAGGAATGGCTTGCTTAAAAGATAAAGAACATAACAAATGGACCGTTCCATATCTGCCGATCGACCCGATGGATGTCGGACGTACTTATGATGCAGATGTGATCCGTATCAACAGCCAGTCCGGAAAGGGCGGAGTCAACTACATCTTAAAACAGAACTTTGGAATCTCACTGCCTGAAAAAATGCGTGAGGAAGTCGGCTACGCAGTTAAACATGTTTCAGATGAAGAGCACAAAGAACTTTCACCACAGTGGGTATATGATATCTTTGAAGATCATTATGTAAACCACACACCATATTTCTGTATTTCCGAGTGCAGCTTTGCACAGGTAGACGGGATCATGGCAGAGGCAACGATCAACTGCGGAGACAAGAGTGCAGTGGTAGATGCAAACGGAAACGGACGTTTAGATGCAGTCAGCAATGCCATCAAGCAGTATTTTGGGATCAGCTATGAACTTTCCGTATACGAAGAACATGCACTTTCCCATGGTTCCTCCTCAAAGGCAGTTGCCTATGTAGGGATCACCTGTAATGGAAAATCCTACTGGGGTGCAGGAATGGACGAAGATATCATCAAGGCATCCATCCATGCACTGACCGTTGCAGTCAACAAACTGCCACAGATACAGTCCGATGAAAAATGCTTAGATGAGCGCCTGGTAGCAATGATGAATTATATGCAGACGAACTACCAGACCGTTACCTTAGAGGGAATGGCACAGCAGTTTCACCTGTCAACACCGTATATTTCCAAATACATTAAAGAAAAATCAGGAAAAACTTTTGGAGAACAGGTGATAGCGATCCGCATGAAACGTGCAAAGACACTTTTGAAAAACGGAAATATGACTGTAGAGAATATCTCCCATGCAGTCGGTTATCAGAATGTGGAGAATTTCAGCCGCCAGTTTAAAAAGAATTTTCAGATGACACCGGTGCAGTACCGCAACCAGAACCGTGTTTCTTAAACCTTTTTAAAGATTTTGTGATTTCATGGAAAAACCGAAAAAAATGTGTTAAATTAGGAACGGTAAAAATCCCAACAGAGGAGGAGTGAAATCATGGCAGGAAAAAGAAAGAAGAAAAAAGGTCTTATCGTACTCATCGTTGTGTTAGTCATCTTAGTAGCAGCAATCTGGGCAGGCAAAACGTTTGTCTATGACAAGGCAAAGGAAAAAGTAACGTCAGCCGTTGCCGAAAAGATGATAGAAGAACAGGTGCAGAATGACTCCACAGGCCAGTTGCAAAACGCACAGGATATTTATAATTCCATGAGCGAAGAGGATAAGCAGACGGTCAATGATATGATAGAGAGCAAGGTATCGCCACAGACCATTTCAGATGTCAGCAAATATGCAAAAGATAAAGACAAAGAAGGTCTGAAACAGTACGTCAAAGAGAAGTTTACCGAGAGCGAGATCCGGCAGATGAAAGACCTCTATAACAAATACAAATAGAGAAACAGAAATAAGTATCAAAGAAAAAATAAAAGACAAACATCAAAAAATATAAAAGAAAAATCCTCATAGAACAGAGGCGAAAGCTTCATCTGTTTTATGAGGATTTTCGTTATTTAGATCTTTGCATGGAAGATCAGAAATCCTTTCTGGATTCTAATGCCTCCCGGAAACTCGGATGACAGTTCTCATTTTTCATGATCTCTTTTCCACGTTCCATATTGCAGGTGATCCCGGCAAGTCTGGAGCAGTCAAAACCAATGCGGTCAGAAAAACGGGAATAGTAGATGTGGAACACAGGTTCTGTTCCGGCAAAGAATTCCGACCACGAACCGGTAGAAGAAATACACTTAAAAATCTTTGTTAAGCATTTGTCAATCTCATCACTCATATCCATGCCTTCCGCTTCTTTTGAAAAATGGTCAAAAAAGCAGGCAGCTAATTCAAATGCAATGGCAGAGGTATTTGCCTCCGATAAGGATTGCAGGATCGCAAGGCGCAAAGCCTCTAACTCCACAGCTTCTTCGGATTCATTTTTTGAGCGGTAATTTGTGACGCAGTCATTATCCACCCTGGCATAGATGTCGATCAGCTCATCAATGGAAAAAGTGCCCATGCCATAGGCACGGTTGAATACATCATCAAATCTGCCCTCGCGGTTAGCCTCTAATAATTCCTCAATAAATTCTTCATATCGTTCTGTATTATCTACAAATTCATCAAACATAAGAAACCTCCTTCATACATAAAAAACATTATAAAGGAAACCGTACCTTTTTAAAAGATGGAATTTGCATATTGCATTTCGGAACGCATTTTTTTATACTGAAAGCAAGAGGTCTTGCACAAAGGAGAGAAAGATGGAACAAATACAGGAAACCTATGAAGCAGGCGGATTTTTATTCGGGACAAAAAAAGAGGCAGAGCTTGCACAGCGTGAGATAGAAGGAACGAAATATCTGCGTCAGAAGCTGGATATGGAAAATCCCCAGGCTGTCTTTTCCATATATCAGAACCTGATTGAACAGGATTTATTTGAAACACCGGTCGGATATTGCTTTTTAAAGGAACTCAGGGATTATCTGCTGATGATTCCGGCAATTTCAAATGAAGAGGTTTTAGCAATTCCCATCCGGTATCCGCAGACAGAGGAAGAGGAGAAAAAGCAGAAGAAAGAGCAGAAAAAAGAAGAACAGCGGAAAGAGCGGCAAAGAGAAAAAGAAAAGGCAAAAAATAAGAAAGAACAAAAAAAAGAGGGCAAGAATTATAAGGGACGCTGCCAGTTCTTTATGGTCACTTCACTGATCCTTTTGATCTCCGTTGTGTCTATGATGCTGTTAGCGGCAACATCCGACAATGTCAATATTTTAAACTATGAGAATAAACTGATCGATAAGTATTCTTCCTGGGAGCAGGAATTAGAAGAGAGAGAGCAGGCAGTCAAAGAGCAGGAACAGGCATTAGAGGAAAAATAGTACGATCAGCGGCTGTTTCACATTTTTAACATAATTCTTTTTTATAATAAACATACTACTTAGAATATCAGGAGGCAGGATCATGGAACGCTTAAAAATACTGGTTGTGGACGATGAGAGCCGCATGAGAAAACTGGTCAGGGATTTTTTGGTAAAAAAGGATTTTGAAGTATTAGAAGCCGGCGATGGCGAAGAAGCGCTGGATGTCTTTTATAATGAAAAAAATATAGCACTGGTCATTTTAGATGTAATGATGCCAAAGATCAATGGCTGGGATGTGTGCAGGGAAATCCGTGAGAATTCCAAGGTGCCGATCATCATGTTAACGGCAAAAGGCGCAGAGAATGATGAACTGCTCGGATTTGAGTTGGGTGTGGACGAGTATATTTCAAAACCATTCAGCCCGAAAATATTAGTTGCAAGAGTGGAAGCCATTCTTCGCAGGGCAAATAAATACAGTGCAAACGATACAATCGAATTTGAAGGGATCGTTGTGGACAAGGCGGCACATCAGGTCACCGTGGACGGAAAACCGATCGAATTAAGCTATAAGGAATTTGAACTGCTGACCTATTTTGTGGAAAATGCAGGAATAGCGCTATCGAGAGAAAAGATTTTGAATAACGTATGGAACTATGACTATTTTGGAGATGCAAGAACGATCGATACCCATGTAAAAAAACTGAGAAGCAAGTTAGGCGACAAGGGCGAATATATCAAGACCGTCTGGGGTATGGGATACAAGCTCGAAGTATAAAGGCGGAAGCGGTATGAAGAAAAAATATTCAATTACGAGAAACATAGCATATACGATGATAGGGATGGTAACCGGCACAGTATTACTGTGCTGGTTTTTGAATAGCACCTTTTTGGAGTCTTTTTATACCGTCAATAAAGAAAATGCCTTATTAGAAGGTTTTCACACGATCGATAAAGCGGTCATCAACGACACTTTTGAAAGTGATGAATTCGACATTGCTTTTGAACGGATCTGCAGCAATGGAAACATCTCGATACTGGTGTTGAGTCCGGATGCACAGGTATTGCGTTCTTCGGCGGGCAATAGTGAAAAATTAAAAAATCAGTTCTATGGGGCATTATATGAAAGTTCCAATAAGCATGCATCCGAGGTCATCAAGACAACGGATAACTACATCATCGAAAAACAGCAGGACAGCAGGTTAGAAGCCGATTATCTGGTGCTGTGGGGGACTTTAGAAGACGGCAATCTGGTATTAATGCGTACCGCATTGGCAAGTATCAAAGAGAGCGTTATGATCGCCAATGAATTCTTAGCATATGTTGCGGTCATGGCAACGGTCTGCTGTGCCATTCTGGCAATCTTTGTCAGCCGTCGGATCACGGGACCGATCCTGCAGCTTACAAAAATCTCAAAAAGAATGGCAGAGCTGGATTTTGATGCAAAATATAAGCCGAACAAACGCCAGAATGAGGTGGATGAGTTAGGCGAACATATGAATATGCTGTCAGCCACGTTAGAGACTACTATTTCAGAATTAAAGAGTGCGAACAACGAACTGAAAAAAGACATAGAGAAAAAAGAAGAGATCGATCGGATGCGAAAAGAATTCCTATCCAATGTATCCCATGAATTAAAGACACCGTTAGCACTGATACAGGGATATGCGGAAGGACTTCAGGAGTGCATTAACGATGACGAAGAGAGCCGGGATTTTTATTGCGAAGTCATCATGGATGAAGCCGATAAGATGAATCAGATGGTAAAAAAACTCCTGACGCTGAACCAGTTAGAGTTCGGCAATGACACCCTGACCATGGAACGGTTTGATCTGACTGAATTAGTCAAAGGTGTAGTAACATCTTCGGGAATCCTGTTAAAGCAAAAGGATATTACCGTGACGTATCCGGAGGAATCCATCTATGTCTGGGCAGATGAATTTAAAGTCGAAGAAGTCATGACAAATTATTTGAGCAATGCGATCAACCATGCGGATTTTGAAAAACGCATAGAGATCACTTACGAGAAAAAAGAGGACAGTGTCAGAGTCTGCGTATTCAATACCGGAAATCAGATCCCGGAAGAAGATCTGCCAAATATCTGGGATAAGTTCTACAAAGTGGATAAGGCGAGAACCAGAGAGTATGGAGGCAGTGGTATCGGGCTTTCCATCGTCAAAGCGATCATGGAATCCCACCACCGGGAATGTGGAGCAAAGAACCGGGAAAACGGTGTGGAATTCTGGTTTGAATTAGACAGGGATTGTGCGAATAATAGTTGATAAGTTGTAAAAAATCTGTTAACATCATAAGAAGAGAGATACGATTTTAAGGAGAGGATCATGGGACGGAAAAAAGGACTGGTCAGTATATTGCTCTGCGGAGTCATGCTATCGACTGCGGGATGTGGAACAAAGCCATATGATCTGTCAAGCGAAGAACAGGAGAAGGTTGCAGCCTATGCGGCACATGTGGTAACCAGATATAACGACAGACAGGAAGAAGGCCTTATCAGAATCCAACAGGAGGATGTGTCAGAAGAGACAGCAGATTCCAAGGAACCGCAGGCAGAGACAAAGGATAAGCAGGAAAATACAGAAGACAACACAAAGAATGTAACGTCGGATGCAGAAAAGCCAAAAGCAGAGACCGTGTCTTTGCGACAGGCATTAAAGTTAGAGGATGGACTGGATGCATCGTTTGAGAACTATGATGTAACAGATTCGTATGTAGAGTCAGATTATTTTGCCATGAATGCGACAGCTGGAAAGACATTTCTGGCAGTACATATCAATTTAAAAGCAACAGGAGGAGATATCGAATGTGATATGCTCAAAAAGAATCTGAAATACAGAGTGGTGATCAACGGTGACAAGACGGTTGCTGCGCAGACCAGCATTCTTTTGAATGATTTGGGAACCTATCAGGGAACGATCGCAGGAGGCAGCGCACAGGAATGTGTACTCCTGTTTGAAACAGAGAAACAGAATGTAGAAAATATTACTTCTTTACAGTTAAAAGTATCGGATGGAAGCACATCAACTGTTTCCGAATTGCAATGATTACAGAAATTACAAAAAAGAATGAGCTTTTTCGGAAAAAATCGTGCAAATTATCTGAATGTCTGATATAATGTGAATAAGTATAGTGAGCAACTCGAGAGGAGAACGGATATGGATACAAATATTCTATTAGAGAACGGAACAAATGAGTTGGAAGTGTTGGAATTTACACTGGGCAAGAATCATTATGGAATTAACGTTGCCAAAATCCGTGAGATTTTGTCATATCAGCCGGTCACACCGATTCCAAATGCAAATCCTAGTGTTGAAGGAATCTTTATGCCGCGTGATGTTATGATTACGGTTATTAATTTAAAGCATTGCTTAGGATTATCAGACAGCACGGTAACCGATGAAGGATTATTGATCATTACAAATTTTAATAAGTTAAATATTGCATTTCATGTAGATGAAGTAATCGGTATTCACAGAGTATCATGGGCAGATATCATCAAACCGGATTCTACCGTAAATGCAGAGAACAACGGAGTATCGACCGGTGTGATCAAATTAGAGGATAAGTTAGTCATTATCTTAGACTTCGAGAAGATTGTGACAGACATCAGTCCGGAGACAGGACTTAAGGTATCCGATATTGATAACTTAGGAGAAAGAGAGAGATGTGATTCTCCGATCCTGATCGCAGAGGATTCTCCATTACTGAGTAAACTGATCACAGACTGTCTGAAAAAATCAGGATATACCAATCTGATCGTTACCATGAACGGACAGGAAGCATGGGATAAGCTGACAGAATTCCAGAGAAACGGAACAGCATTAGAAGATGTACACTGTGTCATTACGGATATTGAGATGCCATTGATGGATGGACACCGTCTGACCAAGCTGATCAAAGAGGATGATGAGTTGAAGAAGATTCCAGTTGTTATCTTCTCATCCTTGGTAAATGAGGAAATGCGTAGAAAAGGCGAGGCATTAGGAGCCGATGCACAGTTAACAAAACCAGAGATAGGTCATTTAGTGGAAGCTATCGACCGTTTGATCGATCAGTCCAGATAGTAATTCAATAAAGTTAGAATGAAAAAGGGATGTGATGATTGTCACATCCCTTAATAAGTACAGTGAGGTGAAGTTCCAATGGCGAATACAGAAGATTATTTAGACAGCCTGCTCAATAGCATTAATAATACCAATATGTCAGGAAAAAAGTCGAAGTCATATTCAGGCAGCGACCCGTATGATAATGCCAGTGAAGCATTCCGGAAATTTGAGCGTGAACAGGAATACAAACGGGAACAGCGCAAAAAGAGGGAAGAGGAACAGCGTTTTTTACAGGAATTTGAAGGCGAGTTAGAACAGGAAGATGTGGATGATTTTCTGCGTCAGTTTGAATTAGAGTTAGCAGAGGAAGAAGAGAATGAAGCTAATGAGTCCGTCAATACACAGAGTTCTGTAGATGAAAATGCAGGAAATATTGCAGACATGGTCAGCAATGCAGTCGAAAACAGCACCGCGGGCAGCAGTGCTACAAGTGAACAGACTGTATCGGGTGACACACAGGCAGCAGCATCGGCGGATAATGCAGAGTTTTTTGAAAACTTAGAAGAGATTGTATCCGATGCATCTGCAAATGATACCGATCAGGGCACACCACAGGGAACTTCTAAACAGGGAGAGATGTCAGGCGTTTCTGATGAGGGAGCAGCGCAGGAAGCACAGAGTTCAGAGCCGGAGTATGTCGAAGAGGAGCCGATCGGAGAACTTGACAGTGCAAATGCTGATCTGTTAGAGCTTTTAAATGGGGTAGAGGGTGATGCAGACCTTTCCGAGATCGGAGACCTCTTAAATGCAGACTCTAATGATATTACATTACAGGAAACCGGAGCGGCATATGATGAAGGTGTAAAAGCAGCCTCTTCGGGCAGTGCAGCCACAGGTACGAAAGAAAAAGCGGATGACGAAAAGAAAAAGCCTAAGAAAAAGAAAGGTTTCTTTGCAAAGTTAGCAGCAACGTTGTTCGGAGAAGAAGAAGAATCCACAGATGTAGAGCATGTAGAGGTTCCGGAAAGTCAGGATTTAGAGAATATCTCCGATGAAAATCTTCAGATTCTGAAAGAATTAGAGGCTGCAGAGCAGGCAGGAGCTGCAAAAGAGGATAAGAAACAGGCGAAAAAGGACAAGAAGAAAGCCAAGAAAGAGAAGAAAGAAAAAGAGCCAAAGGAAAAGAAACCAAGAAAGAAGCGGGAAAAGAAGGTGAAGGAGCCAAAACCGGAAGAGCCGGACAATACGCCTCCACTTCCGAAAAAGCCGGTCATTTTAATCTTTTTAATGGCATTTTCAATTCTTGCATTAGTCCTTTTGATGATGAAACTGAGTGGAAAGAATTCTTACATAGACACTGCAAAACAGGCCATGGACAATGGCGAATATGTAGAAGCATATGAACAGCTGAGCGGACTGAATTTAAAGGGAAATGATCAGAAACTCTATAAAGAGGTGTCCACGATGGCAGCCGTGCAGGAACAGTATCAGGCATACCTTACCCTGATGGGAGCAGATAAGTATGATCTCGCACTGGATGCGTTAGTCAGAGGTATCGGACGCTATGACAAGGGACTTGATAATGCTAAGAAATACGGTAGAGAGGGTGAGATGAACCACCTGAAAGATCAGTTAGAAGAAGCCTTAGACCAGCAGTTTGGAATGAGCACGGACGATGCACGAAAGATCTATAAGATCAAAGACCGTGAAGAATACAGCAAAGAGATTCAAAAGATCATCCAGAAAATGAATTTAGGACAGAAAGAGAAATGATAGCAATCATAGACTACGATGCAGGTAATTTAAAGAGTGTGGAAAAGGCATTGGCAGCAGTGGGACAGGAGAGTGTGATCACAAGAGATTTTCAGACGATCCTGTCGGCAGATAAGGTCATCCTTCCGGGAGTCGGAGCCTTTTCGGATGCCATGCATAATTTGAAAAAGTATAACTTGGATCAGGTGATCCATGAAGTAGCAGAAAAAAAGACACCGTTACTCGGTATCTGCCTTGGGCTTCAGCTTTTGTTTGAAGAGAGTGAGGAGAGTCCGGGGGTAGAAGGACTTCACCTTTTAGATGGGAAGATTCTTCGGATACCGGATAAGGAAGGTTTAAAGATCCCGCATATCGGTTGGAATTCCCTGAATTTACAGAATCAGGGAAGGCTTTTTGAAGGAATCGAACAGCAGCCATATGTCTATTTTGTACATTCTTATTATTTAAAAGCCGCAGAGCCTGCCATTGTAAAAGCGACAACGGAGTACAGTACCATGATCGATGCTTCCGTAGAAAAAGATAATATTTTTGCATGTCAGTTCCATCCGGAAAAGAGCAGTACGGTAGGGCTTAAGATGCTTAAAAATTTTGCAAATCTGCAGGGAGGTCAGGACTGATGTTTACGAAGAGGATCATTCCCTGCTTGGATGTAAATAACGGAAGAGTCGTAAAGGGAATCAATTTTGTTAATTTAAGAGATGCCGGAGATCCGGTGGAGGTTGCGGCAGCTTATGATAAAGCCGGAGCAGATGAAGTGGTATTTTTAGATATTACGGCAACTTCAGATGCGAGAGAGACCGTTGTGGACATGGTCCGCAAGGTTGCAGAAAAAGTATTTATACCATTTACGGTAGGCGGCGGTATTCGTACCGTGGAAGATTTTAAGGTGCTTTTGCGGGAAGGTGCGGATAAAATTTCCATCAATTCTTCTGCAATCAACAATCCGCGGCTGATCAGTGATGCGGCAGATAAATTCGGCAGCCAGTGCGTGGTAGTGGCGATCGATGCCAGAAAAAGAGCCGACGGTTCCGGCTGGAATATCTATAAAAACGGCGGAAGGATCGATGTCGGCATGGATGCCGTGGAATGGGCAATTCAGGCAGATCGGTTAGGAGCCGGTGAGATCCTTTTAACCAGTATGGACTGTGACGGAACAAAAGCAGGCTATGACATCGAATTGACACGTCAGATTGCAGAAAATGTTTCGATTCCGGTCATTGCATCGGGTGGTGCGGGAACCAAAGAACATTTTTATGAGGCACTGACAGACGGAAAAGCAGATGCAGCACTTGCCGCTTCTCTTTTCCACTATAAAGAATTAGAGATTATGGATTTAAAAAATTATTTAGCAGATAAAGGTATACCGGTGAGGAGATAATGCTATGGCAATGATCACGAATGACTGGCTGCCTGCTTTGCAGGAGGAGTTTAAAAAGCCATATTATAAAGAGTTATACCAATTTGTACAAAAAGAATACAGTACCGCGGTGGTATATCCTCCGGCGGACGATATTTTCAATGCACTTCATCTGACACCGTTAAAAGATGTCAAAGTGTTGATCCTAGGACAGGATCCGTATCACAACGTGGGTCAGGCACATGGATTGTGTTTTTCGGTAAAACCGGATGTGGACATTCCGCCTTCTTTAGAGAACATCTATAAAGAGTTGCAGGAGGATTTGGGATGTTATATCCCGGATAACGGTTATCTGGTCAAATGGGCAGAGCAGGGAGTGCTGATGCTCAATACGGTATTGACAGTGCGGGCGCATCAGGCAAATTCTCATCAGGGAAGAGGCTGGGAACAGTTTACGGATGCGATCATCCATGCCGTGAATGCACAGGACCGTCCGATCGTCTATATGCTCTGGGGCAGACCGGCACAGAGTAAGATACCGATGCTGACCAATCCGAAGCATCTGATCTTAAAAGCACCACATCCAAGTCCGTTATCGGCATACCGGGGATTTTTTGGCTGTAAGCATTTCAGCCAGGCAAATGAGTTCTTAAAAGAGCATGGGATCGAACCGATCGACTGGCAGATTGAGAACAAAAAGCAGGAAAAATAAAGATATTTACTTGTAAATATTAACAATCAGGGCTATAATGACGATATAGAGAATAGGAAGACTAGGTAGAACACGGATGTTCAGATTAATTTCAAAGGAGTGATATTATGGCAGGATTATTCGGAAGTAACAGTTCATTTGGCGTGAGCAGTTTATTTGGTAACAATTCATCATCTGTATTGAGTGACTGGGCCTTTATCCGCAGCGGCACATATAAGAAGCTGATGAAGGCTTATTATGGTCAGGATAAGACCACCAAATCTGCAACAGAAAGTGCTAAGACAAATAAGACGAAAACAACAGCAGAGCGTGTCCAGACTGAGATCGAGACAAGTGCAACAGATTTAAAGAAATCTACAGATGCACTGATGGCAACCGGCACGAAATCTTTGTTTAAAACGACAGAGACAAAGGGCGAGGACGGTAAGGTAACAAAGACCTATGACACAGATAAGATTTACAAAGCAGTCAGCCGGTTTGTAAAAGATTATAATGATCTGATTGATACTACAAACAAGAGCAGTGTCAGCGGTGTAAAGAATAACGTACGCAGCCTGACAGCTACGACAAACGGTAATGAGACATTGCTAAAGGCAGTCGGAATCACGGTCAAAGCAGATAACAAGCTGTCTATTGATGAAGATACCTTTAAGAAAGCAGATATGTCAAAGGTGGAGGCACTGTTTAAGGGAAATACCTCTTATGGATATCAGGTAGGGCTCAGAACATCTTTGATCGACTATTATGCAGGCAGAGAAGCAGATACTTATAATAAGTATGGCAGCTACAGCACTGCAAATACAGGAACAAATTTTAACAGCTGGTTCTAAGTAACAGCGGGATAAAAACAGAATAGAACAACGGGAGCTTGTGTTACAGGCTGAGAGGAAGGTAGAACCTTCGACCGATGACCTGATTTGGATAATGCCAACGTAGGGATGTTTAGGAAATTATGTTTTCGTATTTCATAGACGGAAAGTTATCAAATCGGTAGCTTTCCGTTTTTTGGTTTGCAAAAAATTATTTATATAAATATTTTTTAATAAAACTCCATGAGAATATCGTTCAAAGAAAGAATTCTTTGAAAAGAACAGGAAGTGAGGGAATAAAATGGTAAAGATCAATGGAGAGAGTCTGGAGATAGCAGGCAGAACAATTGCACAATATATAGCAACAACAAGCTATGATATCCGGCGGATCGCGATAGAGTGCAATGGAGAAATTGTGCCAAAAGCAGTGTATGAAACAAAAATATTGCAGGATGGCGACATTGTGGAAGTAGTCAGTTTTGTAGGAGGTGGCTGATTTGATACCGACAAAAGAAGAGATGAGACAGGCCTTAGAAAAACGGCAGGGCAAAGAGCTGCAGCAGCGTTTTTTTGCAGCAACCGTTGCCATCTGCGGACTTGGCGGCTTAGGGTCGAATATTGCAATATCCCTTGCAAGAGCAGGAGTTGGAAAACTGATCCTGATCGATTTTGACAAAGTGGATGTTACAAATCTGCACAGGCAGCAATATAAGGCATCACAGATTGGAAGATATAAGACAGAAGCACTATCCGAAAATTTAAAAGAAATTGCACCCTATGTAGAGCTTGAAACACATACTACCCGCATGACAGAGCAGAATGTTGTGGAATTATTAAAAGAGGCAGATGTGATCTGTGAGGCTTTTGATGATGCACAGGCAAAGGCAATGCTGACCAATTCGGTATTGGAGAATTTTCCACAGAAATATTTTGTGGCGGCTTCCGGGATGGCTGGCATCGGCAGTGCAAACAGTATTAGAACCAGACAGATCACAAAACGGTTTTATCTGTGCGGGGATGGAGTCAGCGACGTGGGAGATGACATTGGACTTGTCTCCTCGCGTGTGATGCTCTGCGCAGCACATGAGGCGCATATGGTCTTACGGATATTAGCAGAAGAATTTGAAGTATAAAGAAAGAGGTACGAACATGGATAACGATAAACTTGTCATTGGCGGACATGAGTTCCGGTCACGATTTATTCTCGGCTCAGGAAAATATTCTTTAAACCTGATCGAAGCAGCGATTAAAGATGCAGGAGCAGAGATCATTACACTTGCCGTTCGAAGGGCAAATACAAAGGAGCAGGAAAATATCTTGGATTTTATTCCAAAGGGAGTTACATTGCTTCCGAATACCAGTGGCGCAAGAGATGCAAAAGAAGCAGTCCGCATTGCCAGACTTGCGAGAGAGTTAGGCTGTGGTGATTTTGTCAAAGTAGAGATCATGCGTGATTCTAAATATCTGCTGCCGGATAACCAGGAGACGATCCGGGCAACAGAAATTTTAGCAAAGGAAGGATTTGTGGTCATGCCATATATGTATCCGGATCTGAATGCTGCCCGTGATCTTGTCAATGCCGGAGCGGCTGCGGTTATGCCGCTTGCATCCCCGATCGGTTCTAATAAAGGACTTGCAACAAAAGAATTTATCCAGATTCTGATTGATGAGATCGAACTTCCGATCATTGTGGATGCCGGTATTGGAAAACCTTCACAGGCATGCGAAGCAATGGAAATGGGTGCTGCTGCAATTATGGCAAACACGGCACTTGCGACAGCCGGAAATCTTCCGATGATGGCATCGGCGTTTAAAGATGCGATCGAAGCAGGACGTAAAGCCTATTTAGCGGGACTTGGAAGAGTCTTAACAAGAGGTGCAGCCGCATCTGACCCGTTGACAGGTTTTCTGCGTGATTAGGAGGGAAAGATTTTGGAAAATCAGTTTTTTGTAGATTCAGAATATTTGTCAAAAGAAGCCTTAGAGCGGAAACACCGTTTAGAAACAGACCCGTCTTTTCGAAAAAACCATATGGAGTATCTGCCGGGAATGGAGCAGATTGATTCTAATGTCTGTTCCGATGTGATGGGACAGGTTCAGACTTATGATTATGAAAAATATACGGCAAAAGATGTGCGGGCAGCATTAGAGCATGCAACCTGTACGGTAGAGGATTTTAAAGCGTTATTATCCCCGGCGGCAGAGCCTTTTTTAGAGCAGATGGCAGAACGGGCGAGATTAGAGACCGGGAAACATTTTGGCAACACGGTATATCTGTTTACCCCTTTATATATAGCAAATTATTGTGAAAATTATTGCGTTTACTGCGGTTTTAACTGTTATAACCATATCAGCCGCATGAAGCTCAGTATGGAGCAGATCGAGCATGAGATGCAGGTCATTGCAGACAGCGGAATGGAAGAGATCCTGATCCTGACCGGAGAGAGCAGGAGTAAGAGTGATGTGGCTTACATAGGAGAAGCCTGTAAGTTAGCAAGAAAATATTTCCGCATGGTGGGACTTGAAATTTATCCGGTCAATACGGAGGAGTACCGTTATCTTCACGAGTGCGGAGCAGATTATGTCACTGTCTTTCAGGAAACATACGATGCAAAAAAATATGAAACCCTGCACTTAGCAGGACACAAACGTGTATGGCCCTACCGCTTTGACGCACAGGAGAGGGCATTGATGGGGAGGATGCGTGGAGTTGCATTTTCAGCACTGTTAGGACTTTCGGATTTTCGTAAAGATGCGCTTGCAAGTGCACTGCATGTATACTATTTGCAGCGTAAATATCCGCATGCAGAAATGTCCTTATCCTGTCCGAGACTTCGTCCGATCATCAATAACGATAAGATCAATCCATTGGATGTGCATGAAAAGCAGCTTTGCCAGATCCTCTGTGCGTATCGTATTTTTTTGCCGTTTGTGGGAATTACGGTATCTTCCCGTGAGAGTGCAGAATTCCGTAACGGAATTGTGAAGATCGCAGCAACAAAAGTCTCCGCGGGAGTTTCTACCGGCATCGGAGACCATGAGAGCAAATACAGTGGAAAGGAGACAGGCTGTAAACAGGGCGATGAGCAGTTTGAGATTGACGACAGCCGAAGCCTTGAGAAAATGTATCAGGATATGTCCGGGGAAGGTTTGCAGCCTGTGCTGAATGATTATCTCTATGTCTGATATCTTATGTGTTACAAACCGTAGTCTTTGTAAAGAAGATTTTCTTGTCCGGATTGAAAAGATTGCCAAAACAGAAGCAGCAGGGATCATTTTGCGGGAAAAAGACCTGAGCGAAGAGGAATATCAGGCATTGGCAGAAAAGATACTTACCATATGTCAAAAACAAAAAATGCAATGCATATTGCACACACACACAAATGTTGCAAGAAAACTTGCATACAATGCCATACATCTGCCGATGCCAATACTTCGCACTCTGCCGGAAGAAGAACGGGATGCATTTCAGATACTTGGAGCTTCCTGTCATTCCTTAGAAGAAGCAGTAGAAGCCGAAAACCTTGGCTGTACCTATATAACGGCAGGTCATATCTATGAAACCGATTGTAAGAAAGGCTTGCCGGGAAGAGGTGTTGAATTTTTAAGAAATATCTGTGAAGCAGTTTCCATACCGGTGTATGCTATTGGTGGAATCAATCCGGAAAATATCTGCGAAGTAAAAAAAGCAGGGGCAGCCGGCGGTTGTATCATGAGTGGATGGATGCAGTGTGAAGATGTGCGGGAATATCTGAAATGCTTAAAGCATGATAAGTAAATAATACAAGCAGCTCCCCAGTCAGATAGGATTCAAAAACATTTTTTCTTCTGACAACAAATTGCAACGATACAAATCAAATATGGAAAGTTTCTTTTTGTGCAATGGAGATGAAACTTAAGAAAGCGTGAAGTCCACTGGCTTCACGCTTTCTGCTTTATAAGGTTCAGCGAAATATTCTGACCATCTCTAATTATCATTCTCATCATCCGATGACATCGAATACACCTGACGTTTTCTTGCCATCTCATCACTTTCAAGATACTCGTCATAAGTTGTAATCTTGTCAATGATAGTACCGTTTGGAAGGATTTCCATAATACGGTTCGCAGTGGTCTGCACGATCTGGTGGTCTCTGGATGCAAAGAGCAGTACACCAGGGAACTTGATCAGACCATTGTTCAAAGCAGTAATGGATTCCATGTCTAAGTGGTCGGTCGGCTCATCTAAGATGAGGACATTAGAAGCCTCGATCATCATACGGGAGAGCAGTACACGGACCTTTTCACCACCGGAAAGCACACGCATTTTTTTGACTCCGTCATCTCCGGCAAATAACATTCTGCCTAAGAAACCGCGGACATAAGTGGCATCCTTGATTTCAGAGAACTGTGTCAGCCAGTCAACGATCGCTAAATCCGTATCAAAGATTTCCGTATTGTCTTTTGGGAAATAGGACTGTGAAGTTGTTACGCCCCATTTGTAGGTTCCCTCATCCGGTTCCATTTCTCCGGTTAAAATTTTAAAGAGAACCGTCTTTGCAAATTCATTTCCACCGACAAAAGCGATCTTATCATCGTGTCCGACGATAAAGGAAATATTGTCTAATACTTTTTCACCGTCAATCGTTTTGCTCAATCCTTCTACGGTAAGGACTTCGTTGCCGATCTCACGCTCCGGACGGAAGTCAATATAAGGATATTTTCGACTGGAAGGCTTGATCTCATCCAACTGGATCTTTTCAAGCGCTTTCTTTCTGGAAGTTGCCTGCTTGGATTTAGAAGCATTTGCAGAGAAACGGGAGATAAATTCCTGCAGCTCTTTGATCTTTTCTTCTTTTTTCTTGTTGGCTTCCTTCATTTGTTTCATTAAAAGCTGGCTGGACTCATACCAGAAATCATAGTTACCTGCATAGAGCTGGATCTTTCCATAATCGATATCAGCCGTATGGGTGCAGACTTTATTCAGGAAATAACGGTCATGGGAAACCACGATCACGGTATTTTCAAAATTGATCAAAAATTCCTCTAACCAGGCAATGGCATCTAAATCCAAGTGGTTGGTCGGCTCATCTAAGAGCAGGATGTCAGGATTGCCGAAAAGCGCCTGTGCAAGGAGTACCTTGACTTTGAGAGCACCCGGAAGTTCGGACATCATAGAGTAGTGGTTCTCAGTAGGAATACCAAGACCGTTTAACAGCATAGCCGCATCAGACTCGGCGTTCCAGCCGTCCATTTCGGCAAACTCTGCTTCGAGTTCACTGGCACGGATGCCATCCGCATCAGAAAAATCTTCTTTTGCGTAAATCGCATCTTTTTCCTTCATAATATCATAAAGACGCTGGTTTCCCATAATAACGGTATCTAAAACCGTATATGCATCATATTTAAAATGATCCTGCTGTAAGAAGCTCAGACGCTGTCCCGGAGTAATGACGATATCTCCGCTGGTCGGCTCTAACTGACCGGAAAGAATTTTCAAAAAAGTGGACTTTCCTGCACCGTTCGCACCAATCATACCGTAGCAGTTGCCCTCGGTAAATTTAATATTGACATCTTCAAATAAGGCTTTTTTCCCCAGCCTTAAGGTAATGTTGTTTGCACTTATCATAAGATATAACCTTTCTATATAATGTGTTCTTTTTCCTAATCCTTTAATATTGTAACGTAAAATCCGTATTTTGCAAGTTTTTTCGTGGAAAACGGGGCGGTTTCTATAGAACACCTGTCCGTGTTCTTGATTTTAAACAAAAATATCTTTAGGAATTCGGGGAAAACTATTGATTTTTTGGACAAATTTCATTATATTACTATATTAGAGACATTGTGAAAACATTGTCAAGAATTTGGTTCTTTACCATACCAGAAGTATGGTACCAGTCACACTGGGATACACAAAAATAGGAGGAAAAAGTATCATGAAACGATCAATGAAAACTATGGATGGTAACCATGCAGCAGCTCATGCTTCATATGCATACACAGATGTTGCAGCTATCTATCCGATTACTCCATCTTCCGTAATGGCAGAAGCTACGGACGAATGGGCAACACAGGGAAGAAAGAACATCTTCGGACAGACCGTACAGGTAACAGAGATGCAGTCTGAGGCAGGTGCAGCAGGTACTGTTCACGGTTCTCTTGCAGCTG
>ERZ826016.1751-NODE-1751-length-18925-cov-3.591680_pt1 | contig 18925 bp, 18 predicted proteins | sample MGYA00519872_ERZ826016 | MGnify/ENA primary metagenome ERZ826016 (study PRJEB31778, sample SAMEA3449218) | human gut metagenome | biome: human gut; feature: human-associated habitat; material: faeces | place: United Kingdom | collected 2010/2012 ... | reverse complement strand
CCCTATTAGGATCTCAATGTATGGAAATCAAAGTCTCTTACGTGCAAGCACGACGATTCATTGATTTTCATACATTGGATCCTGAATAGTTACGAAGTATCTATATAAGGAAAGGGGAGCGGACAATGAGAATAGAGAATATAGAAATGTTATTGGATACATTGGGGATTTTTGAGCGGGGAGTTTATGAAATCGGCGACAAGCAGATTTCGGTAAAACTTTCGAAGGAAGAACGTGAGAAAATACGGGTGTTTTTACCGGAGGAATTGGAAAAAATCCGCGTATCTCCGGACAAAATGAGCCACTTTCACGAGGCGCGGAAAATAGAATTTAAGTGTGTAAATAAGGATTCTTTTTCGGTGGCACGTGAGATGAATGAGCAGAAGGTGCTTGTGTTAAATCTTGCCAATCCGGTACACCCGGGAGGCGGTGTGCGCAAAGGAGCGAGAGCACAGGAAGAAGATCTCTGCCGCAAGAGTTCGCTGTTGTGTTCGCTGGAATCGGAGGAGGCTGCACCGTATTATATTTATAATAGGGAAAAACAGAGTTACCTGGCGACGGATGCGCTGATGATTACGCCGCAGGTGGAAATTATCAAAGATGAGCGGGGACGGCTTTTGCCGGAGAGTACGATCGTGTCGGTTCTGACGTGTGCGGCGCCGATGATCTCACACGGCGGTATTCCGGTTAGTGCGAAAGAATACGAGGATATTTTGTATCACCGCATCGAAGGGATGCTTTTGGCAGCGGCGTATGCCGGATATGAAAATCTGGTGCTTGGAGCATTTGGATGTGGGGCATTCGGAAATGATGCGCGGCTTGTCTCAGACTTGTTTTATAAGGCAATTACGGAGATGGACATTGCGGGTAAAAAGGCAGAAAATTATTTTAAAAAGATTCATTTTGCTGTGTTGTGCCGTTCTTACGAGACGTACAATTTTAAAGAATTTAACCGGAATTTCGGCGAGAAGCAGGCGCAGGGCATGAAACTTACGACACTTTGCTATATAGAAAAAGAGGGAAAATATCTGATGCTTCACCGCACGAAAAAGAAGAAAGATATCAATAAAAATAAATGGATCGGTGTCGGAGGACATGCAGAAGGGACGGAAGGCCCCGAGGATTGTCTGCTGCGTGAAGTAAAGGAAGAAACGGGGCTGACATTGACAAAATACCGGTTTCGCGGCGTGATCACCTTTGTGTGTGACCGGATGGAGCCAGAGATGATGTGCCTTTATACGGCCGACGGATTCGAAGGCGAATTGAAAGAGTGCACGGAGGGCGACCTTGCCTGGATTGACAAAGAAACCGTGCTTGGGCTGCCGACGTGGGAAGGCGATGCCATTTTCCTGAAACTGCTTGTGGAAGATGAAAAGCGGTTCTTTTCTCTGAGGCTGGTTTATGAGGGAGAAACGCTGGTAGAACATCAATTATATTTTTATTGAAACTATTAAGGATCAATGGAAGGAGAAAAAAAGTGCGTTTTATTATACAGAGAGTGCGTCACGCATCGGTTACGATCGATGGTGAGGTGCGCGGAAAAATAGGAAAAGGTTTTATGGTTCTGATCGGAGTCGGAGCGGACGATACCAAAGAAATAGCAGATAAATTGGTAAGAAAACTTGTTAATATGCGGATTTTCGAGGATGCCGAAGGGCGGACCAATCTTGGATTGAAAGACGTGGGAGGCGAACTTTTGCTTATTTCCCAGTTTACCCTTTATGCGGACTGCAAGAAGGGTAACCGTCCGTCATTTACAAAGGCGGGTGCGCCGGCGATGGCAGAGCCGCTGGTCGAATATATCATTGAGGAGTGCAAAAAGGAGATTCCGGTCGTTGAGCAGGGAGAATTTGGTGCAGACATGAAAGTGGAACTTCTGAATGACGGACCATTTACCGTGATTCTTGACAGCGATGAGATTTGCTGATTTGGTGCTGGCTTTTTGCATATAATAATGTTATAATAAAATTAGTTTATCCGTTCAGAGCGAGTGCGGCATTTGCTGTATTACCCATGACTCTTTTTTCGATTGCGTAGGCGTAGTGGAGCATTCATGCGGTAGCGGATGAACTTAGGCAGGATTAGTCTATCGGTAGGGCGCCAGCTTCCCAAGCTGGATAGGCGGGTTCGATTCCCGTATCCTGCTTTTCGGAATCTTGTGTCGAGAGGAGAGTCCTACATGATAAAATATGAAGTGGTAGAGATTGAAGAACCGGATTTCGGCTGTGAAGGAAGGCCGGATGAAGCGGTTCCGATGGCAAAAGTTACATTGCGTAGTGTAAAGGACGGTGTGATGACAATGGCAGAGATTGCCGATGGCTATCTTTATCAGGAAGAGATTGACGAAGGAAGCATCATATATCAGAATGATGCGGGAATATGGAGGAAATAGAGAATGAAAATAGCAGTAACATACGATGAGCAGACGGGAGAAGTGTTCCAACATTTTGGACACTCCGATGCGTTTAAGATTTATGAATTTGACGAGAGCGGACTGACGGGAGCTATGGTGCTCAATACATCCGCAATCAACGGACATGAGGCGATGGCATCTTTTTTGGCAAAAGGTGATGTTAAAGTGCTGATCTGCGGAGGCGTCGGCGAGGGTGCGATGCTGGCGCTCAGTGAAGAAGGAATCCTTGTTGTGCCGGGAGTGAGCGGCGATGCGGATCTTGCGGTAGCGCAGTTCCTGCAGGGCGTGCTTGCGACGGACAATACACCAAATTGTAATCATGGACAAATTTCAGGAGGAGGCTGCAGCGGAGGTTGTGGAGGCTGTACTGGATGTCATTGACAAATCAGTGCTCTCTTCAGAGTACGAATTGCAAGATCACTTGTGATATGCCGATCTGTTATGCTGGCGACAACACTTTGACCATGCAGAACTATGATTGTATAGTTCTGCATGGTTTTTTAAAACAAATTTCTTTTTTATTCGGGTGTATAACTCTGTGGTATATAGTATTGCACCGCCGCCTACTTGACTTTTACTTTTTTCGTATTTGAGGCTTTTCCGTATACGGTTTTCGTCTTTCCGTTCACTTTTGTTTTTACAAATGCTTTGATATAGAAGGACGTTGTCGCCTTTTTCTTTAATTTGATCGTAAATTTCGTCGTCTTTGCGGAGACATTTTTCACTTTCACAAATTTTATCTTTTTGGCTTTTTTTGCTTTTGTACCATTTTTTACCACCTTTTTGTAAATGGTATAACCGGAAGCACCTTTTACTTTTTTCCATTTCAGAGTAGCTTTTCCTTTTTTCTTCTTAACGGAAGTAAGTTTGGCTTTTCCTACACTGACTTTGGCAGGTGCCGGTGCAGAAGGTGCAGTAACTGCGGCAACAGGAACCGGTGCCGGTGTGCTTGTCGGTACAACGGACATGCCTAAAAGTACGAGTGCATTTGTATTTCCACTTGCGGCAAGTGCTTTTTTTGTGGAATCACCGACGCCTTCAAATGCAGAAGAAGCGATGGTGGTATCTGCCGGAATATTGATCTCTTTCAAGTTTGGTACATTTTTAAAAGCATCTTCCCCTATGGTTTTTAATGATTGTGGAAGCTGCACTTTTTCGAGGTTTCCACATTTTTCAAACGTTCCTTTTTCGATGGCAGTAAGTCCCTCGGAGAGGTATACATTGTGAATCTGCGCACAGTTGAATGCATATTCGCCCAACGTGTAATTTGTGTTTGAGGAAACTTCTACCTGTAAAATATTTCCACAACTTGCAAAGGCATAGGAACCGATGTTTGTGACGGAACCCTTTAATACGATGTAGTGAATACCGCTATTGTAAAATGCGTGGTCTCCGATCGTGGAGATCGAACCGGTGTCACTTACGGTAAAGTCATTGATATTTGCTGTTTTTTCTATCGCATAATTTCCAAGTCGGTTGATGGTTCCGTTGATCGTGATCGAATGAATCTGGGTGCAGGAAAATGCGTAGTCATCAATGTTATCGACGGAAGCTCCGACAGCAAGTGTAAAGTCGAGGAAGTTTGGTGTATTGGCAAATGCGTATTTCCCAATTTTATCCATCTGGCTTACGATAGTAATACTCTTGATTTTGGAATCTTTAAATGCATTGTCTTCAATGGTTTTCAAAGAAATCGGCAGAGTATCGGAAAGTTCCGGTTTTTCTTGGGATATCCCAGCGTTTCCGGTATCAATTTCCGGGGTTTCCGGTACAGGTACATCGATGGAACCGGTTTCAATTTCACCCGCGATTGGCTGTGCAATAATTTCCTTGATTTTGGAATTCGAATAACTTTTTACATATTCTACCGATGAAGCAGCAAAGGTCTTGGATCCAATGATCGAGATGCTGTCGGGAAGGTATACGGTCAAGCAGTTTGTTTTTCCGCAAAATGCGGCGTCAATTGCACGGACCGGGATTCCGTTGAGTTCATAAGGAACGACGACGGAAGAAGCATTGTAGAGGCCGTCAAATCCTGTGATCGTATAAACTCCATTTACATATTCTGCCTGAAACAGAGCGCTGTCTGTCATTTCAAAGGAATCGTTGCTTTCCGCAGCTTGAACGGCAACGCTGCTATCCGGCGTGACAGCGAGTGAGCTGATGACAAGGGCGGTTGAAAGGGTAATGCTGCCCAGTAATTTTGTGAATCGTTTCATTTTTCTTTTTCCTCCTTTAGCGGTATAAATCGGTTACATAAACAAAGCATCGGCAAGGGAGAGCCCGGCAGATTTCTTTGGCGCGCATGGCTTCTTTTTCGCTATCGTAAATGCCAAAGACGGTCGGACCGCTTCCACTCATCAGAGCACCCATTGCGCCATTTTCCATCATGGTCTGTTTGATGAGAGCAATGTCGGGATGTGCCGGAATGGTAACGGTTTCCAGTATGTTTGCCATATTGTTGCAGAGTCCCTGCAAGTCTCTTTTCCGAATGCACTCGATCATTGTGTCGATGTCCGGATGTTCGGTCGTTTCGTCGAGCACAAGATTGGAATAGACAAATTTTGTCGACACATGGAAGGCCGGTTTGGCAATCAGTACATGACAAGACGGCGCAGGCGGAAGAGGCGACAATATTTCACCGATTCCCTCGGAAAGTGCCGTTCCTTTTTGAATGCAGTAAGGAATGTCGGCACCAAGTTTCACTCCACGTTCTTTCAGATCTTCGTCGGAGAGACCAAGGTCAAAGAGTTGGTTCATTGCGATCATGCACGAAGCGGCATCGGTACTTCCACCCGCCATACCGGCGGCAACCGGAATCCGTTTATCGAGCGTAATCGACACTCCTTCGGAAATTCCAAATTCTTCCATAAGCATTTTTGCGCTTTTGTAGACAAGGTTGTCTTCGTTGACGGGAAGAAAATGGAGATTTGTGGTCAGACTGATGTCTGGCGTTTTTGTCTTTTTTAATGTCAAACGGTCAAAGAGCCGTATGCTTTGCATGATCATTTTTACTTCATGATAGCCGTCATCGCGGCGGCGAATAACGTCCAAACCGAGATTGATCTTGGCCGGAGCATTGATCCATGTGGAATCCATGTGTATCCCCCTTTTGTTTGTTGTTGTGTAACGATTCAGGCTCCCTTTCCACATTCGCATTTCGAACACTTCGTGTTCTTTCTCGCCTTTGGCAAGGCTAAAAATGCTCATATGTGGAGGGGAAGCCCTATTAGGCTCCTAATGTATGAAAATCAAAATCTCTTACGTGCAAGCACGACGATTCATTGATTTCCATACATTAGAGCCTGAATAGTTACGTTATTATTAAACTATTATAACATGGAAAAGTTGTTTTCGCAATTTATAACGTTATGGTTTCCCTGTATAACGAGAAAAAATTTGGAAATACTAGTATTTGAGTAATTCATTAGGAGGGTATTATGAAAGTTTTAAAATGTTTTTTATTTGGAGCGGCGGTTTTGGGAGTATGTGTGCTGATGCATTTTTACGGAGAAGCTACGGCGGCAAAGGAAATGCAGGAAGATATCGCAAAAGAAGTAATTCGTCTTCATGTCGTGGCAAACAGTGATCTCGAAATGGACCAAAAACTGAAGCTGGAAGTAAAGGAAGAAATTGTAAAAATGCTGCGCAAAAAAATGAAAAAGAGTGATTCGGTGGAGGCAGCGGCTCATGTACTTCAGGCGCAGATCCCGGAAATTGAGCAATGTGCGGCAAATTACATAGAGAAAAAAGGATATGATTATCCGGTTACGGCGACACTGGAAAACTGCTATTTTCCGGTAAAACAGTATGGCGATATGGTGTTTCCGGCGGGAAATTATAATGCATTAAATGTGCGAATCGGTGAGGCGACTGGGAAAAATTGGTGGTGTATCTTGTATCCTACGTTGTGTTTTGTGGATAGTACGTACCAGACAGTTCCGGACGAGTCGAAAGAGAAATTAAAAGAAAATCTGACCGAAGAGGAGTATGATATGTTGCTCGAAGGTGGCGAAAATGTGGAGTATGGGTTCTGGCTGTGGGAATTGTTTCGGTAGGTATTCAAGGTAGTTTTTCGCGCAGGAACGAATTTCATAGAAATAGTTCCTTGCAAAAAACTACCCTTGAATTATAGAGTAAAGGGGAGGTTTGTGCGAGTGGAGGCGGTCGGGAGGTAGTCGCCGGATCGAGAGGAGTTCGGCACACGTCAGAGAAGAAAAGGAAAGAAACGACGTGTGCGGAGAGACGAGGTGGCCGGTTTGAAAGGAGTTCGGCACACGTCAGAGAAGAAAAGGAAGAAAATGACGTGTGCGGAAGGACGAGGTGGCCGGATCGAGAGGGGACTGGCACACGTCAGAGAAGAAAAGGAAAGAAACGACGTGTGCGGAGAGACGAGGTAGCCGATGAAAGAGGGGGCAGTTACCTGCCAAGAAAGAAAAAAGCAAGAAGTTCTCAAGAAAAACAGGAAAAGGGACGAAATATATAATACAACAGGTTACTATAAAAAACGAAAGTGAGTGAGAAATCCATGGTGATCAATCCAAACAAGATTTCCATTGACTTTAAAGACACCCCTTATGCAAAGGAAAGCGGGGCGTCGGTACAGATTGCCAGGGACGGCAGCATTTCCAATTATGGAATTGAGTATACAAAGGATTGTGCGGTACAAAAGGAAATGGACTCCAATATGATATATACCGGCACAACTCAAAATGAGATCGTGAGTGATGTGGCGAAGAATCTTCCGAAAAATAATTTTGATCCGGCAGACTTTATCAGCCAGAGTATCAATGGCGAGGATGCCAAAGATATCGAGGATGAAGGGACAATTTTGGAAGAGTACGTCGACTCGACATTGGAGCGGGCGATAGAAAAGGTAAAGACGGAGCGTAAAACCAATGCGGAGGCGCTGGGTAAGCAGGTAGAAAAGGAAAAAGAAAAGCAGGAATTTTCCGATGAACTGCAAGCCCAGATTGAACTTGCGGCGCAGATGGCGGCAAGGGATCCGGAACTTAGTGACGAAGCGATAAAATATTACATAGAGCAGGAAGCGGATCTGACACCGGCAGCAGTCGGAAATAGTGCCAGTGTGACTTCCATGCCGGCGGTGGCGGAGCAGAGGGCTTCTTACGAAGAAATGAAGCCGCAGATCGACCATATATTGGAAGAAAATGGGATGCAGGGAAATGACAGCGCCGAAGAAGCAGCGAAATTTCTGTATGAAGAAGATATTCCGGTAACGGCGGAAAATATAGAAAAATATACCAAATGGCAGGAGACAAAAGATCTGCCGGAGGAGATCATTCAAGAGCGTATTCAGGATGCTGTGCGGGAAGGAACCGTTCCACAGCAGGCAGATATCAGCAAAATCTCGTATGAGGAAGCCGCTGAGAAATGGGAGAATCTGAAAAATGTAACAGACGAAGAAATTCGGGCATTTTATCCGGAAGAGGCTGCCTTTATCACGGCAAAACGTCAGCTGGAAGAAATCCGGTTGAAAATGACAGCGGAAGCAGCTGGAACGATGGAACGCAAGGGCATTCATGTTGATATCTCAAATCTTGCGCAGGTAGTGGAAGAACTGAAGCAGATGGAGCAGGAAGCCTGTCAGAAAATATTTGATGAGCAGGAAATTGCGTGTGGCCAGGATCAACTTGACCAAATGGCAGAGACATTGCGGGCAAAGGACCAGATTTGGCAGGCACCGGCGAGTGTACTGGGAAAAACAATCGGGCAGGCAGAGCAGACCACTTTACAAGAAATGTCAGAAATTTCCAATACGGAAGCAAATGAGCAGCTGGCAAAAAATTATGAGGCTGTGGGAACGCAGGTGCGGAGAGATCTGGGAGATTCGATGACAAAGGCATTTCAAAATGTCGACGTGATATTGGATGATCTGGGACTTGACCGGACATCGGCAAATCAGCGGGCGGTTCGGATCCTTGCGTACAATCAGATGGAGATTACAAAAGAGTCCGTGCTTTCGATGAAAGATTACGATGCCAAAGTAACTTCCGTGCTGGAGCAGATGAAACCGGCAGCTGTGGCGAAAATGATTGAAAAGCAGGAAAATCCATTGGAAATGACAATGGATGAGATCGAGGCGGCACTTCAGGAAATTCAGGAAGAAATGCCGGATGACGACACGACATTGCGGAAATATTTGTGGAAACTTGATCATAAAGGTGACATTACGCCGGAAGAGCGAAAAAGTATGATCGGTATTTACCGATTGATCGATAAAGTGGAAAAAAGTGATGGAGCCGTCATTGGACAATTGGTAAAAGAAGGAAGAGAATTGACATTTTCCTCGCTTTTGTCGGCAGTTCGCACCAGACGGGCAGAAGGAAAAGAATTTGCAATTGATGATGGTTTCGGAAGTCTGGAAAGTCAGCAAAGCCGTGGCGAGACAATCAGCGAACAGATTGGTGCGGCATTTGGAAATCAAGTGATACGCCGGTTGAAAAAAGAATTGTCGCCGGAGGCACTGCGTCAGGCAGGTGAAGATGCGACATGTGAGCAGATTCTCGAAGCTTGCGAAACATCGAAAAGTCAGGCAGAAGATGCAGCATATTATGAGGCATTGGCACAAAATATCCGCGAGACGGCAGCATTGAGCGACGACAGCATACAAGCGTGTCTGGAGGCGGCAGGGATTCCTGCTACGTTGCAGAACATCCGCGAGATGAAGCGGTATCTGGCAAGAGAAATGCCGGAAAACGATGCCTTGTTTACCCGGGAAGAAAGTGAAGCAGTCATTGAGGCACTCGATCAGCCGGAAGAATTGGAAGGGCTGCTAGATACACTGGACAATGAACATTTGGCAAAGGTCGAGAGTCAGAAACAGGCAGAAGACATTACCTATGATACGCTGCAGAATTTGATACAGATGGCGGGAAGCATTTCTTTTTACCATCAGATGCGGCAGCAGACAAATACATTTTCCGTGCCGATTGTGACAGAAAAGGGAGTTACATCTTGTAATGTAACGGTTTTGCAGGGCAGCGAAGCGGAAAAAGGAACGGTTGAGATCTCACTGCATTCGGATACTTTCGGAAAAATGCAGGCGACATTTAAAGTGACCGGCGACCGGGTCAGTGGATTTGTGACTTGTGAAGACGGACAGGATGTCAGTGAACTCACGCAGAATATTGAAAAGGATTTGGAAATGAATGGATTTGCGATGGAGCGCATGGATGTGGCAAAGGGCGCCAGACATTCATTTCATGTAGGAGATAAAGAAAAAACAGCAAATAGCAGACTGTATCAGGTGGCAAAAATTGTAGTTACCAATGTGCAGAGAAAGGAAGTAACTTTATGAAAATAAATACAAACATATCGGCTCTTATGGCGACAGGAAATTTACATCGGACAGAGGATAAAATAACGACAAGTCTGACAAGACTTTCTTCGGGATACCGCATCAACAAGGCGGCTGACGATGCCGCAGGAATGGCGATTTCCCAGAAAATGCATGCGCAGATCCGCGGACTTCAGCGCGCGTCCCGTAATGGTTCCGACGGAATTTCATTTATTCAGACGGCAGAGGGAGCATTGACGGAAGTCGAAGCTATGCTGCAGCGATGCCGTGAACTTTCCGTGCAGGCATCGAATGATGTGACCACATTGGATGACAAAAAAGCAATTCAGCAGGAAATCGAGGCATTAATGAGCGAGATTGACCGTCTTGCTTCGGATACCGAGTTCAATACAAAGAGCATTTTGGATGGAACCTGTTGCCGCCAGACATCTTCCAGTAATACAGGTGTAAGCGTTATTTCCATGACAGATGACGTCGCATTGACAACATATAGTCTGTCAATTACACAGGCAGCGACAAAGACCAGTGTAACTTCGGGTGCGCTTACAATGGCTGCGACAGATGTATTTGCAGAAGATGGAAAAGTGCAGATCAATGGACAGAGCATTGAGATTAAAAAAGGTGAGACTTTGGAAGAAGCCTATGCCAGAATTCGAGATTGCTGCGAGAAAATGAATATTGATGTGCTTCCGGTCAATGGAACCGATGCAGATGGAAATCCGCAGAAAGTACCGCTCAATGCCGCTTCCAGTTTGTACTTCGAGTCAAAAATTTATGGTGCGTCCAGGAATATTGAAATTACAACAGACAATCCGGAACTTGCGAAAAAACTTGGTGTAGATGGTGCTACGATCACACAGGGAAAAGATGCCGTCGTGGCATTGGATACGACTTCCGGATTTTCCAAAACAGCAACTACATTTGTAGAAGGAAATCGTGTGACCGTATCGGACCGCGGCGGTTTTGAAATCGTCTTCGATGTAGCCGGGGCAGAGGCAGGAACAGACGCCGATGTGACGGTACTTGATGCCGGATTTGTAGCCATTCAGATCGGTTCCAATGAAGGACAGGATATTGACATTTCGATTCCGGCAGTTACTTGTGAATCATTGAATATCCAGTATTGCAACGTATGTACACACGATGGTGCACAGGAATGCATTACTCTTTTTGATGAGGCAATTAAGCAGGTATCGGCAGTGCGCGCAAAACTGGGTGCGTACGAAAATCGTTTGGATTCTGCAACATCAAGTTTGGACACGACTTCCCAAAATTTGACAGAAGCATGTTCCCGTATCGAGGATGTGGATATGGCGGAAGAAATGACGGAGTATACGCAGCTTACTGTGCTCAGCCAAGCAGGAACTTCTATGCTGGCACAGGCAAATAACCGTCCACAGACGATTTTGCAGCTGCTTCAGGGCTGATTTTGATACATAGCGAAAGAAAATGGTGAGTGCGATGGAAAAAGAAAAATTAAATGCTTACGCAGCACGTGTATCCCAGGCAAACCGCAGCGAGCTGGTGGTAATCATGTACGAAGCATTTTTAGATAGTGTAAAAGAAGGGGATGCGCAGATGAAACAGGGCGACATGCCGGCATGCCGCCGTGAGATCGAGCGCGCCAGAGGACTTTTGACGGAATTGATGGGAAGTCTCGATTTTCAATATGAAATTTCCTTTTATCTCCGTCGGTTGTACATCTATTCGTATCACGAATTGTGTCAGGGAATGGCACTACGCGACAGCGAACGATTTGCGCATGCCACGCATGTGATGGAAAGACTTCTTCCTTCATTCCGCGAGGTTGCAAAGCAGGATACGTCGGAGGCGGTTATGAAAAATGTACAGCAGATTTACGCCGGACTTACGTATGGCAGAGGAAGCCTGAACGAAACGATCGGTGACGATATCGGCAAAAATCGCGGATTTGAAGCGTAACTGCTAAAGAGAACGGTGTTCTTTTCGATATTGGTTTGGTGTCATATTTTCATGCTGCTTAAATTGGCGGCAGAAATGCTCCACATTCCGATAGCCGCAGGCAAAACTGATTTCCTGTATGCTGTCGGAGGTGCGGTTGAGAAGCACTTTTGAGTGTTCAAGACGACTTTCAATTACTTCATTCATGCAGGAGATGTGTGCGAATGCCTTGTATTGTTTTTGCAGGGCGCGCACACTTAAATTTACATATTCTGCCATATATTCTAATGTCCAGTCAAATTCCGGGTGGGCATAAATATTATTTCTAAGATCAATCAAACGTTCGCGGTATTGCGATAAATCCGTATTTAAAAAAGCATAATCGTGAAGCCGGTGGAAGATAATGTGCATCAGTGCTTCCAAAACCAGCTGGCGGCTGTCATGATTCCAATAATTTTCATTGGCGACATCTATAAAATATTCTCGGTAACAGCCGAAATCCGGGCAGAAAACAGGTACGCCAAACGGAATGTACCCTTCCGTAAAAAGTGCTTCATCGCAGTTAAAACGAATCCATGTATATAGAAGTTTTCCGGATTTTGCACGATAATGAATGTGCTGCCCGGGCTTGTATAAAATGCAGTGGTGCTCCGGAAATTCCTGCATTTCGCCGTTTACTTCAGCGATGATCGGAGAATCAAATAACATAATTTCATACTCCCCCTCTGCAAAAAACAGATCGTCAACAAAATCTTCCGGCATCTCATTGTTGACCATCGCATAGATTACTTTTATCATATAACAACCTCCTTTGACTACTTTATAAACGTATTATATCAATAAATTTATACAAATACAATAAATATTTCGAATAATACAATTAAATGCATGCCAGATATATCAAAAACAGAAGAGGATAGATCATTGTATTGAAAGAGAGAACGCAGTAAGATAGAGATAACAATTTGAAGAAAATAAGGAGGTTTACTTTATGAAGAGAAAATTGAGTTGTATTGTGTTATCCACAGCACTTGTTGTTTCTTTGGTAGCCGGAGCAGGTGGAGAAGATGCGATGGCAGCAAAGAAAGCAAAGCTTGGAACAAAGAAAATGACATTGACACAAGGCAAAAGTAAAGTGATCAAAGTGAAGAACAAGAAGAAAGGCTGCCGCTATACCTTTTCTTCCAGCAAGAAGAAGGTGGCAACGGTAACCAAAAAGGGAAAAGTAAAGGCAGTGACAGCCGGTACAGCGAAAATTACTGTCAAAGAAGTATCAAAAAAAGGTAAAAAACGGAAAATTGGTGTAGTTAAGGTTCGGGTAAAAAAGAACAGCCAGACAACGGTTACTCCACAGACATCCGTGACACCACAGGTATCAACAGTACCACAGACGACCACAACACCAGGAGGGACAAACGTGACACCACCAAATTCATCTTTGGCACCGACAGCATCACCGTCTATAGCACCACAGGAATCCAAAGAGCCGACAAAAGGAACAAAATCGGTATCTGTATATTTGGATGAGATTACAGAAGCAAATAAAATTGCGGAAGTAAATGGTCCGGGATTGGATCCGACGGCAGCTCCGACAGAAGCACCTGCAGGAGAGGCGACACCGGAACCGACACCGGCAGTTCTTGTAAATGCCACGATGGAAGATGACGGTACAGAACCAATCGAAAAACGTGGAGATGCTTCGGTCTCTATCGTAGAAGATGGCGCGAATGGAACAAGCAAGAGCATCAAAGTTACTGGCCGTTCACAGGACTGGCACGGTGCATGCATTGATGTGACTTCTTTTGCAGAGACAGATAACGATTATGAGATTACATTTTATGCGAAACAGTCTACAGGAGCAGACAGTAAAATCGATCTTTCTATGCAGTACGTCAACGGAAGTGGTGAAACGAGATATGATGGAATCAAGACATTTGATCTGCCAAACGATACTTGGACAAAATGTGAAGCAAAAATGAATGTTCCGGAACATAACGGACAGATTATAATTTACTGGCAGTCCGTATACAATTCAAACAATTTTATGGATTTCTGCCTGGATGAAGTGACAATCAGCGGTGTGGCAAAAGCGGCTGCAGGTGTTGATTATCCGGATCTTTCCCTTGGTTTGGGTAAAACATCCGTAAGCAATCCGATCATGACTTCCCGTCTGACTGCAGATCCATACGCGATGGAATACAATGGAAGAATCTATGTATATGGTACAAACGATTCTCAGCAGTACGAGAAAACACCGGATGCGGACAATAACTATTCAAAGATCAATACCATTAATGTATATTCATCGGCTGACATGGTAAACTGGACAGATCATGGTGCGATTCCGGTAGCAGGCTCAAAAGGAGCAGCGAAATGGGCATCAAATTCCTGGGCACCGGCAGCATGTCATAAGACAATTAATGGAAAAGAAAAATTCTTCTTGTATTTTGCTGACAATGGCAGTGGAATTGGAGTGTTGGAAGCAGACAGTCCGACAGGGCCATGGAAAGACCCGATTGGAAAACAGCTGATCAGCCGTGAGACTCCGGGATGTTCCGGATCCGAGATTGGCTGGCTGTTTGACCCGGCCGTATTGGTTGATGATGACGGAACCGGATATCTGTACTTTGGAGGAATTGGTGATACGACAGACAAGCCGGAAGATTTTATCAAGAATCCAAAATGCGGTAGAGTTGTAAAACTTGCAGATGATATGGTAAGTCTGGCTGGCGACCCTGTCACAATCGACGCACCATATATGTTTGAAGATTCCGGAATCAACAAAATCGGAGACAAATATTATTATAGTTACTGTACAAACTGGACAAACTTCTCCGGACGTGATGAAAATGTACCGACAGCAAATATCGCCGTAATGGAAAGTGATAATCCGATGACAGGATTCAAATTTGTCGGCTGTGTATTGAAAAATCCGGGAACTTATTTCGGAGCAAGCGGAAATAATCATCACTGTTTTGCAGAGTTCAAAGGAACCTGGTATGCGTTCTATCATACAAAGAAAGATACACTGGCATTGGGAACCAAAGGTGATTACAGAACAACATATGCAGACATCTTGAATTTGGGAGAAAATGGAAACTTTACGAACAAAGACGGTTCTGTGGCAGATACAAAAATGACGGCAGCAGGTGTAACCGCAGTTGGAACCGTAAATCCGTATAACACGATAGAAGCAGAGTCCTTCGCAATTGCAAACCAGGTAGGAACGATTGCCAATAGTGAAGCAAGTTCAAATGCATTGTGGAATGGCGCAAATTATTCTCTTTACAATACAGAAGTAGGAAGTTATATCGGAGTGGCAGATGTAGACTTTGGCGACGACGGAGCTTCTACAGTAAGTATGAAACTGAGTGACACATCTATGACGGAATACAAAGAATGTGTCGCTGCACTTAATAAGAAAGTAAGCGGCAAGCATACCGTATACTTTGTATTTGAAAAGACAAACGTTTTGACAGATAGTTGGAAATTCAATAAATAAAAAGGCAAAACTCTTACCCCTAATCTTTTTCAAAATTATAGGTTTTCCTTACAAAAGACAACAAAGGAGCTGTGTAAATGATACGCAGCTCCTTTTACTACATAGGTATTTTGCAGCACGATTAAATTCTCTAGCGGGAAAGAATTTCATTTCCGGTTTCTGTAATAACCAGTGTGTATTCCCATTGGGCAGAAGGTTCCCCGTCATCGGTGTAAATCGTCCATCCGTCATCTTCATCACAGTAAACATCGGAAGTTCCCATATTGATCATTGGTTCAATGGTGATCGTCATACCCGGGACAAGAAGCATTCCGGTTCCCGGTTCGCCGATATGTGGAACCCACGGTTCTTCGTGAAATTCTACGCCGACGCCGTGTCCGCCGATTTCTACGACAACGCTGTAGCCATTTTCTTTGGCGCGTTTATTGATCGCATATCCAAAATCACCCAATGTCGTCCATGGTTTCGCGATGCCGACTGCTTCGTCGAGACATTCTTTTGTTACCTGAACCAGTTTTTTCTTCTCTTCGCTTACTTCGCCAATCAAAAACATACGGGAAGCATCGCCGTAAAATCCATCTACAATTGTAGTACAATCCACATTTACAATATCGCCGCTCTGCAAAATCCGCTTTGGATCCGGGATTCCGTGACAGACAACGTCATCAATGGAAGTACACACATTTTTCGGATATCCCTGGTAACCGAGGCAGGCGCAGATGCCGCCAAGGTTAGCGGTTCGTTTGGCTACAAGATCGTCGATTTCTTGCGTCGACACACCTTCGCCGATCATTTCCGCGACGGAATCAAGGACCATGGAGTTGATCTCGCCGGCTTTACGTATGCCTTCAATCTGCGCCGGCGTCTTGATGATACTGCGAGGTGGTTCCTCTGCGTGTGGATATGTCAGCATATAATGTTCAATTTTTTCGTCAAATGCCATATGGCAGCTTTTATATTTTCTGCCGCTGCCACACCAGCAAGTTTCATTTCTACCTAATTTCACGATTCTGTCATCTTCTTTCTATTAATAATGTATACATTTCTTTTAAAAGGGCCACTGTATGAGTAATTGCCTGTTTGGCAAATGTTGGATAATCCATGTGGCCGGAGTTGTCTGCTTTGTCGGAGATCGCGCGTATGATCAGAAATGGAATGTGATTCAAGTAAGCCACTTGTGCCATCGCAGCCCCTTCCATCTCAGCACAGTCACCTTCAAAAGTATCGATCAAGTATTGCTTTTTTTCGCTGTCGGCGATAAACTGGTCACCGCTTACTACTTTTCCAACATGGCAGATTATGTCAGAGTTTGCTTTTTCACAGGCCTCTTTTGCCAGTTTAACAAGAGTTTCATCCGCGGCAAAAATAGATTCATCCATCCGTGGGATAATGCCGACCGGATCTCCCAGCGGGGAAACATCCATGTCATGCTGCTGGGCACAGCGTGAAAGCACAATGTCACCAATTTCCAATGTATTATTGAGCGAGCCCGCAACGCCCGTATTTATTACGGTATCGACAGAAAAAATGTCAATCAGGATCTGCGTGCAGACTGCCATATTTACTTTCCCAATGCCGCTTACGACAACAACGGTTTTCAGTCCCCACAGATTTCCCTCGACAAAGGTCATTCCCGCTTTGGTCATTTCTTTTGTGTCAGTCATCTGTTCTTTCAAAATGGCGACTTCTTCGTCCATCGCGCCAATCAATCCTATGGTATTCATGTAACTACCTCCAAAAATTTTACTACATTGTAGTATAGCACAAATCGTAAAAGAATGCTACGAAATTATAAAAGCGGTTGTTTTGTCATGCGGTTTGAGATATAATAATAGTATCAAAAGGAACGGAGGAAATGGTTTATGAAGGAACCGCTTTTTAGTAACGAGGTAATCTTGTCGTGGCTGCAGTATTATGCCCAAAATACGGCGATTGACCTTGAACATGTTAAGATGATAGATATCACGAAAAAGAATAAAAATGTGATCCCGACCGTGGAGGCACACAAGACGACTTTGGTGTTTACCAATGCGGGCGTAGATGATATTTTTTATCGACTTTGGAATGCCGGTCTTGGAGAATGCGATGTCTGGTATAATGAGGGTTCCAAACCGGAAGGCGAGATTCTGAACAGTAAAGTAAAGGATATGATCGACCGCGGAATCAATGCTTCCGCCGGAATGCTCATTATCAATCCGAACGCCCGCAATACGGCGAAAATCGGTATGGGAAATGAAATGTTCCAAAAGGGTTCGATTCATTATGTGGGAAGCGAGATCCGCGCTGTCATTCTCAATAAAATGATGGTGGATACACAGGATAATCTCTGCGTGATCAGCGGAGAAAGTATCGCCATCGAGGCAGCATTGACGGCAGCAGAGGGAACGGTGGTCGCTGTGGAATACAGCCGTGCCGACCGCGAGACGATGGAGGACAATGTGGAGCATTTTGGACTCAGCAATGTGCAGATCGTCGATCATGTAGATGAAGAGAGCATGAAGGACTGCCCGGTTCCGGATACCGTATTTATGGTGGCTTCTGCAAGTATGGATCAGGAACTTGCGTATTTGACGAAAAAAAATCCACGAATTAATGTAGTTGTCTATACTTTGGATTTTCAGGTGGCAGCAGGCGCCAAGACAATGCTCGAATCTCATGGCATCGAAGATGTCGAAGTGATTCAGATCGCCGTATCGACTTTGTCAAGCCGCAATTCGTTTAAGCAGCAGCCGGCACCGTGGATCATCAGCGGACGCGGTGGACAGAAATAAGAATAATTTTTGAAAAAATGTGCAGAATAATAAAGGAAGAAGCGATAATTCGGGAAAGAAGATATCGCTTCTTTTTTTTAGCACAAACGTAACTATTCCGGTAAATGTATTTTAGGACGGTGGGTTGTGTTAAATAAAATAAGAAAAAATGCAACATTTGTTACTATAATGTTGCATTTTTCTTTGTACCATATATATCGACAGGTCATAAAAATACTTTAGTGTTTTTTACAAAAAAGTTTCTAAAAAAACTTTATCTTTTTCTAACTGATCTATACCAAGGTATCTTTTGGTAATTTCATACGACGAATGATTGTATATGCTCATCAGGAGAGCCGGCGGTGTTCCGTTCTTCCAGGCAAAGTAGCCAAACGTTTTCCGAAGGGAGTGACAGCTGATGTTTTGCTCAAATCCATAATAATTTGCCGCCTTTTTTATGATCCGGAATGCCTGCGACCGGCTTAAAGGTTCCGGCCCGCTTTTTTGTCCCTGAAAGATATAGTCATTTTTATGATAATGCAAAAGAGTTTTTCGATAATATTCTAACGCTTCTTTTGCATGTTGATTCACAATAAGAATATTCTCCTTCCCTGTTTTTTGTTCCCATACGGCTATGTGTTCACGATAGCGATGATTTTGATCTGAATAAACATCGTTCCAACAGAGCCCTAAGATGTCACTAATGCGAAGTGCTGAATTCAATCCAAACACAATAAGTGCGTAATTTCGTGGGTTTGGTTCAATGTCTCGATAGTAATTTCGAAATTTTTTCAACATTTCTTCATCTTTGATTGGTTGTGTTTTACTCATTTTTTCCTCCATTCTAAAGTACGTGATGCACTTCGTCCTATTTGTTTAGATGCCATATCCAAACATAGCTTACATGCAACATTATAGTAACAATTGTTGTGGCTGGCAAATTTTTCTTGTTTCAGCGACACAGCAGAGGGAGGTGGCAAGGATGCTGCGACTCACACTCAGCACAGAAGAATATCTGA
>ERZ826016.1750-NODE-1750-length-18938-cov-3.767992_pt1 | contig 18938 bp, 15 predicted proteins | sample MGYA00519872_ERZ826016 | MGnify/ENA primary metagenome ERZ826016 (study PRJEB31778, sample SAMEA3449218) | human gut metagenome | biome: human gut; feature: human-associated habitat; material: faeces | place: United Kingdom | collected 2010/2012 ... | reverse complement strand
CTCCTGGTCCCAAACCAGGCGCTCTAGCCAAGCTGAGCCACACCCCGTAATTCACAATATTCATTTCTGCATCACTCGTGACGCAAGACATATTATATAATAGACATTCATGCTTGTCAACATTTTTTTTGAAATTTTAAAAATTTTAAAAATTTTTTCATGTTTTTGAATTTTTTGTACTTTTGTAGATATTTTAGCGCCCTTATAAATAGTGGATCGTAAAATGCGCTTCTCCCTCACGGTCGAGTTCCATCATAATATAAGACGGTTTTCTTCCCGGCTGTCTCGGATAGGACAGACTTCCCGGATTGATAACGGTAAGCTCCTTATCGTATTCGATCAATGGTCTGTGCGTATGCCCAAACATCACAATATCCATGCCACGGCTATAGGCTTCTTTGCGCAGTGTGTCCAGTCCCGCACTGACATAGTAATAATGTCCATGTGTGAGCAGCACCTTGTATTTTCCGATCCGTATCTCCTTTTCTTTGTCCAACATGGAGAAAAAATCATTATTTCCCGATACGATCTCTAATGGACAGCCTGCCATGTCTGCTATGTAATCCTCATATCCCTCAGCATCGCCAAGATGGATCAGCAGATCCGGTGTACCTGCCTGCTCTAACGCCCTTGCAAGATTTCTATGATGTTTGTGGGTATCGCTTACAACCATAATTTTTTTCATACGCTAAAATCCTTTTTTCTTTAATTCCTCTTTTACTGCCCGCAGCGCCTTTCCACGGTGGCTCAACTCATTCTTCTGCTCCATCGACAACTCTGCCGTAGAACAGCCGTATTCCTCTACATAAAAAATCGGGTCATAGCCAAATCCGTTCTTACCTACCGGTTTCTCTCCAATGTAGCCTTCAATCGTGCCTCTCGTTGTAAGGACTTCTTTATTTGGAAGAACTGCTGCGATCGCACAGACAAACCGTGCGGTACGTTTGTCCTTCTCTACGCCCTTTAAACGCTCCAATAAATTGGCATTTTTTACTTCATAAGGCGTATCCTCACCCATATAGCGGGCAGAATAAATACCCGGCTCCTTGTTCAGATAATCGATTTCTAATCCGGAATCATCTGCTAAGACGATTTCGTCTGTATATTTTGCGATTTCTTTTGCCTTGATCATGGCATTTTCTTCAAACGTCTTTCCATCCTCGATAATGTCTGCCTCAATTCCGGCTTCTTTCATCGACAGGATCTCCATGTTCATGTCCTGCAAAATTTCTCTGATCTCTTTCATCTTTCCGGCATTTCCGGTTGCAAAAATAATCTTGTTCATTTCTAGTATCCTTCCTCAAAAGCCCGCAGGATCGCCTGATAAATGCCTTCTGCCACTTTCTTTTGATAATCATTTGAATTTAATTTTGTCAGTTCTTCTTCATTTGTCATAAATCCCACTTCGATGAGTGCGACCGGTACTGCTGCCGTTCGGATGATAAAAATATCATTTCCTGCCACCAGACCTTTATCGACACTGCCACAGGATTTCGTTACCTCTTCTAAACAGATCTGCGCAAAATCCTTAGAATCTTTATCGGGTTTCTTCTCATCGTACATGACCTGTGTTCCCTGTACCTTAGAGAGTCCCGGTCCTGTCGTGGAATTGTTATGAACGCTGATAAACAGATCCGCATCCGCTTTGTTTGCAAGGTCTACCCTGCTGTCAAAGGACGGATTGCTGTCATCTACTCTTGTATAGTATACACCGATTTTTTTATTTTGTTCTAATAGTTTCTTCAATTCTAACACTATAGCCAGATCAATATCCTTCTCACAGATTCCCTGCTTGATGGCTCCCGGCTTGCTCCCGCCGTGTCCCGCATCGATTACTACTACTTTATCATAGATTTCATGCGGTGACAAAAAATCCAGATAGAGATATTTTCCTGCACAGGTCTTTTCCGTCTCAAACACCTGGTTTAAGACAATCTCTATGACTGCCTTTCCGCCTGCATAATCCATGAACACATCACTGATATTTTTACTGCTGCCGACTAAAGGTTTCTCATACAAAAATTCCTGCTCATCGGTCGGAATGATCAGATCCACGGTCTGCGAATTATAATTCTGACGCACCTCCACCTGACTTGCATCACAGCCTGCCGGAAGCTCTACCCGAAGCTGCTGTGGGAAGTTCGCCTTCACATCGGTATTAATGGCACTGATCCCTGAATTTTCACTTTTTGTCAGTATAAATTGCTCTAACTGTTCCATTCCAAAAGACAGCCTCGTATCATGCAGTTTTGGCAGATAGTAAAAAGATGCACATGCCACAATTGCTAACGCCACACAAAAGCAGGCTGATATCTTCAGTATTTTTTCCTGCATCACACGCCTACTTTCCTGCATATGCCTTGATACAGAGATTACATGACTGTGTATCCTCGGCACTTTCCCATGTTCTTCCATCCGGGCTGATATATCCCTCGCCATCGCTTAAATCCACTTTCGCAGTGGTAGCATCTGCCGTATATTCAATGGCAAGCGGATGTACGGCATCCGGCGTATTTACAAAGATCACGATTGCAAATTTTTCTCCCGGCTCCACTTTGATCTCCTTATCAAACTGTATCGTGTAATAGCCCGCATTGTCTAATTTTCCCTGTGCTACCCTTTCCTTTTTTTCAAAAGAAGAGGTATCTTTAAAATCTTTTACTACATAAACCTGATACGTTGTGTCCTTGCCGACTGCATAAAATCCTGCTGCACGCAATTTTTCATTTTTCCGGGCAGTAAACACATTTGCTCCATAGACAGATTCCTTATTATAACCAATCTGCCCTACCCAGCCGCACAGATCTGACTGGTAGATGCTGTCGTAATTCTTCGTACTCTCAACGCCGGTATACACGACATTATGGACACCGATATTGGTATCGTAATAAGAAATATAAAATACTCCGTTATCGCCAAAACCTCCGCCCCAGCTATTCTGACAGATAAATGCTCCGTCTCCTTCGATTGCCGTTGAAAAATTCTCCTTGGAATAATTATCATCCCATCCAATGATGACAACATCATGGTTTGGTTTTTCCGTTCCGATATAGCAATATGCATTCTTGCTGCTGTTATAAAATTCCGACTGGCTCTGTGAACTGCGAAGTGCACTGTAGATCGAAGTCTGGACACCGCCATACTTAAATACGGCTTCCTTGATCTTTTCAAAATCTTTTCCTTCGATCACCTGCATTTCCTGCACATGCTTCACCGGTTTTAATCCGTCCGGGGATTCTCCATCTCCATATGGATCATCCGCTTCATAGACCGGTCCCTGCCATGCAGTCAGGTATGCCATTCCCATCGTATACTCTCCACCATCGTTCTGCGTCTGCGAAAAGCTGTTTTTTAACGTCATATGGTCTACAGAAAACTGCACGGATTCCTCCGGCAAAAGAGCGGTCTCTAACGCACTGACAGACGCTGATGCCCAGCAGGTGCCAAGGCTTCCCTGATTTTTGACCGTTGTTGCGCGTCCTTTTTCCCGCAGATCATATTTACTCGGATAAATGGAAGTTGCTCCCGAAATATCTGCCGCAGATGCCGTATTCTTCTGGATATCCCAGGAATAATCATAGGACAATGATTTCGAAAGTTTTGAGGCAGAGACATAATAATTGTCGTTTTTTTTCGTAAGCTGTTTGTCCTCTAATGAAAAATCCGCACTTTCCTCATGTTTTTCTACCACGAGTTTTTCTTTGTCATACAGACCGGCACTACAGTTAAAGCTGTCTCTTACCAGTGAAACCGGGATCATGATATCTAATTTCCGGTTCATATAAATATCATAATCCTCATTGCTATAGATACGGTTGTCCACGACTAAAGACAGCGGATTTTCATTGACACTTTCCGCAATCAGAGGATTCCAGACCTTTGATTCCATCTGTGCGCCACGAAAAGTCTCTACCTGTTCCGATCCGTTCCTGTTAAATTTTAAAGCAACCACCAAAAGCAAAATGATGGTCAGACAGATATAACGTTTTGAATACTTCAATGTGACTCCTCATTATTTCTTCTCTTTGGCGGCTTCGGACCTAAAAATTGATAAAAATACGTCTTTAACATTCCGTTGTAAATTTTCCGGTTCTTATCCGCTTTTCTTCCAATGTACTGCTGTGCCTGCTCATAACTCGTGATCAGATACATCGACCATGCATCCAGCCCACGATATATCTCTCCGATCTGTCGGTAAAGTTCCGGCAGATTTTCCTTTTCTTCTAACCGCTCTCCATATGGCGGGTTTGAAATAATAAAGCCATATTTCTTCGGATGATGCATGTCCGCCACTGCTCTTTGCTGAAAATGGATCAGATGATCCACTCCGGCTCTCTTCGCATTCTCCCTTGCAGCTTTTACTACATCCGCATCAATATCATATCCCTGAATATCCACCTTGATGTCCGTATGTACCATGTCATTTGCCTCTTCAATGACATCATACCACAACTGTTTTGGAATCAGGTTTGTCCATTCTTCGGAAATAAATTCCCGGTTCAGTCCCGGTGCGATATTTGCCGCCATCATTGCCGCTTCGATCGGAAATGTTCCACTACCGCAAAACGGGTCAACCAGAATACGGTCTGCATGCCATGGGGTTAACATAATAAGTGCTGCTGCCAAAGTTTCGGTAATCGGAGCTTTACTTGTCATCTTACGGTATCCTCTCTTGTGCAGGGATTCTCCGGTCGTATCGATCGTTACCGTAACCTCATCCTTCATTAAAAAAATCCTTACAGGATAGGATGCTCCATCTTCCGGAAACCAGGTAAGATCATATTCACGTTTCATCCTCTCTACCATTGCCTTTTTTACAATCGATTGAATGTCGGAAGGTGAAAACAACTTACTCTTAATCGAAGTTGCCTTGGTTACCCAGAATTTTCCATCCTTTGGAATATAGTTTTCCCATGGAAGTGCCTTAATTCCTTCAAAAAGTTCATCAAATGTGGTGGCACGGAATCTTCCTACCTCTAAAAGTACACGTTCTGCCGTCCGCAGGAAAATATTTGCACGGCAGATACCCTCTGCATCTGCTGCAAAGGTGACCCTGCCGTCTTCCACCTTTGTAATCTCATATCCTAAATCATAAATTTCTCTTTTACATACTGCCTCAAGTCCAAAATGACAAGGCGCTGTTAATTGGTAATTCTGCATCTTTCTTCTCTTTCTAATAAATCTCATGAAACTACTATTATACTATCTGTTCCTTTTTCTACTGTCAATCATTTTTCACACCTAATCCAGATTTCGCTCCTGTACGGCACGGATTCCTCCGATCAATGTACAGACAGAGTATCCGTCCTTCAAAAGTTGTTTTGCCGCCATCATGCTAAGACTTCCTCTTTCACAGTAAAGAACATAGGTCTTACTTTTTTCCAATCGCTTTTCCCACTGCTCCATATCATCATATGGAAGGTTTTTTGCTCCCGGTATATGATAAAGAAGATACTCTTCTCTTTCCCTGATATCGATCCATATCACATCTTCCCGTGCCTGATACTTTGGAATATCCCTGACTCCGATTGTCCTGATCTCTTCCTGTGACATCTGTTGTCTCCCCCTCCCTGGATTTTGAACTGATTATTTGATACCTGATACTGTTAACCATTCCTGTGACATTTTTATATAGAAAAACAGATTACAAAAGTTACTTTGTAATCTGTTCTTACTATATACTATTCCGCTTTCAACGATTGGTGTCAAACGGTTCTAGTAGCAGTTATTTGCATCCTTAGTAGAATCTGTGGATTTGTTCTTAGATGCATTGCTTGCTTTAGACTTTGCACTATTTGTGCTGTTTTTAGAAGTTGCATCATTGCTTGTCTGAGCATTTGTTGCATTGTTTGCTTTGTTCTGAGAATTTTTTGCCATGATTTTTCCCTCCTTTTCATTGCACAAATAGTATCTCTGAATTTCGTACAATTATTCACATATGTACATTGTTTTTGAAATTTTTTTATATTACAATGTAGGTTATAAAAGCTTTTATGCTTTTATAGTTATACCCCTTATTAATTATTTATACTCCCCTCATAGAAAGAACCGATGGTTTTCCATCGGTTCTTTCTTCATCTAAAACTTCCATTATAAGTCTAAAAATACTGAATTAGAAATTCTTACATACTATTATTTTTTAATATTACACATGAAAAATATTACATTTCGTAATAAACCTACTACATTTCATAAAATTCTTTGTTTACGATCATTTCCTCGGTCAGTTCACCGCCAGCCTTCCGGTATTTGTCCTCAAAAAGAGCCACATGACGTTTTTCCCTGCCAATAATGATATCGTACTTCTGGATCATCTCCTGGTACATCGGGCTTACCTTCAGACTGTCCCTGATCTCTTTGACAAACGGACAATAACGGAAGAGGATTCCTCTCGCTACCCGGTTCATTCTAAAGCTGCCTTTTGCTTCATATTTAATCCATACCTGATAATCCTTTACAAAGACTTCACGGTAATTATTTTTAGCTTTCCAGAGCGCATTCTTTAATTTTTCTTTTGCCTCCGGGGAAAGGTCGTGATTCTTTTTGTAATACTGAACATAATCATAGTATTCTGAGGTCAATGACATTTCACGGATATCATTCCAACGTGCGCCCTGTTCCTTACGGCACATCTCCCACCGGAATCTTCCGGCAGTCTCTAACATCAACTCATCCAGATTTCCGGCAGTCATAACCGGGAATAAAAATCTTGCAGATGTATCGCGTCTTCCTCCTGCTGTTTCCTGCCACATCATCGCCTTTGTACCGGCATTTGGCATCAGAATCACATCCGGAAGTACTTCTTTTTTCAAAAATTCTCTTGTAATGTCATGTGCCGGATCTGAGAATGTCGTATCGCGGTAAAAAATAGAGAAATCCACACTGCGGATCTTGTCTAAGGCTTCATTGATCCGTGCGGCTGTCACCAGCATCGTTTCTACACTATTTACAATATCATATTCACATAAAATCGGAATAAATGTAGAAATCTTACCATAAACTGCTCTGTTAGAAGAGGTAAACATATTCTCAATCTCATACTCTACCTTCTTCCACTGGTCATCCTTCCACTCTTCCTGTTCCTTCTTTGTAATCGTTCCGTTCCGACGCAGATCTGCTAAGTACGCCGGATAATCCAGATCAAACTCATTTTTAGAAGGCTCATTTTTTCCTATATAAATACTCTGCAGCCACTCATACATTGTATATACATGTTCGGAATTGCACTCGGAAAGTCTTTCTGCTACCGCATACAACTGCTCCGTATATTCCTCCCCTAACAGACCACTGTCCATAAATCCGAAATCAAAAAACATTCTTAAGATCGGAGAAATTGCCTGTTCCTGCAATGCCCGTTTGATCGCTGCCTTATAAACTTCATAATATACCGCTGCAATGGATCTTCTGAGTTTTCGCACATGGTCATCTGTAGAATAAATATCCGGAAGATCACGATATGTAGCAATCTGCTTACGGATTTCTTCAATCTTTTCCGCATCATAAGAAGCATATTCTAAAATGTAAGCAAGCGGATCTGACACTGCCTCCGGTGAAATTCCGAGTTCTGCCTGTGCTGCCTCTGCCGCATTTTCTTCTGCTTCTGTTTCCGGTTCTATCTCTTCTTCCGGGATCGCAGTAAAATCATAGCCTTCATATTCTATGAATCTCTCACGCACAAATTTTTCATCATACAACTCTGACACATGGATAAACTCCATCAGTTTTTCCATACGCTGCTGAATATCGGATGTATCTGCACCCTTTCTTGTCGCCCGTATCTCTAAATCAAAATAGAGTTGGAACAGATCATCACCGCCCTCTTCTAAAAGAATATCCTGCCAGTAATGCAGATAGTCGCGGACTCCTTCCATTTTTGCAAGCACTTCATTGATCACCTTGCCTGCATAGAGCATCGTTCCGATTCCAACTGCAAAATCCGTTCCTAAAAAAGCATTGACACTCTGCATATCTTTTCCTGCTAATGCCTGAAAATATCCCTGTTTCCACTCTTCTAATATATAACTCTGCTCTAATGGAACCAAATGCTCCATACTCATCAACTGTTTTTCTGTTAAATCATACTTACTGCACAGATACTTATAATCTCTGTACATTCCAACTCCCATAGAATAGAGTTTCTTCGCTAATTCGGTTCTTTTACCATAATAATTCAGTACCGTGTTCGCCTGCTTCACTGCCGCCATCGGAAATACCGTTGCATACTTTGGCTGTTCCGCAAAAAGTTTTTCTAAATCTGCAACCTGTTTATATGGGTATTCCATCAACACCGTATCTTCTGCAGCAATATAATCACAGCAATATCTCTGTTTTTCACAGGCAGCAATTCCAATAATGGTCCCTGTATCCAATGGAATTACTTCATCCCCTACAATCATATTGACACGCCCCTGCAAGATGATCTCTAACTTTTCCTGTGCATCATCCTTATGGATAAGATGTTTTCCTTTTTCTATCCTAACCATGCTCATCGCTTTCCCTTCTCAATTTCGTACAACACTTTTCTGACTATTTTCATTATATCTGAATCTTTTCTGTCTTACAAGCAAAATATCTGTATAGATTTTTATTTGTTTCTATAAATATCTATGCGAATTTCTATTTGCCGCTATAACCTTATAAAAAAATCGCTACGATCGGTATCGTTACTACTGATAGTAGTGTGCTTAAGACCGTTCCGATCGTTGCACTATCGTCTTCTGCACCATATTCCTGTGCAATCAGGGTGATAATACTTCCGATCGGTACCGCACACTCAATGACAAACACCTTATACACTCCTGCATCCACCGGAAGCTGCTTACAGATCAATGCGGCTCCGATCGGGATCAGCAGCATCTTGATTGCCAAAAATACATACATTTTCAAATTGGAAAACAACTTTGAAAGCTCAATCTGTCCCACGGAAATCCCGATAAGGATCATAGACAACGGAATACAGGTATTTCCCATATAATCTAAAAACGTCTCTACCGGTGCCGGGATGTCCAGTCTGCATAAGAAGATCAAAATTGCTATGACACAGCCAACCACTCCCGGATTCAAAATCCTTTTAATTGGAAAGGAGACGCTTGTCCCACCTTCGTCCACATTGCTTTTAATCGCCAGATAAATTCCATAAGTGTATAAAAGTACATTATAAACCAGTGTATAAAATGCAATATATAACACATATTCTCTTCCTAATAAGGCAGTTACAATCGGAATCCCTACAAATCCGATATTAGAAAACAGCATCATCATCTGATAAAAATTCTTCTGTGGCTTTTTTAAACGCAATAAAAATGCCACTACAAATCCCATCAAAAACAACAACACAAAATATACGATCACAAAGATCATATTTTGTCCGACATTCATCGTCGATTTTTCAAAATCATATCCACTGATACTATATATAAGAAGCAATGGGTTAAAAATATTGACTACCATTTTAGAAAGAGCTTTCTGTCCTTTCACATCTATCCAGTTTTTCTTCCATAAAAATACTCCAATTGCTATCATGGAAAATAATACAAGCATTTGCTGCAACACAATGACTGCACTCATTTTTCTGACCTCCATCTGTAATCTATGACATAAAAAATCCAAAAGCATTATCGCAATACTTTTGGATTCTTTTGCAACGTGCGTGAGAGGATTCGAACCCCCGACACCTTGGTCCGTAGCCAAGTGCTCTATCCAGCTGAGCTATTCGCACAACTCACTTATTATAATACCCTTGTTGTGTGAATTTGTCAACTGTTTTTTTTATTTTTTCTAGTTTATTTTTTAGCCACCGCTTTTACCTCTATTTCTGCACTGATTCCGTTCTGTGCAACCACATAGATTACGGCACTTCCTTTTTTCTTCACCTTGATCTTACCTTTTGAGGATACAGTTAAAATAGAAGGTTTATCCACAATATAACGAAGTTTCTTCGTATGCCATTTGGTCTTTTTACCTTCCGGAAGGATCACTCTTGCATGGATTTTCTTCATCTCACCTATTTTCATGGTCAGTTTACTTCCACTGTAAACCTTAACGGCAGACGGGTTGGCATAAACACGACTGCCCTTTGTCAGAGAATGAAGTTCCAGTGATTTGTTGATCTTAACCTTCTTCTTGCCTTTCTTACGATAGGCTACGATCTTATATTTATACCATGTATTTTTCTTGCATCCTCGGTGAATGTAGGATGTTGTGTCGCCGTTTTTGATCTCTGCAACCTTTTTTAACTTCCGCTCTTTTCCCTTTTCATTACACAGAGATGCATAAATGATATAGCCGTCTGCCTTTTTAACCGGATTCCAACGAAGACCATTGGTTGTCTTTGCGGATTTCACTGTCTGGGTCAGTTTTTGACTGACAGTAACTTTGGTGCTCTTCTGCAGAGCCGGTGTTACTGTTGGTGTTACTGTTGGTTTGACTGTCGGCTTCACGGTAGGTTTCACCGTTGGTGTTACAGTCGGGGTCGCTGTCGGCGGTGTTGTTGGCAGCGCTTTTATTTTTTCCGTTCTTATCTTATGACATCCCCGGCAGGTAAATGTTCTGACACCTTCCTTGCCCGGCTGAGGCTGTGTTGTGATGACGCCCTCGTCCCAGGAATGTGCTTTCAGCTGGTACACTTGACCTGCTGCCACTAATTTCGAATCATACGCACACTTTATGTCTCCGGTATATCCTTCTGCACATCCCTCTGCCAGCGATATATTTTCCCATTTTGTCGAGTAAGCATGCCCAATATTTTCGTGCAGTTCCTTGTTTAACTCTGTCAGATCTTTCTCAGTCACTTCACAGGTGCTGCTGTCTCCTGTCCGATTATCATTAACACCACTGCAATAAGAAGGCTGACCACTGTTATAGTAACTGTTTTTAATGGTTCCACCATCCACATTAACACCTGCAAAACCAGCTGCCGGATATTGTTCATTGATACAGGAAACCTTTCCCAGTGCATAACAGTTTTCAACCGTTCCATTACAATATCCTATAAATCCACCACTCTGTGGACTCCAGTATTTTTCTCCATTCACGCAGTTACTGGCTACATTTCCCAAAGCCACACACCCCAGCATCTGAGGCATTTCATTGGCATATCCTGCAAAGCCGCCTGAATTCCAGTCATACGCATACACTGTCACATTGGCACAGCAATACTTAAAAGTGCTTTCTTCCCAGGCTTCTCCTACAAATCCACCAACGCCCCAGCCACCGTCAACTACACCCATTACCCGGCAGCTAATAAACTGGGACTTATTTCCTGCTACGGCGATAAATCCACCCATACGGCCATCTCCATAAATATTAACCTGGGCTTTGCATTCACTCATATAGGCATAACTGGTATAACCAGCGATACCTCCTACCGCGGTCTCTCCATCGCCATCAGCCCAGTCTCCTTCAAATACCAGTTTTCCCTGTACCCGGCAGCTTACAACCTCTGCCATCGCATTCTCTTTATCGTTTCCAAAAACGGAGGCCGCCAGAATCGCACCATAACCGGTGGAATCAATCTTGTCATTTCCTGATCCACCTTCCGGCTTATAACAATAGGTTCCTTTTATATCCGCACCCAGAATTGTTATATCCTCAAGTAATCCGCAGCCCTTCTCTATGGCATACACATCACCAAAAAATCCGGCTGTCTTTTTCGTCTTGGTTTCATCTACCGTCAGTCCCTGGATCACCTTTCCGTTTCCGTTAAAGGATCCCTGAAATTCCTGTCCATAGATTCCAATGGCTGTCCAGTATTTTCCGGACAGATCAATATTCTTTTCCAGACGATAATACTTTCCTCTGGAAATATTATTTTCTTTCGTTCCCTCATTGATCTCCTTTGCCAGATAGGCAAGCTGTTCCGCAGATTCGATCAGGATCGGGTTGTCTCTTGAGTCTCCCAAAACATTACCACTTGCATCCTTGGTTTGGAATGGGTCTGCCACATCCGTCCAATATCCTGACGCCGTGACAGTCTCTTCTGCTTTTGCCGGATGCTCTTTGTCTGCCGGCAGGATCACCGCCGTGCTGAACAGCATGACAAAAGACATAAAAATAGCTAGTTTTCTTTTCATTTATTGTCCCTCCTTATTCATTTTTATTAGCCTGCATTTTATTTTATCAAAGAAATTCCCCCAGTAATCCATATCTACTGCCACAATTCCTTCGTGCGATATCGTATATAAAATACAATGTTCCTTTTCAAAAAAAGCAATGTCCATCTGATCTTCATACTGAAAAAAATCCGAATATTCTTTCAATCATGTACTTTTCCAACGTCTTTTTAGGTTCCGGAAGTTCGCATGGAAACTCCTCTGTATCAGCCACAGGTTCCACTAAGCAAAATCTATCACTTATCTCCTGCAATCTGTCTAAAATCAACCTGTACCCATCTTTTTCAATTTCAAAAACATAATATTTTTTCATACCTTTTTAAATAAAACAGCAAGCACTAATATTTTCGTTACAATTTCATGTTACCTTATTCCCGGCAAAGCCGTCAAGTAAACAATAGCTAATGCGCAAAATTGTCGAAAATCGCCCCCATTTTTCATAAAAAAAAGAAATTTTATTGCATTTAATGACGCCTTGCGTTACATCTCTTGCAAATAAAACTTCTTTCTCTTATTCGATCTTCAAAACCGCCAACACCCTAAAAGCAAATCCTATGTAAACAGTTACCTATCTTTCATTTTGCTGATATGATCTTTGATGGCCTGGAAACTCTCTTCACTGATAACATGCTCAATCTTGCAGGCATCCTCTTCCGCCACTGCGGCATCAACTCCCAGGGTCTTGAGACAGCTGGTAAGGATCTCATGTCTCTCATAGATCATTTCTGCGATCCGTCTGCCAGAATCCGTAAGATAGATAAATCCGGCATCCGTCACTGTTATATGTTCTTTCTCTTTCAGGTTTTTCATGGCAACACTGACACTTGACTTTTTAAATCCCAGTTCCGTCGCAATATCCACAGAGCGCACCACCGGAAGTTTTTTGCTAAGCATCAAGATCGTTTCCAAATAATTTTCTGCTGATTCATTATACTTTGCCATGTTCATCCTCCAACACATTTTCTATAACTTTATGCATTAGTATACCATTTTTGCCGATTAAGTGCAATTTAATTAAATGAAATTTTCTATCAAGTCAGGAAATGTGGTTTCAGGGAAAGAATAAAAGGGAGGAAAATTCTGTGTTCCGTGAGCGCTTCCGCTACAACAAACAGCGTAAGGGTATCGGTATGTCAAATACACATACCAGATACCCACGCGTTTGTCATAGCGAAAGCGCCCACGAGTCGCAAACTTTTTTCGGTGCTGCAGACGTCCCCCGGCCCTCCTCCCCACCCCGCCGCAAATTTTTACTTCTTTTTGTTGCATTTCTAACCCTATTGTGTTATTATTGGTCTCGAACAAAGGCGTTCGGTATTTCCGAGCGTCTTTTTTTATTATTAAAGTATACTTTGACATCAATCAATAATTAAAATGGAAATGGAGGAAAAATAATGAATACAGGTGATACTACTTTTATTCTTTTTTGCAGTACCCTGGTCTTCTTTATGACACCGGGCCTTGCATTCTTTTATGGCGGATTGGTAAGACGCAAAAATGTTCTGAACACCATGATGTCTTCTTTATTTATCATGGGGCTTTCATCCGCCCTGTGGATCCTGGTTGGATATTCCCTTAGTTTCAGCGGAGATCACGGCCACATTATCGGAGATTTTACCAATGCATTTCTGCGGGGAATAGGTATGAATGACCTGAGCCAGTATTCCGAGACGATCCCGGCTCTGGTATTCGTAGGCTTTCAGATGATGTTTGCTATCATCACTCCGGCACTGATTACCGGATCCGTTGCCGGCCGTATGAGATTCAAGGCTCTCTTCATATTTATATTGCTGTGGCTTTTTGTTGTATACTATCCATTGGCTCACATGGTATGGGGCAAAGGTGGATTCCTTGGGGAAGTACTTGGCTCTGTAGACTTTGCCGGAGGAAATGTGGTACATATCAGTTCCGGTGTTTCCGGTCTTGTTCTTTCACTGCTTCTTGGCAGCCGCCGGGGATATAAAAAACAGGCTTACGCCACCCACAATATTCCGTTTATCATTCTGGGTGCCACCATTTTGTGGTTTGGATGGTTCGGATTCAATGCCGGCAGCGCCCTGGCAGCCAACGGTCTGGCAGCCCATGCTTTTATGACAACCGGCACTTCCGCCGCATTCGCCCTGCTTTCCTGGATGGCAGTGGATGTTATCGTCACCGGCAAGCCAACCGTAGTCGGAGCCTCCACCGGTGCCGTTCTGGGTCTGGTAGCCATTACACCGGGAGCCGGATTCGTTCCTTTGTGGGCTTCCATTATCATCGGTATCTGCGTCAGCCCAATCTGCTACTTTACCATGTCTGTAGTCAAAGCAAAATTCGGCTATGACGATGCACTGGATGCGTTTGGATGCCACGGTGTTGGCGGTATCTGGGGCGGTCTTGCCACCGGCCTGTTCGCTCACCAGTCCATCAACCCAAACCTGCGCTGGAACGGACTTGTTTACGGCGACTGGCATCTTCTGGGTGCACAGGCTCTCAGCATTGTGATCACCATTGCCATCGCCATCGCCGGTACACTGATCTGCGCCGGTATCGTCCGGCTCTTTACTCCATTGCGTGTTACCGAAATGGAAGAACGAATCGGTCTGGACAAATCACAGCACGGTGAAAACGCTTACCCATCCTTCAATGGTTTGGACTAACAGAAAGGGGATTTCCTATGTATAAAGTAGAAGCAATCGTACGAGAAGATAAATATGAAGATGTACAGGATGCGCTGAAAGTCATTCATGTAAACGGTATGACCATCTCCCAGGTCATGGGATGTGGAACCAACCAGGGATATTCCCGCACCGTCCGCGGCCGCAAAATGGATATTCTGGTTACGCCAAAAATAAAATTTGAGATCGTCGTATCCTCTCTGGACTGGGCTGACCGTACCGTGGCAGCCATCCGCAACGCAGCCTACACCGGCCAGCATGGAGACGGCAAGATTTTTGTATACGAATTAAACAATGTAGTCCGTATCCGTACTAACGAGCAAGGCATCAAAGCCGTCTGGGACGAGGATCAATACAATGACTCTGGCGAGAAGATTAAATAATGTCAATAGAAATGATTAAATTTAATCATTGCAAAATATTATTTCTGTGGTATTATAATAACACAAGCGATGACGAGGAATAGTAATCCCGGAATCTGTTTCAGAGAGCAGCCGGTCGGTGCGAGGCTGTACAGTACCCCTGATGAACTCGCCTCCAAGCTGCATTCTTGAACTGACAGTAGAGGATGACGGTTCCCACCGTTATATGGGTATTGCATGATAGTGCAGATGAGAGCATGTTTTTACATGAAGTAGAGTGGTACCGCGAAGAATTTTATCTTCGTCTCTACAGCCGCAAGGTTGCAGAGGCGGAGTTTTTTTATGGAAAACTTTGCCGCCGCAACACAGAATCGAAGTATAGATAAACAGGAGGTCATAACTATGAAAGGATATGAAAAATACAAAAAAGCTTACTTTATGCCACCAGAATGTACCTACGACTGGGTAAAAAAAGATTCCATCACCGAGCCACCGATCTGGTGCTCCGTTGATCTGCGTGACGGCAACCAGGCTCTGATCGAGCCAATGAGCTTAGAGGAAAAATTAAACTTTTTCCAGATGTTAGTAGACATCGGTTTCAAAGAGATCGAAGTAGGTTTCCCTGCTGCCTCCGAAACCGAATATGAATTTATGCGCGCCCTGATCGAGAAAAATATGATCCCTCAGGATGTGACCGTACAGGTATTGACCCAGGCCAGAGAGCACATTATCAAGAAAACCTTTGAAGCCGTAAAAGGTGCTCCCCACGCTGTGATCCATCTGTACAACTCCACTTCTGTTGCCCAGCGCGAGCAGGTTTTCAAAAAGAGCAAAGAAGAAGTAAAACAGATTGCCATTGACGGTGCCAAGTTATTGAAAAAACTGGCAGACGAGACCGATGGCAACTTCTCCTTCGAATACAGCCCGGAAAGTTTCCCTGGCACCGAAGTAGACTATGCCGTAGATGTATGTAATGCCGTATTGGACATCTGGCAGCCAAAAGAGGACAACAAAGCCATTATCAACATCCCTACCACCGTGGAAAATGCTATGCCACATGTATTTGCCACACAGGTTGAGTATATCCACAAACACTTGAAATACCGCAGCGCAGTTACCTTGAGCCTGCACCCACACAACGACCGCGGAAGCGGTGTCAGCGATGCTGAGTTAGGTATCCTGGCAGGTGCAGACCGTATTGAGGGTACTTTATTTGGAAACGGTGAGAGAACCGGTAATGTAGACATCATCACACTGGCTATGAACATGTTCTCCCACGGCGTGGATCCAAAACTGGACTTCTCCAATATGTCTGAGATCCGTCAGCGTTATGAAACATACACCCGCATGGTTGTGACACCTCGCCAGCCATATGCCGGAGATCTGGTGTTCACCGCTTTTTCCGGTTCCCATCAGGATGCTATTGCCAAAGGTATGCAGTGGCGTGAGGACAAAAATCTGGAAGAGTGGAGCGTTCCATATCTGCCGATCGATCCAAAGGATGTAGGAAGAACTTATGATTCCGATGTGATCCGTATCAACAGCCAGTCCGGTAAAGGCGGCGTCAACTACATTTTGAAACAAAACTTCGGCATTTCTCTTCCTGCTACCATGCGTGAAGAGGTTGGTTACACCATGAAACAAGTATCCGACGACGAACACAAAGAGTTGTCACCTCAGTGGGTTTATGAGATCTTTGAAGATCACTACATTAACCCGACACCACACTTCCAGATCAGCGAATGTCATTTCAAACAGGTAGATGGTATTATGGCAGAAGCCACCATTTTGTATGGCGATAAAAAGACCATCGTAGACGCCAACGGAAATGGCCGTCTGGATGCGGTCAGCAACACCATCAAACAGTATTTTGGAATCAGCTACCAGCTGTCCACCTACGAAGAGCACGCTTTGACACAGGGCTCCTCTTCCAAAGCCATTGCGTATGTAAGCATTACCTGCAACGGTCAGACCTACTGGGGTGTAGGCATTGATGAAGATATCATCACCGCTTCCATCCATGCATTGTGCGTCTGCGTCAACAAACTGCCGGAACTGGCAGGCAAAGACTCCGGTAAAGATGAGCGTCTCATGGAAATGATGAACTTCATGCAGACAAATTACCAGACCGTCACACTGGAAGATGTAGCGAAAGAATTTCACCTGACAGAACCTTATGTCAGCAAATTTATCAAAGAAAAATCCGGCAAAACCTTTGTGGAACAGTTGACCAAGATCCGCATGAAAAAAGCCAGAACTTTGTTAAAGAACGGCAATATGACCGTTGAAAATATTGCGGCATCGGTAGGTTATCCCAATGTAGAGCATTTTAACCGTACTTTTAAAAAGCTCTTTGATATGACACCGATCCAGTACCGCAACTCCTGATCCAGCAGGAGTTAGATCAGGAAAACAAAAAGAAGTTTCATTCGACTCCAGATTGAATGAAACTTCTTTTTTCTTGTCTCTGTTTCTTAATTTTCACGAGGTCTGATCATACTCCGGCTGCACAGATAGGTAAGGATAAAATAACCACCATAGACAACGATCAGCAGCACCGCTGTCATTCCCACAGAAGCCAGCATAAAACTCACACCCATGGTTTCCAGCAGAATATGGATAAACCGGATTCCCACGATGGAATGGATCACTGCCAGCAGCAGAGGAAAGGCAAAATAAATCCCTATCTGCTTAAACAAGGCTTTATGAATATCCTTTTCATCCACACCGATCTTCCGCAGCATGTCATACCGCTGCCGGTTGTCAGCACTTTCCGACAGTTCCTTCAGTGCCAGGATCGCCGCACTGCTTATAAGGAAAATAATTCCCAGATACAGGGCAACAAAAGTAACCAGTGCCCCCAGTCCGACACTGCTCTGGGCTATATCCAGTCTGGTATTCACTGACACCCAGTCTTTCGTATCCTTTTGTTCCTTTTTGATCACCTTGTTCAGCCGTTTTTCCTGTTCCTGCTTTCCTTCCCGGTCGGCCGCCTTGTAGTTGCCGCTTATCCCCCACACGCTGCTCTGGTCTTTGGTCACAGCTCCATCCGGCACCAGCACGATTCCTCCATTCAGCTGCTGGGCAGCCAGTTCTACAAATCCTTCCTGACACTCCCTATACTTCGGAATATATTTTTTCCCGTTGATCTCCAGACTCTGTCCCCGTCCCAGAGGAATGTTCCGCACAAGTACCATCTGCTTATAATCCGCTATGACCATATACTGATCTTTCTTCAGTTCATAAGTATCTTTGCCATACAGCCTGGCAATGCGGTTATAATCTCCGATGGTCATAAACCGGACCTTGTTGCCAAATCCTACATGAGGGTACGCTTTCTCCACCTCCTGCAGGGAATCTCCGTAAAAGTCCTTTTCCTCCATATCATTCTGATAGATGGTATATTCTGCCATATCAGCCAGTTCTTTCTTCAGGGAAAAACCGCCTTCTTCCATGACTTTCTGTATCGACTTTCCCTCTGCCGGTTTCACAAGGTTTACATCCACCGGAGCGCAGTTTTCCAGGTTGGTACTAAGAGATTTTTTCATGGACAACGCCCCGGAAAAAACGCTGATGGTCATAAACAGCATCAAACAGATCACGGTAATGGAAACTACCGTTGTATTGATCTTGTTGGCAAACTGCCTCAGCACGAAACTGTTCACTCCCCGGTAGTAGACACGGCGGATACCTGTAAAAATGCGGAGCAGCAGTCCGGACAGAGACCAGAACACAAGAAATGTTCCTATACAACCCATCACTACCGGTACATAAATGTGATCTGCTACATTCATGTCAAACACACCGGC
>ERZ826016.1747-NODE-1747-length-18976-cov-8.938058_pt1 | contig 18976 bp, 18 predicted proteins | sample MGYA00519872_ERZ826016 | MGnify/ENA primary metagenome ERZ826016 (study PRJEB31778, sample SAMEA3449218) | human gut metagenome | biome: human gut; feature: human-associated habitat; material: faeces | place: United Kingdom | collected 2010/2012 ... | reverse complement strand
GGCTCCTGATGGGGATAGATCTTCTTGATATTCTTTAAAATGACTTCTGCCATGGTGTGTTCCTCCTATTCGTTTTCGGATGCCGGAAGATACCGGACGTCCAAGGCGCCGTTGGGGCCGACGGTAAACCGCAGAGCCTCATGGGGCGGGATCTGCATACCGGGGACCGGGGGACAGTCGGAAAAATACAGGGCTGCCCCATGATCTGCCAGCAGCTTCATGGTGTCCGGATGGGCGCTGTTGTAGCGGCGGTCGCTGGACGCGCAGCAGACCACTGCGGTGGGACGGATCAATTCGGCCAGCGCTTCGTCGACGCCGTCTTTTTGTCCGTGGTGTCCCACTTTGAACAGGTCCGCCCGCAGGTCCGCGGGATCAATGCCGTCATAGCCCGTCACATTGGTGTCACCCGGCAGCAAAATCCGGGTACCCCGGTAATTCAGCCGCAGAATGAGACTGTAGTTGTTCATGCGGGCATCCAGCGCGTCCAACCGTTGGAGGAACGTACTGCAAACGTTTGCACTATTATACAACGCATTTATTTCGTCCGCAAGGGCCAACTGTTTTTTTGTAGAGGGTGACAGGATCTGAACGGTCAAATCTGGCGCAATCACCAATTCCTGACCACTTTTCGGCGCAAGAATGGTTCCGCCGTGGTCCTCTATCAGAGCGCAAAGGGTGCCGTAGTCATTCAGGGCCTGCATGAATTTGCTTTCAGAGAGATTTCTTGCCACGGAGCCGTCCAGAGGCCGGAGGGATCGGTAAAGATCCGGCGGCAGCGTTTGCCACAGCACCGCCGGGGGGGCGATCCGGGCTGCCCGCAGGAGACCGCAGAGATGATCCTCATGGATGTGGGTGCTGACGGCCAGATCCAGACGGCGGATCCCCCGTTTTTTCAGATATTCCTCAATGCGGACCCGACCGGAGGAGCGATCCGCGAATTCGCTGTTCTCAGCGCTGCCGCCGTCGATCAGGGCGGTGAATACGCCGTCAGGCTTGGAGGGATCCGGGCTTTCCAGAAGAATGGCCTCGCCGTAGCCCACATTTACAAAAGTAACTGTTAACTTCTTCTCTTCCATAAGCACTTACGAAATCGCACGTTTGATGTACACACTGGAAAGCAGCAGGACCAGAACGGTCATCACGATGGCGCCCGCGCTGCCGAAGCCGAAGTCCAGGGACTTGATACCGTAGTTGTAGAGGTACTGGGTGATGGTGGAGGTGCTGTTGGCGGGACCACCGCCGGTCAGCAGGTTCACCTTGTCGAACAGACGGAAGCTGTCGATGGTACGCAGCAGGGCGCACAGGGCCAGGCTGTTCTTGATGTTGGGAAGGGTCACATAAAAGAGGATCTTGAAGCGGTTTGCGCCGTCGATCCGTGCAGCCTCGTACTGGCTCTGCGGCACGGATTGCAGGGCAGCGTACAGCAGCAGGAAGACAAAGGGAGCACTTTGCCACACGTCGATGAGCACTAACATGCCAAAGGCGGTGTGGATATCGGAAAACCAGTTGTAGACCGGCAGGTGCAGAGCCTGCAAAACCTGGTTGACAATGCCGTAGTTAGGAGAGAGCATCATGCGCCAGCTCAGAGCCACAGTGACGGTAGGCAGCAGATACGGCAGGAGCAACAGGGTGCGCATGGTTTTCTGGCCCCGTTTCAGACTGTTGACAAACAGCGCCATCACAAGACCGATGAACATCTCAAAAATCACAGCAAGAATAGTGAACTTGACGGTGTTGAGAATGGATTGCTGGAAATACGGGTCGCTCAGCAGCTTTGTATAGTTTTGAAGGGCGATAAAATGGGACCCTTTCTTCAGGCTGCGGAGAAGGTTGTAGTCGGTAAAGCTGTAAACCAGCGTAAAGAACAAAGGATACGCCGTCATGATCAGCAGGATCACAACGGTAGGGGACAGCATTCCCAAACCAAACCGTTTGGTCTGGGCATCTGCGGAGCGGAGTTTGGTATTTACGTTTCTTTTCATGACAGCGGCCTCACATTTCAGAAGCGTTACGGATCGTAATCATTAAAAGGAATGGGGGAAACATTCTTTTTTGTTGTGCGGCCGGGCTTTTCGCCCGGCCGCACGTTTCATTACATGCAAAATGGGGATGTAAGCGGAATGCTTACTTCATCAGAGCTTCCAGCTGAGTCTGGGCATCGGCCAGGCCCTGATCGACCGTCTTGACACCGTTGACGATGTTGTCCATCTCAGCGCCCAGAATGGTGTAGAACTGAGTCCACTCAGCGATCACAGGACGATACATACCGCCTTCCAGAGCCTTGCAGACAACCTCATACTGAGGATAGGTCTTGAGGATCTCGGCATCCTGCAGGCTGGAGTAACGGCAGGGCACACCGCCGGAGGGAACAGTGGACTTCTGGACATCCTTGTCCATCAGGTAGCTCAGCAGCTCGGTAGCCAGTTCCTTGTTCTGGCTGTTGCTGGGGATACCAATGGTCCAGACGCCATAGACGTTAGCGTTGTGGGTCTCGCCGCCCTTGGCGACAGCACCGGTGATGGCGCAGTAATCAGCAGCGGTATCAGCAGTGGGAGCGTACCAGCCGGGCCAGCCCACACCCATGGTGCCGGCGCCGGTATCGCAGGAAGCGATCAGGTCATCCTTGACCTGGGCGGAACCGGTAGCGATGAGCTTCAGATAGAAGTTCATAGCGTCCTTAAACTCGGGAGTATTGACGGTGGGCTGATTGTTGCTGTCGATGACCCAGCCGCCGTAGGACAGCAGGATGGGCAGGAAGTCGACGACCAGGTTGTTCTGGCTGTCGCCACGATAGATGAAGCCCAGCTTACCGTCGGCCTTGGCCTTTTCGCAGATCGCCAGCATATCCTCCAGGGACAGGATGGTGTCACCGGTGTAACCGGCGGCTTCCACGTTGGCCTTGTTGTACAGCAGGACGGTCACGTTGCCGTAGTAGGGAGCCAGATACAGGTCATCGCCCACATAGCAGATGGCGGTGGTAGCGGGGATCACGTCCTCATCCAGAGAGTAGCCCAGTTCGGTGAGGTTGGCCAGAACGCCGTTCTCGGTGAACTCTGCCATCCAGGAGCCGTCCACCATGCACAGGTCATAGGAGCCCTTGTCGTTGATGGCGTCCAGAGCGATGCCGGAGTACAGGTCGCCCTCAGAGAGCTCCTGCACCTCGCAGACAACATTGTGCTCAGCCTCGAAAGCGGGCAGGCACTCCTTGATCACGTCGGCATAGGTGCCGCCGCGCAGGATCAGGGACAGCTTGGTGGGTTCTGCGGAGGTATTATCAGCGGGAGTATTGCTGTCAGAGGGAGTCTCGGTCTTACCGCCGCCGCAGGCGGCCAGAGACAGGGCCATAGCCAGCGCCAGGATCAGGGACAACGCTTTTTTCATCTTGTTTTCCTCCTAATCTGAATTGTTGGATTATATTTTGTTACTCTTTGACAGCACCGCTTGAAAGTCCGGAGATCAAGTAGTTCTGCGCAAAGATCACAAACAGTGTAATGGGAATGACGGAGACCACGCCGCCTGCGGCCACCAGGCCAAAGTTGGTGAGGTTATCCTCCGTGTTCAGCAGGGCCAGCGCCAGAGGAACGGTGTTGTTGACGGCGGTCCGGGTAAAAATGACGGTGTAGGTGTACTCGTTCCAGGCATACATAAAGGAGAGCATGGCCACTGCCGCGATGCCGGGGGCCACCAGCGGCAGCACGATCCGGCAGAACAGCTGCCACTCGGTCGCGCCGTCCACTTTGGCACTTTCCTCCACTTCCTCCGGCAGATCCTGGAAGAAGCTGATCAGGAACCAGATGATCAGTGGCACGTTGATCAGCACACAGGCCAGCAGCACCGGCAGCTTGGTGTTCAGAATACCGAGCTTATTGAACATAATGTACAGCGGGATGGTAAAGGCCACCGGCGGCAGTACACGCACCAGCAGGACCCAGTATGTCATGGGCTTTTTCAGGCCAAACCGGAACCGGCGGCGGGCGATGATATAGGCCGCGCAGATACCGACAACCAGCGAGACAAACAGAGAACCGAACGTAGTCTGCAAGCTGTTGATGATGGCGGTGCCGAAATTCTTGGCCGAAAACAGTTCCGCGAAATGGATGCCTGTCAGACTTTGAGGGATCAACGCGATATGGCCCCTCATTTCATCCGTAGGCCGGATTGCCATTGCCACCAGCCAGTAGATGGGAAACAGCGAGACCATCAGAAAAAACAGACAGCCTATGGCCTTTCCAACCGTTCCAATTCTCTTTTTCCGTTTCACAAGAACGCCTCCTTATTGAGTGAAAAACGTTTTCCACCGAAGAGTATACATTTTATATAGTGCTGAAACAATCAAACCCAGGTGAAGCCTGTGTAAAATTTCTGTCAGATCGCAGCGCGGGAGGATGCCCGGATCTTGAGATTCACCGGCACCACCGTCAGCCGGGGAATATCCTGCGCACCGTCCAGCAATGCAGCCATGTGCTCCATACACAGCTCGCCCATCCGTCGGCAATCCACATGGATGGAGCTGAGCTCCGGCTCCATCATGGGGCAGACGGAGGAATCGTCGAAGCCCACCACCGCCAGATCCTCCGGCAGGCGGAGCCCCAAACGCCGGGCGGCTTTCATGACGCCGGCGGCCAGCACATCGTTAAAGGCGAATACGGCGGAGGGCCGATCCGGGCGGCTCAGCAGACGGAGGGCCGCCTCTGTGGCGCTTTGGATATCCCGGTCGCACATCAACGCGCCGGATTCATCCACCGAAAGGCCGTTTTCCCGCATAACGGAGAGAAACGCATTGTAACGGGCACTGGTGACATAAGGAGAGAAGCGGCCCATCAGCATGGCGATTCGCTGATGTCCGGCAGAGATCAGATGGCTGACTACCTGACGCACGCCGCCGGCTTCATCCGCCACAATGCAGGGCAGATCGAAGCCCGCCGCCCGGTTGTTTACCAGGACCACGGGGATGTTCTGCCGCTGAAATTCGGAAATCAGGTCGGCCTGGGCATTGCCTGCCAGGATGACACCCTCGATCTGCTTGCTCTGGGCCGTGCGGGTCCATTCCTCCGCTGTGGAGATCAGAAGCTGGTAGTTGGTGCCGTTGGCGCGGCGCATGACGCCCTCGCAAATGCTGGCGTAAAATTCATCCAGGATGGTCGCGCCCTCTTTACAGATCAGAAACGCGATCTTGTCGGTCTGCTGCCGGGCCATGGCCCGGGCAATGGCGCTGGGTTGGTAGTGCAGCGCCTCCGCCGCGGCGTAAACCCGGCGGCGGGTGGATTCCCGCACCCGGTCCGGCGTCGTAAAGGTCCGGGAGACCGTGGCGGTGGAGACGCCGGACAGGCGGGATACATCATAAATCGTTGGGGTATCCATAAAACCGGTTCTCCTTTCCAGTGTAAGAAAGCGCTTACATTCATGCACAATAAAAATAAAGCGCCAAGTGCCTTGATTTGTGAATATGATATCATGGCAAAATTTGGATTGCAATAGAAAATCGCCATTTTCTACAGATATCAAAAACAACGTCTTTCTGTATTGTGCAACATTTACAAATCCAGATATTTTTCTTTGAATGCAGCGCTCCTTGCGTCACCGGTTCTATTCGATAATTCACAAAGCCGCCTATGTAAGCGATTGCATTTTGCAAAAATGCAATCGCTCCGCCCTGTAATCGCCCGCTTTCAAGAACCAATATAGCAGGCGGCCATGGATCACCCCATGGCCGCCTGCCGCTGTCGATCTCTTCAGTTTTCCATGTGCCGGCCCAAAAAGGCAGCGACGGTCTGGGCCAGCTTATACTCCGCGTCCCCGGCAGCAGCGGGGCTGTCGCTGATGAACAGCACCAGTCCCAGCAGATCTCCCTCCGAAAGGATCGGCGCGGCCACAATGGCCATCAGGCGGTCACTGCTGTCGGATACCGGGATCTGGGGCCCTTGACCGTCATATTGGTAGATGCGGCGGTTCTCCATAACCTGCTCCAGTTGGGCGGTAATGCCCTTGCCCAGCAGCTCCCGCTTGGCGCCGCCGGCCACGGCGATGACGCTGTCCCGGTCTGTCACGGCACAGATGGCCCCGGTGGAACGGCTCATAGTCTCGCAAAGCTGGGCCGCAAAATCATCCAACCCGCCCATGAGGGAATACTTTTTGAAGATGACCTCGCCATCCCGGCTGGTATAGATCTCCAGCGGATCGCCCTCGCGGATGCGCATAGTGCGGCGGATCTCCTTGGGAATGACCACCCGGCCCAGGTCATCGATGCGCCGCACGATTCCTGTTGCTTTCATATTTCAAATCTCCTTATCCTCGTGAAACTACACTTAGTCTTTGGACTTTCTGGTAATTTATCCAAGAGGCACACTGGAAGATTTTTGATAAACTGTTTGTGGTATTCCTTCTTGTGTGGTCTCCCTTCGTTTTACACCTTGCAGTTGCCAGACCGCATTCCTACTATAACAGCGGGCGTTTTATTTTCCCTCATCGGCAGAAGGCCATCCCCAAAACGCGCCGTTGGCAAGACTCCACAGTTCACAAGCCGGATGCATACAGCAAGAAAACAAACCGCAGACCCGGTAAATACTGCCGGTCCTGCGGTTTGTCTGTGTTCAGATTTGCCGGTCTTGCTTTTCTCAAAACCGTTTTCAGCGCAGGACTTCCACCTGCTTCACGCCATACCGCCGGAACAGTTCCAGCGCTTCCGGGCCAATTCGTTCACCGGACACCGCAATGGGGATCGCAGGCGGACACCCCACGGTAGGGGCGCCGCAGACCCGGCCCAGCGACCGTGCCGCCGGTACAGTCTCCCGTGGAGCAAACAGCGCCTCCCGCACGGAACATACCCGTTCTCCACGGGCCAGCGGCAGCGTCGGCTGCGGCGCATAAACGGCATCATTTGTTCCGAAAGCATGCAGAAGCCGTTCGATGTCCGCCGCACGATTCTCCGGTGTCAGCATCAGCACCAAAAAATCCAGATCGGCGTATTCACATTCCACGCCGCTCTCTCGCAGGCGGTCTGCCAGCGCTCCGCCGGTCATCCCGGCTGGGGCCCTGACGGTCAGCCGCAGCGGGTCCGACGGTTCCACCTGCCAACCGGCAGCCGTCAGCGCCTTTCGCGCTTCCTCCAGACGCCCACACATCTCCCGCAGGCGATCCCGGTACCCATCCGCCAGATAGCGGTTGCACAGATCCAGCGACGCCAGCGTCAGGTAGGACGGACTGGTGGAGCCAAACATGGCCATCGCTGTTTTTGCACTCTCCCGGAGAGATGCCGGAGCCGCACGGCTGATGTGCAGGTACGCGCCGCCGGTCAGCACCGGCAGCGTCTTGTGTGCCGAATCGCAGCACAGGTCTGCGCCCAAATCCAGCGGGTGACAGGATGGTTCCAGAAACCGCAGATAGGCGCCGTGGGCGTTGTCCACCGCCAGCAGCGTACCATGTTTCCGGCACACCTCTGCCACAGCGGAAATGTCCGCCATGCCGCCCAGATAGTCCGGGCTGGTAAGATAGACCGCCGCCGGCGGCGCAGGCAGGGTCGCCAGCGTCCGCTCCAATGTGTCCGGCGATACCGGGCAGCCGCAGAGAGACGAGCTGCGCTCTGGCCACAGCCAGACGATCTCAAAATCCAGCAGGGCCGCCGCATATACAAACGCCCGGTGTACGTTTCGGGCCGCCACCACCGTCCGGGACCCGTTTCCGCAGGTCAGCGCCAGATACAGCATCGCCCGGATGCACTGGCTGGACCCCTCCGTGGAGTACACCGTCCGGCCGGAGCCGAACAGTTCCCCGGCATAGGACTCACTGCGCCGGATGATGCCCTCCGCTTCATACAGGCTGTCCGCACCTTGGATCTCGGTGATGTCCAGCGCCTCGCAACCCAGAAAGGGCTTTCCCTTGTGGCCGGGCATATGCGCCCGGACCATCCCGGAATCCGCGTACCGCCGAACAAAATCAGCAATGGGCGTTTCCATCAGCCGTTGGCCTTGGCAGAATCTTCCGCCACCTTCATCATGATGGCACATTCAATACGCTTGCGGAACAATTCGCAGCCTGCCTCGTAAACGCCGCGGATAGAGCCCGTGGCGTGGAAGGCGTTGGCCGCGCAGCCGCCGGAGCAGTAGAATCTCGCCCAGCAGTCATTGCACTCAGGCCGGGCGTAGGCGTTGCAGGAGCGGAATTCCTCCCGCAGGGCCGTATTGGTCACGCCGTTCCAGATGTCGCCCAGCTTGTAGGCTTCCTCACCCACGAACTGATGGCAGGGATACAGGTCTCCCCAAGGGGTCACAGCCATATACTCCGTGCCGGAGCCGCAGCCGGAGATCCGCTTGTAAATGCAGGGGCCGCCCGTCAGATCCAGCATGTAGTGATAGAAGGTGATGGGCTTGCCTTCCTTTTCCCGACGCAGCATATCCTTGGCCAGCAGCTCGTACTGGTCCTTCACGATCTCCAGATCCTCCGCTGTCAGTGCGGCGGGGTCCTCCGGCGCGCACACCACCGGCTCCATGCTCAACTCCGTGAAGCCCAGATCCGCCATGTGGAACAGGTCCTTCGTAAAGTCCGGATTGGCATGGGTAAAGGTGCCGCGCATATAATAGTTCTTGTTGCCTCTGGCCTCTACCAGCTTCTGGAACTTAGGCACGATGCGCTCGTAGCTGCCGTTGCCCGCATAATCCACCCGCAGTCGGTCATGGATCTCCTTGCGGCCATCCAGCGACAGCACCACATTGCTCATTTCCCGGTTGGCGAAGTCGATCACGTCATCATCGATGAGCATACCGTTGGTGGTCAGCGTAAAGCGGAAATTTTTGCCCCGCTCCTTTTCCACACTGCGGGCATACTCCACCAGCTGCTTCACCACGTCCCAGTTCATCAGCGGCTCACCGCCGAAGAAGTCCACCTCCAGATTGGTGCGGCTGCCGGAGTGATCCATCAGGAAGTCCAGCGCCTGCTTGCCAACCTCAAAGCTCATCAGCGCGCGGTCCCCGTGGTATTTTCCTTGGCTGGCGAAGCAGTAGGAGCAGTTCAGGTTACAGGTGTGCGCCACATGCAGGCACAGCGCCTTCACCACATCGCCGGAACGCTCCTTGAACGTACCGGCCATGTCCGCGAAGGTGTCGGGGGTATAGAGTTTCCCGGCCTGCTTCAGCGCCTCCACGTCATCAATGCAGTCCCGCAGATCCTGCTCCGTCACATCCTCGCGTGCGCCGTATTTTTCCATCATTGCCGTTACGATCTCATCCGCCGTGTGATCCGGGTAAAGCGCAATGATGTCATAGGCTACCTCATCCACTACATGAATGGCACCGGAGCAGGTGTCCAGCACGATGTTGTAGCCGTTCAGTTGATACTGATGTACCATTCTTCCGTTCTCCTCGTACAGAAAAAGTGCCGCCTGAACAGGCGGCAGCTTTTTGAAAATTGCAATTGATTACTTGTTGGTGTTCTCGCACTTCTGGTTTGCCACGCCGCAGCTGGTCTTGCAGGCAGACTGGCAGGAGGTCTGGCACTCACCGCAGCCGCCGTTCTTGGCGCTGTCGCACAGGCTACGAGTCTCGAGAGTCTTGATTCTTTCCATAATATGTATCTCCGATCTGTTAAATTCTAATGGATTTCCCGGCGGACTACCCGCAGACAGTCACCTAAAAACCGGAAAAATTTTAGCATATCATCCGCATAAAGTCAAGATATTCCAGCAATTTGCCACGAATTTGCCACGATTTCAGCTAGGTCGAAGGTGCATACCTGCATTTTCAAGCTGCAAAAAGAGATACCCAATCCCTACGGATAGCCATCCGTTTCCTACCCACGCCCTTATATAAACTCTGGCAGACTGAGAATCTACACGCTGCGCTCCACCTAATAAACACAAGTTCAAACACAAATGAACGGACCTAGCTTGCATAGCAAGCCAGGTCCGTTTGCATTTAAAGAACTTTTAGAGGCAAACTTACAGTTCCGTCAAGCCATCTTTGTCAGGCTGGGCAGCCAAGTGACAATCCGGGGGAAGAGCACCAGCAGAATTGCGGTCACAATCAGACCGCCCACATAGGGAAGAACTTCGCGGCTGATCTTCTCAATGGAGACCTTGCCGATATCGCAGGCCACAAACAGGCACAGGCCCACAGGAGGCGTAACCTGACCGATAGCCAGCACGAACACCGGGAACACGCCGAAGTAGCAGATGTCGATGTTCATGGCCTGAACCACGTTGACGAAGATGGGGGTCAGCAGAATAACGGCCACGGCGTTATCCAGGAAGCAGCCGGCAATCAGCAGCACGATCATGATGAGGAACATGATGATCGTGGGATTGGTGGTGAGGCTGGTCATCAGGATTACCAGCTTCTGGGGAATCTGCACACTGGACAGCAGGTAGCTGAAAATATGGGCATTCGCCACCAGGAACAGAATAGAGGCGGTAGAAGAAGCAGATGCGGACAGCACATGGATAAAGTCCTTCCAGCCCATGTTGCGGTACACAAAGGCGCTGACAATAATGCCATAGAACACGGCAATAGCGGCAGCTTCAGTAGGGGTGAACAGGTCGGAATAAATGCCGTCCAGAATGATGACGGGCATCAACAGCGCCCAGATACCGTTTTTAAAAGCAGTTGCAACTTCCTTGGCGCTGGTGCGCTCCGTACCAACATATTCAGAATCTTCCATTCCATCCAAAACGAGAAATTTACACGAACGCACGGTTGAAAGAATACCCTGATTTAATCGAAGAACAAGTTTGTACACACACGATCTTTCCAATGGGCGTAGGCGATATTAAACGAAAACGGCGCTATAATGTTGTGCCGCCGGGAAAAGCTAAAAATTCCGAACGGGCAGAACAAGAAAGCTGCCGACGTGCAAAATCACGAATTATGGATATTGTACGCTGTAATGATTTTGGGTACATGATGGCCCTTACACCCACGCTACGGCCCAGATGAAGCAGGACGCCGCAGACACCATCGGCGGGGTCATCAGCCAGCAGATGCGGTAAAAAAACAGGGCCAGACAGGAAATTTCCTGTCTGGCCCTGTCCGGTACTTTCCGCGCCTTTCCCCGTGTGGGTCAGCGTGTGAGTCTTGAAGAAACGTCAAAAATTAAGCGTCCAAAAAAGTTGCGGATCACGGAAGAAAATCACCGGAATCAGGCGATTCCGGTGATTTTTGGTGGAGACTACTGGACTCGAACCAGTGGCCTCATGCGTGTGAAGATTCGATAGGGACGCCTTCCGCGGACTTTCGGAAGAATAAAGCGGGTTTGCCTCAGGATTTCCACACCCGCAGATACGCTTTTCTCCGTTGTTTCCGCCCCGTTTTTTCTGCTCGTGGGTCATGGCGTGGGTCAAAACGCGATCCTCGTTTTCTGTTCGCTGCGGGCAGAATGCCTTCATACAACAAAGCCGCTACAGCATTTTAGAAGCTTCATCTTTTGAGTTATAATACTTGTTTTTGCTCATTGCGAACCATTTTACATCAATGAATTCTGTGCCGCACTTGGTTACAAGGTACAGTTCCTTCCGGATTCCCATGGAACTGATAACCTTTCCTACATAGGATTCTGCCACGCCCCCGTTGTAGGCAGGAGCGGTGTCAATGAAGTTGATGCCGCTTTCCACTGCGGAACGGATCGCGTCCAGTCGAGTATCCTCTGAATTGTCGCCCCAGCTGGCGCCGCCGATTCCCCATGTGCCCAGAGCGATTTCTGAGACCACCATATCTGTGTTGCCGAATTTTGCGTAACGCATCGTGTCCTCCTCTCCGAATGGTCGGTTTCGCCCGGGACAGACTTAGAAGAACACTTCCTTGCTGCCTGTATCATGCTGTGAGAAGGGATGCAATCAGATCCCCAGACAGAAATCACTTCATAATAGCGTTGCGAGGTGCCGATGCTTGTGATAGTATACTCTATGAGGTTTATTCAGCCCCCTAAAAGCTTGACGCCTTATATCGTATGTAATTGAGGCGGGCTTTTCAACGGAAATGAGATGAAAACAACGGCGAAGATCCCATTGGACTTGAAATTTTTAAATCAGAAAGGACTCTTTGACAATGAAACCTAAATTTGACGGCTATGCGGCACAGTATGACGCTTGGTTCATGGAGAATGAAAACCTGTTTCAGAGTGAACTCCGCCTGTTCCAGAAAGTGCTCGGCGATATTCAGGGCAAACGTGTGCTTTCCGTTGGCTGCGGCAGCGGCCTGTTCGAGAGCATGATCGACTGTAGCGGCATTGAGGGAATCGAGCCCTCCCGCGACATGGGCGCCATCGCGGAGAAACGGGGTGTGAATGTGGTGGCTTTCGGCGCGATCGAAGACGCGGAGCTGGAGGAGAACGCTTATGACATGATCTACCTCAACGGCAGTTCTAGCTATATGGAGGACCTGACCCGGGCGTTTGACGTCTGCAAGAAGGCCCTCAAGCCAAACGGCATTTTTATTTCGCTGGACGTTCCCAAGGAGAGCGCCTTTGGGTTCATGTATCTGCTGGCAAAAGAGGTAGGCACCTTTGACCATCCGTTCCTCAACGGCGTTATGCCCAAGCTGCCGTATCCCCACGAGTTGTGCTGCGCAGGCGTGTGGCATTCCACGGAAGAGAAGATCGACGTGCTCAAGGCGTTGGGCTTCCACGATTTTGACTTCTATCAGACCCTGCTGAAGAACCCCATGTACACCAATGAGGACGTGGAGGATGTGGTCCCCGGCTATCAGAGCGGCGGCTATGTGGCGATCATCGCCCATAAATGAAAGAGGAGGACGGCGTGAAGCTCTCACAAACACTCTATGCCCGGGCGGAAAAAATCTGGCCCCGGTATCTTTGCCACCCGTTTGTGACGCAGATGGCAGATGGAACGCTGCCGCCGGAAAAATTCCGGTATTATATGCTTCAGGATTATTTATACCTCAAGGATTATGTGAAGATCTTTGCGGCAATCATCCAGAAGGCTGACGATTTTGAGCAGATCCGCTTTTTGAGCGGAGAGCTGGCGGACACCATCGGAGAGACCTTCCGCACCCACATTCCGTATATGAAGCGCCTTGGCATTACGGAGGAGGAGATCCACAGCGCCCGTCCTCACATGGACAACAACGCTTATACCCATTATATGCTTTGGGAGGCGCAGACCGGGGATGTGCTGACTGGACTGGTGACGCTTCTGAACTGCTCCTGGAGCTATGCGTATGTGGCAGAAAAGATAGTCGAACGCTGCCCGGATGCACTGCGGGACAAGCGTTACGGCTCGTGGTTTGCAGGCTACGTTTCAGAAAGCTACCGGCGAACCAATCAGATGCTCATTGACCGGATCGACGCACTCAGTGGGTCTATCGACGAAAAAAAGACAGAGGACCTCTGTGGGATTTTTGAAAAGTGCTGTCGGTTTGACCTGCGCTTTTGGGACATGGTCTACGCCATGGGGACAAACGAATAGAGAACTGCAATCCCATAGAAAAGCGGATGCGCGCCATAAGGCACGCATCCGCTTTTCTATGGGATGTGGAGGACTGTAGCTGATAGGATTTTTTGATCTGCCTGTGGAGATGGAAGGAATCATGAGCTGCGTGTCAAGTCCGCTCGGCGGATTTTCCGTTGTTTCCGTCCAGCCCTGCCCGCTCCAATCCTATTCTGGGTCAAAAGTGGGTCAGGATTGCTTCACAGGCGGCTTTCAATGCGAGCCATTTCACGCATCTGCCAATTCTTGCTGCTTTTTGTAGTCCTCGCCCCATGCCCACATGGAATCCAGAATAGGCTTCAGGCTTTTGCCAAGTTCGGTCAGAGAATATTCCACTCTCGGCGGCACTTCGGCGTAGACCTTGCGGTTTACCAGTCCGCTCTCCTCCATCGCCCAGAGCTGGGCGGTCAAGACCTTTTGGGACACATTGCCAACGGACTTTTTCAGCTCGCCGAACCGCTTCGTTCCCGGCATCAGGTCACGCAGGATCAGCACCTTCCACTTGTCCCCGATGAGGGTCAGCGTGGTCTCCACAGGGCAGGCGGGAAGGGCGGCTTTTGCGGTCATTTCGCTCATATTTGATACCCTCCATAAAAATTTTTTCAAGCGCCATATTGCCGGAAAACCCAGTAACGGCGCAATCGTTTCTTTCTGGTAACGACCCATTAGTTTTCATTTGGTAACTACGGCACAATATTGTGCTTACTTTACGAATGGGAGCTAAGGAAATGAAAACCCCCTTACCGCTGAACAGTTGTCTTTCTTCCTGCGAGAAGTTAAGGAAACCGGCGTGTATGAAATGTACTACACGGAGCTGGCCACCGGCCTGCGACGGGGAGAGTTGCTGGGATTGAAATGGAGCGACATCGACTTTAATCTGGGCGTCATCATGGTACAGCGGCAGGTCACCAGAATCGATGGTGAAATTGTGGAGGCACCTCTGAAAACAAAGAACTCCTATCGCAACATCTCCATTTCCAGAGATACGATAGAAGTTCTGAAAGAGCAAAAAAAGGTGACAGGAGAGTATGTATTCCCGTCCCCCAATGGTGGCCCTATATCACCAGACAGCGTACTGAATATGCTTCACCGGGTGCTGGAGCGGGCAGGACTGCCCAAGGTTCGGTTCCACGATCTCCGGCATACCTTTGCAACGCTGGCATTACAAAATGGTGTGGACATCAAAACGGTTTCCAGTATGCTGGGACATTACTCCGCAGGATTCACTTTGGATACCTATACCCACGTTACAACGCCAGCGCAGATGGAGGCTGCAAATACAATGGGAAGCGTGTTAACAGAGGCACTGTAACTAAGAGGTAGCATTTAGAGAGAAAACTCTCTAAATGCTGCTCAAAGGCTTTGGAAACATTTTTTGTTGCACGATTCCGTACAACTTTTGATGGGTAGGAGCCTATATAAAAAGCCTTTATTCTGTAATCTCGAAATCTTTCTGCCTTTGGACAGTGCCTGTTCAAAAACATCAGAAAATTCGAAAGACTTAACGGAAATCCAAAATAGTACAAACAGATAAAATACATAGAATGCGAAAAAAGTTCTTGTAAAGTACAATAAAATGCGATATAATTCAAAATACAATTTATGTGCATATTTTGTTGGACATCTAGGAACATATTTAGTTTATAGTCATATTATAAATAGAAGGGTTAAAAGCGCTTAAAAGCGCTTTCGTTATTTTCTGTTTGTAATAATCGATGTAGAAAGGAATAGGTGTAAACCATGTACAGGTACATCGGTATTGAGGATTTAGTTGCAAGCGCATTAATTGAATTAATGAAGCGTGAAGAAGCTAATCGAAAAATAAGCTTGCAAACCCTTGCTGATTACGGTACGGTCATTGTAAGACTTCTTACAGAGTCTGGGCAAAATGCGATTTTGTTTTTAACAAAAGAAAGTACATACGAATTTGTACATGATTATGCTGATTATTTTTCGATTGAAGTCTATGACGATATCGAATATATCGAATTAAAAGATGGAATAACGGTGGAAGAACTGCGTTGCCAGTTTAGAAAAAATCTCACCGTTGACCTCGCTAAGGCGCTTACGGGAAAAGAATCCTTAGAAGTCCTTCAGATAGGTATTGAAGTCTAACAAAAGGGCGCTACTATGTAGTGCCCTTTTCTCATAGATTTACCTTAGCCCTAATTAACAAGAGGTAAGGTAATCGTATGGAATTATATATAGCTACACGGACACTACAAAAGACAGAGAGGGAATCATGGTGTTTAAAAAACAATTCAAAGATCCCATTTATGGCTATATTGAAATAGACGGTCAAATTGTGACTGAAATTATTGACACTCCGGCCTTCCAGCGATTGAAGGACATTCGCCAAACAAGCTATACTCCGCTGTATCCTGCGGCGTATCATAATCGGTACGTCCATTCCTTGGGCGTCTATCATTTGGGCCGTATTGCATTTCAGGCAATCAAGCCTCAATTGATAGCTGCGAGTGAAGAAGTTTTTATTGACTTTACAGTTGAGAAACTTCAGCGGGTATTTGAGTTGGCCTGCCTCCTCCATGATGTAGGACATGCTCCATTCTCGCATACAGGAGAAGCATTTTTCCTAGATAAAGCAGAAACATTGTATACCCAACTCAAAGAAAGTGTGGGTGATGAACAGTTTTCTGAAGATTTTGATGCGTTGGGAGCAAAAAAACCAGCGCCTCATGAGTGCATGAGCTGTGTGGTTGGCCTGAGAACATTTCCGAGCTGTTTTGAGACTAGCGCAGAACGCAGTCTATTTGCCCGTTGCATTATCGGTATGGAAATTCGATTTGCTGAGAAGCCCCCCGAGTTTAGGGAGGAGATGGGCAGAGAGGAACGGCAGGCGGTCACAAAGCAGCATGAAGAAATTCAATCCAGAAAAAGAGGGGTAGAGCTACTCAACTGTGTTATCAGTCTTCTGAACTCGTCTATCATTGATGTGGACCGTTTGGATTATATCATCCGTGATGCTAATACGATTGGATTCAAAAATGCGCAAGTTGATTATATGCGGCTCTTAAATGGTATGCGCATTGTAGAGTACAATAAGGTATTGTGCATTGGTTATCATAAAAGTGCACTCAGTGTGATTGAAAGCGCTGTCTATGCTCATGATGCTGAGAAAAAGTGGGTTCAAAGTCATCCGGCCATTCTCTATGAGATGGAGGCACTAAAAAATGCGATGAGCAGCTTGACAAATATATTTGCTTCACAAGCAGATCCGAACCCGCTTTTTTGCTATGAGGCGTTAACAGAGCAGGGGAAGACATTGAGCCTCTCTGTTCCGCTTTTTTCTGAGGAAGCAAAAGACCTTTTGGTACAAAACAATTTGTGGACTGAGCAGGCACAAGTACTGGCAACGCGGCAGTCAATTTTTGCCGAGGGATATAATTTCAACTCTGAAACCAATACGTTCACGAGAGAATATACAGTGTCACTGCTTGCGGATGAAGACTTTTTATATCTGATGAAGCAGTTTTGCAAAGATGGGCTTGGATATGAATACTTCGCGCGCAATCGGCGGCGGATGGCGGTCTGGAAGTCTGAAGCTGAGTTTAGAGCTCTATTTCAGGAACGTATCGGAGATAGTAGCACAACTATCAAAACCTTAGAAGCGGACTTTGAAAGTTTAGTAGACTACTGTCAAAGTAAAACTGGATCTCCGATTGTTGACTCTGAGATTTTCTCAATTTTGGAACAAGAGAAAGCTGATGCAGAGGTTGCAAAGGAGAACCAGGAGATTCCGAAAGAGTCCTACGAGGATATTATACGTGGTATTGAAACCAAAAAGCGGTTATCAAAGGCGCTGGAAGAAGTTGCTGGTGAGCTAGACATTGAATTTGAATTTCTGATTGTGTTTCAAAAGAAATTCAGTAGTAGCTTTAAGGCGACGATTGGGAAAATTCCTATTCTTTTTCCGAATATTGAATCCGGTGTTGTTCCGTTGGAAAATGTAATCGATGTATTGAAGTCCAGTTCTGATCGAAAGTCTAACTTTTTCCATTTGTTCTACAAGGCAAAAGGAGATGTGGATGATTTGAAAAAGAAGAGTATCGTTAACACGATTGCAAAAAAGCTCATTGCTGAAGCAAGTCGATGAAGGTGCTGGTTGGTGCACGATTGTACTGCCCGGAACTAAACTCGCATATCCCAGTCTGGGTCACGGTTTGGGTCAGGAACGAATGAAGATCCCTTTAGAATTTGACTTTTTCCAGCCCGGATGCTATGCTCCAATCAGAATAAAGGCATGATGGAAAGGGGGAATCACCAGTATACCGAATTTTTGTGGTGGAAGACGATGCCGTCATCGCCAGCGCCGTGCAGCGGCATTTGGAGAGCTGGGGATATCAGGTGGCCTGCGCGGTACGCTTCGACGATGTGCTGTCGGACTTTGCCGCTTTTGACCCGCAGTTGGTGCTGCTGGATATCTCCCTGCCTTTTTTCAACGGCTACCACTGGTGCCGGGAAATCCGAAAGGTGTCCAAGGTCCCCATTCTGTTCCTCACCTCCGCCTCAGACGACATGAACCTGGTGATGGCCATGGAGATGGGCGGGGATGACCTGCTGGCCAAGCCCTTTCACCTGCAGGTGCTCTCCGCCAAGGTGCAGGCCATGCTGCGGCGAGCCTATGACTTCGCCGGTACCGCCCACTTGCTCTCCTGCGGCGGCGCGGTGCTGAACGTGTCCGACGGGACCCTGACAGCCAACGGACAGAAGGTAGAGTTGACCCGGAACGAGTTCAAGATCTTGCAGCTTTTGCTGGAGCACCGGGGCGAGATCGTCAGCCGGGAGGCCATCATGACCCGGCTGTGGGAATCCGACAGCTTTGTGGATGAGAACACCCTGACGGTGAATGTGGCCCGGTTGCGGAAGAAGCTGGAGAGCGCGGGACTGACGGACTTCATCCGTACCCGGAAGGGCGCGGGCTATCTGGTGGAGGGCTGAGAATGCTGCTGGCTTACCTGAAACGCCAATACAAGCTGCTGCTGTTGCTGGCGGGGGCCGTCTGCATATTCGCGGCGGTATTCGCCCTCTACGACCTGCCCCTGGAGGCAGTGCTCTATGCCGGTGCGCTGTGTCTGGCACTGGGGCTGGTGCTCTTTGCCGTGGGATACAGCCGCTTTCTCCGGCGGCACCGGGAGCTGGAAGGGCTTTTACGAAAGGTCCATGAGTCGGTGCTGCCCCTGCCGCCGCCCCGGGGCGTACTGGAGGCGGACTACCAGGCCCTGCTGAGGGCGGTCTGCGCCGACCGGGTGCGTCTGGCGGCGGAGAACCGGGACCGGCTGGAGGACATGACGGATTACTACACCCTCTGGGCCCACCAGATCAAAACCCCCATCGCCGCGGCCCGGCTGCTCTTGCAGGAGGATCCCGGCGCTGTGGGCACGGAGGTGGAAGTGGAGCTCCTGAAGATCGAGCAGTATGTGGACATGGTGCTGGGCTACCTGCGGCTGGACAGCGAGAGCACGGACTATGTCCTCCGGGACACGGACCTGGACGGCCTGCTGCGGCAGGCGGTGCGGAAGGTCGCCC
>ERZ826016.1744-NODE-1744-length-18999-cov-3.724768_pt1 | contig 18999 bp, 16 predicted proteins | sample MGYA00519872_ERZ826016 | MGnify/ENA primary metagenome ERZ826016 (study PRJEB31778, sample SAMEA3449218) | human gut metagenome | biome: human gut; feature: human-associated habitat; material: faeces | place: United Kingdom | collected 2010/2012 ... | reverse complement strand
GGAACATTTGGTAAAAGACGTACATGTTACTTGGAAAGAAGTCAAAGAAAATTTAGAGAATTTTATTAAATAGATTATAATTGTTTTAAACAGTACATTTTTTATAGAGTGTACTGTTTTTGCAAAGAGACACAAAAATCACAAAATATATTGTGAAAAAACAAAGAATAGGATATAATAGGAAAAAACAAAACAAGAGGTAAGATATGGAAAAAGAACAAAAAAGCAGCAGGCTATCAGGTACAGTATTCTACATCAAAGAAATTTAGTGGGGCAAAGACACTCAATATTAAGTCAAAGAACACCACCAAAAAAACAATTTCAAAACTGAAAAAGAATAAGAAATATTATATCCGAATCCGAAGCTATAAAAAATCAGGAAAAACAACGTATTATAGCAATTGGAGTAGTAAAAAGAGTAAAAAAATTACAAAATAAAAGAGGGGAAAGGCAACAGAAAAAGACATGCAAAACAGAATTGTAGTGACAGTCTTAAGCCTGTTACTGGTTTTATGCACAGGTGTAACAGGATGTTCAGCAAAATCTGCAGAAGAGACGAAAAAAAGTAGTACGGAAGAAACGGAGAAAAAGTCGAAAAAAACAGAAGAATCGAAAAAGACAGAAGGATTTGACGAAACCCGACTTGGATTCTATACCAACGGTTCATGGGGAATGGATATTAAGAGTATTGACAATAAATCAAAAACGATTACCTATGATGGATATGAGGATGGAGCAAGAGAAGCGTCCTGTACAGATCAGACAGGTAAGATTATTGATGACAATACGCTGGATATCTATGGAGTCATTATTAAATGGGAAGGAGATACTTTTGAAATTAAAAATGAGGAGGATGTGCTGATTTTAAGTTCTGGGGTAGGAGGCGTGGATAGCCATGATGCGGGAGCAGGAATCGGAACCTATTCCAAAGTGAAGAGTGTATCTCAATCTTCAAAAGAACAATCAGGCAGTATCTTAAGAGCAGTAGAATTGTATGGTGGAGAATATAATGATTCTAGAATTTATGGAGATAATCCGGAATGTCCGGCAAATCCGTGCAGAGTAGTGGTGTATAATGTTACGATGGTTTCCTTTGATTTCCGGATAGAACAGTATAATCCGCAGACAAAACAATATGAAATGATATTCAAGGATCATACAGCAGAGTTTGTCGGAGATGGAACAAGTGCAGCATATTATGGAAAAGAATATACTTTGAATTTTACGTTTCCGGATGTAACGGCAATTAAGGTATATGGATTTGAGTTGGTAGAGGGTATTTATTTTTCAAATAATTCTATTCCGGGACATGAGTTTAGTTAGAAAACAGAAAAAGAAAGTAAAAAATGCAGCTTTATGCTGCATTTTTTGTATGGAAAATTGGATAAATGAGAAGAAAGATGCTTTTAATATGGTGACAGATATGTTATTTTATAATAATTCTATTTTGTGATATGAGGTAGGGGAGATTTATGGTTAAAGAATAATAACTATGTTATAATAAAATTGTTTTAAAAAGAATAATACAAAGTAAAAACAGGGGAACAAGATGAAGAGAAAAAAGGAAAAAAATAACTTAGCCAATACAATTATAAAAATTCTAATCGTAAGTATAGTGATCTTTATATTAATTTTTTTGCCGTTAGAAATTGAAAAAATGATTTTTAGTAAAAAACATATACCTTTTTATAACGAAACGAATTTTGCAAAAGACGTATGGTTTGGATTTATTGCTTCTTACTTGGGAACTATTGGTACAGTTTTACTGGGGATAATTGCGTTATATCAGAATAAACGTTATAAAGAATTGTCAGATGAGTCGGAAAAAAGATTCATAGATTTGCAAACGGAAATTAAAGAATTAAATAAGAAAAATGTTGAATTAATTGAAATAAATACTAAAATTGAAAAAGCAAAGTACTATCCTATATTATCGGAAATGGAACATTATTATTGGAATATGAGTGGAAAAAAATTAGAAGAAGATTTCAATTTGGAAAATTCTTTTCAAATCACGATTAAAAAGGAAAGTGATTTTGATAAAAGAGATGAAAGGATTGCTAAGATTTTTGATGATTATTATACTTTTGTATATGTGCTTAAAAATGAAGGTGAACGGACGATTAGAAACTTTTCCTGTTGTGATGTGAAAATTAATAATAAGCAGGAACTGGGGTTTTGGATATATTATCCATGTGATATAGAACCGGGAGAGATGGTTTATGTTGTATATGCGACTAAGATAAATATAATAAAACAGATTCAGAATGGTGAAATCTATTCAATGGATTTTATGTACAATATGGAGAATGTGTTGGGCGAGAGGTATACTATGAGTGCCTGGGCACAGTTTTACGACACAGGTGAAGAAATAGTATCTACAGTTTTAAATATAAACGGAATTTGTAAAAATAATAATGACAGAGCTGAAAAACAATAACTGTCCTTTTTTCTATACAAACAGCAGAGAATATCATCATAATAAAAAATGAGACGGAAATGTGATGAAAAATAAATTATATCTGACTTTAATTATCAATATTATTATAATTATAATAACAGCAGGATGTACATATCAGAAATCAAAAGAGCATTCGACAGAAAATGCACTAAAAAAAGAAACTTCACAGGAAATGAAAAAATCACAAAAAGAAGACGCGGCATCTTCTAAAAAACAGGAACATAGTATAAAAACAAATGAGAAAGCCGAAGTTAACATAAAAGAAATGCAGGCAGGAGATGTTGTGGAGGATTCCGTCATAACACAAACAGGTATGGAGCAGTTTTTTTATAAGGAAGAACTGACTGATGAGGTATTTGCAAGAATGGATGGCGTATCTTATCCGCAAAATGCACAGATTGGCAGGGAAGAGTTATGTTATCTTCGGGTGCTTCATACGGGTTTTGATGAAAAGACATATATAGGCGAGCTGGTGGTCAATCAAAAGATTGCAGACGATGTCTTAGAAATCATGAAAGAACTCTACGAAAATCATTATCCGATCGAAAAAATGCGCTTAATTGATGAGTACGGGGCAGATGATGAAGCATCCATGAGTGATAATAATACATCTGCTTTTAATTACCGCACCATTGCGGGAACAAACAGGCTTTCTAAGCATGGACAGGGGTTAGCAGTAGATATCAATCCAAGATATAATCCATGCGTGCGGACAAAAAACGGGATCACTACGGTAGAGCCGCAAAACGGAAGCGCCTATGTGGATAGGAATGCAGATTTTTCTTATAAAATTACAGAAGGAGATCTGTGCCTGCAACTCTTTTTAGAACATGGATTTACATGGGGAGGCAGTTGGAACAGTGTAAAAGACTATCAGCATTTTGAAAAGGCGGTAGAGTAAAGTGTCCGATATTTGGATGAATAATTATACATATTGACGGAGAATAAGAATTGCATTTTTACAAAAAGTGAGATAAAATAAAACAGCTATGATAGAAACGAACCGTGAATCGTAGCAGGATTGATCGAGGCGGAAAATGAACCAGCAAAAGAATCAGCAAAAAAATCAAACGAAACAAAATTACCAGAAAATCTTAGACCGCACCATAGAGGAACTGCAGCAGCTACAGCGTGTTCCGACATTATTGCTGCACAGTTGTTGTGCTCCATGCAGCAGCTATATACTGGAGTATCTGTCGGAGTATTTCCAAATTACGGTTTTATACTATAATCCGAATATTTATCCGGATGAGGAGTATAAAAAAAGAGTGGCAGAGCAAAAGGAGTTCATCGAAAGATTTCCGGCAAAAAATCAAATTTCATTTATAGAAGGAAGATTTAATAAAGAAGATTTTTATGCGATGGCAAAGGGGTTAGAAGATGTACCGGAAGGCGGAGAACGATGTTTTTCCTGCTATGAAATGAGACTGCGTGAGGCGGCGGAATATGCAAAACGGTTGGGAATGGATTATTTTACAACAACCCTTTCTATCAGCCCTTTGAAAAATGCGGCAAAGCTTAACGAGATTGGCTTGAAGTTAGAAGAGGAATACGACGTGCATTATCTGTTATCGGATTTTAAAAAGAAAAACGGTTATCAGCGCTCCGTAGAGTTGTCGCATGAGTACGGAATGTACCGCCAGGATTATTGTGGCTGTGTGTTTTCCATGCGGGAAAGAGAACGTGTCCGCAAAGAACAGACAGAGAGATAAAAAATTATAAATCAAATAAAAAAGAAAGAGGTAAGGAACATGGCACAGTTATGGGGAGGACGTTTTACAAAAGAGACAGATCAGCTTGTCTATAATTTTAATGCGTCCATTACATTTGACCAGAAATTTTACAAACAGGATATCGAGGGAAGCATTGCCCATGTTACAATGTTAGGAAAACAGGGAATTCTTACAAACGAGGAAGCGCAGGACATCATTAAAACCTTAAAAGAGATCCAAAGTGAAGTAGAGAATGGAACGTTAGAAATTTCCTCAGAGTATGAGGATATCCATAGTTTTGTGGAGGCAACCCTGATTGACCGGTTAGGTGATACCGGTAAAAAATTACATACCGGAAGAAGCCGTAATGATCAGGTGGCGTTGGACATGCGTCTTTATACCAGACAGGAAGTAATGGCAACAGATGCATTGTTAGAAGAATTGTTAAATGTACTTTTAAGAATCATGGAAGAAAATACAGAGACCATAATGCCTGGATTTACACATTTACAGAAGGCACAGCCGATTACGTTAGCACATCATATGGGAGCTTATTTTGAGATGTTTAAAAGAGACAGACAGCGTCTGCGTGACATCTTTGAAAGAATGAATTACTGCCCACTGGGCTCCGGTGCATTAGCAGGTACCACCTATCCTCTGGATCGGGATTATACGGCGGAACTGATGGGATTTTACGGACCAACCTTAAACAGTATGGATGGAGTGTCCGACAGGGATTATCTGATCGAGTTCTTATCAGCTCTTTCTACGATTATGATGCATCTGAGCCGTTTTAGCGAAGAAGTCATTATCTGGAATTCAAATGAATATCAATTTGTAGAGATCGATGATGCTTACAGCACCGGAAGCAGTATTATGCCACAGAAGAAAAATCCGGATATTGCGGAATTAGTCCGTGGCAAGACCGGACGTGTCTATGGTGCATTGGTGTCACTGCTCACAACCATGAAAGGAATCCCGCTAGCATATAATAAAGATATGCAGGAGGATAAAGAACTTTCCTTTGATGCGATGGATACGGCAAAAGGCTGTATTGCATTGTTTACAGGCATGTTAGATACGATGAAATTCAATCAGGAAGTGATGCGCAACAGTTCGAAAAACGGATTTACCAATGCGACAGACGCTGCCGATTATCTGGTAAATCATGGCGTACCATTCCGTGATGCACATGGGATCGTAGGTCAGATCGTACTTTACTGTATTGATAAAAATATGGCGATCGATGATATGTCTTTAGAGGAATTAAAAGCCATCAGTCCGGTATTTGAAGAAGATATTTATGATGCAATTTCCATGGAAACCTGTGTCAATAAACGTCTGACGATCGGCGCACCGGGAAAAGAGGCAATGGAAAAAGTAATTGCCTTAGAAAAAGAATATCTTGCAAAAAATCATGGCTCAGACTGGTTAAAACAGTAAGAATTGTTGAAAATGCATAAGAAATTTAGAAATCTAAGAGAAAATTTTAGCAAAATATGAATTGTTTTTTTGTCGAAAATAGCATAGTATTTTAACAGAAAGACAAATGTCCGCAATAAGCGGACAAAACAAGCGAAATGTGTGAGGAGATTAGATATGAGCGACAGATTAAAAGTAGGTATTTTAGGCGGAACGGGAATGGTAGGACAGCGTTTCATTTCCCTGTTAGAGAATCATCCGTGGTTTGAGGTAACGACCATTGCAGCAAGCCCTAGAAGTGCCGGTAAGACATATGAAGAGGCAGTCGGAGGAAGATGGAAGATGGACACTCCAATGCCGGAAGCCGTGAAAAAGATTGTTGTCATGAATGTCAATGAAGTGGAAAAAGTAGCATCAGAAGTAGATTTTGTATTTTCCGCAGTAGATATGACAAAAGAGGAAATCAAAAAAATCGAGGAAGAGTATGCAAAGACAGAGACACCGGTTGTATCAAACAACAGTGCACATCGCTGGACACCGGATGTACCGATGGTAGTACCGGAGATCAATGCAGAACATATGAAAGTCATTGAGTTCCAGAAAAAACGTTTAGGAACCACCAGAGGATTTGTGGCAGTAAAACCAAACTGTTCTATTCAGTCCTACGCACCGGTACTGACGGCATGGAAAGAATTTGAGCCATATGAGGTAGTTGCAACCACTTATCAGGCAATTTCAGGTGCAGGAAAAACCTTTAAAGACTGGCCGGAGATGGAAGGCAACATTATTCCATACATCGGTGGCGAAGAAGAAAAGTCTGAAAAAGAGCCGCTTCGTATCTGGGGCGAGATCAAAGACGGTGTGATCGTACCGGCGGAAAGCCCGGTCATTACCTGCCAGTGCATCCGTGTTCCGGTATTAAACGGACATACAGCAGCCGTATTTGTAAAATTCAAAAAACAGCCGACCAAAGAGCAGTTGATCGAAAAACTTGTAAACTTCAAAGGAGCACCACAGGAGTTAGGACTTCCGAGTGCACCAAAACAGTTTATCCAGTATTTAGAAGAAGATAACCGCCCACAGGTAGCTTTAGATGTGGATTATGAAAACGGAATGGGAGTATCTGTCGGACGTTTAAGAGAAGATACGGTATATGATTGGAAATTCGTTGGTTTATCCCATAATACAGTCCGCGGAGCCGCAGGCGGAGCAATCCTTTGCGCAGAGCTTTTAAAAGCACAGGGATACATTACAAAGAAATAAAGAATCAAAAAATCGAAATAGAGATTACAGCTGTTTTTCAAAAGGAGCCGCAAATGTGGCTTCTTTTGTTGTTGTAAAAATTAAATTGTGATATAATGAGTGCAAGTGAGTTAACATGCCCGTACATCGAAAAAATCTCCGATTTTTTCGATGCACTGTGGATATAGAGTATACGAAACACACATCAATTCACATATGAGGAGGGAAGTCTATGATTATCAGAACCGCTGAGATCAAACCATTAGAAGAAGAATATCAGGCAAACGGAAACCGTCTGGTCATCTATTATGGTGATGAGAACTGCCAGAAAGAGCAGCTTTTAAAATATTTTATGCAGGACAAAAAAGCCTTTTATTACAGAGCATGTCCAGCATCCGAGCAGCAGCAGCGAAAAATGATGGGGATGCAGATAGAAGAGCAGTATGATGCAGCCATAAAAAAATACACCTATGAAGAGTATTTTAACCGGATCAAAAGCGGTGATGCGTCCAAACTGGTCGTGATCATTGATGAATTTCATCATATCGCAAAAAAGGATGATACTTTTTTAGAGGCAATTATGAAGTTAAAGGCAAAACGCCTTTATCCGGGGCCGGTTCTGATCATTTTAGCAAGCAGTGCCTTTAAGTGGATTGAAGAAGAGGGCAGGGAGCTGCTTAAAGCAAGTCTTAAAAAAGTTGACCGCATAGTGCGTTTAAGAGATATGCAGTTCTTAGAACTGGTACATGCACTGCCGGAATATTCCGTAAGCGAATGTGTGGAAACCTACGGGATCATTGGCGGAGTACCGGCATATGTGAACCGTTGGAGTTCTAAAAAAGATCTGAAATATAATGTGTGTAAGCATATCCTGTCACCAAACGGAAATCTTTTCCGTGAGGCAGAGCGCGTAGTGGGCAGGGATTTAAGGGAATTATCTGTCTATAATACAATTTTATGTTCGCTTGCAGCAGGCAACCGCAAGCTGAATGATCTTTATCACGATACGGGATTTTCAAGAGCTAAGATCAGTGTATACTTAAAAAATCTGATGGCATACGATATTGTAGAGAAGATTAGTGTGTTTGAAACCGGAGGATGGGACAATGCACAAAAAGGTCTGTATCAGATCAAACATACCCTGATCCACTTCTGGTACAAGTTTGTTTATCCGCATATGAGCGGATTGTATGAAATGAGTACCGAGGAATTTTATGAGCGCTATATCAAAGAAGAATTGAATGACTATCTGAACCGCTATTTTGTAAAAGTATGTGGTGAGTATCTGGCATTGTTAAATGCACAGGGACAGTTGGCAGTACAGGCAGTGAAAATGGGCGTATGGATCGGAAAAAAAGGAACCATTGATATCATTGCACAGGATTCCGTGCGGCAGAATATCGTGGCAATCTGCAACTGGTCTAAGTCGGAGCTGACCGATGAAATGTGGAAAAATTTAGAATTTTCGATGAAACAGGCAAAAATCAAAGCGGAGCAGTATTATCTGTTTTCTGCACAGTCCTTTGATGAAGCAATCCGGGAGAGAGCAGAAGAAAATCCGAAAATAAAATTAATTGATATGAATGAATTGTAGGAGTGATTATGGCGAAAGCTTTATACATAGCGGAAAAACCAAGCGTTGCGCAGGAATTTACAAAAGCATTAAAGTTAGAAATGCGCAACCACAACGGTTATAAAGAAGGAGAAACCGCAGTCGTGACATGGTGCGTTGGTCATCTTGTCACGATGAGTTATCCGGAAGTATATGATGAAAAATATAAAAAGTGGAGTCTTGAGACACTTCCGTTTTTGCCGGAAGAGTTCCTGTATGAAGTCATTCCAAGTGCAAAGAACCAGTATGAAATCGTATCGCAGCTTTTAAATCGGGAAGATGTGGATACAATTTATGTCTGTACTGACTCGGGGCGTGAGGGAGAGTACATTTACCGTTTGGTCGAGCAGATGTCAGGAGTCAAAGACAAAGGAAAGCAGAGGAAACGTGTCTGGATCGACTCACAGACCGAAGAAGAGATTTTGCGTGGCATCCGCGAGGCAAAGGACTTATCGGAATATGATAACCTGTCCGATTCCGCATATTTGCGGGCAAAAGAAGATTATTTAATGGGGATTAATTTTTCAAGGCTTTTGACCTTAAAATATGGAAATACGCTTGCAAATTATCTGCATGAGCGATATACCGTGATTTCTGTCGGTCGGGTAATGACCTGTGTACAGGGAATGGTAGTACGGCGTGAACGCGAAATCCGTGAATTTGTAAAAACACCGTTTTACCGGGTGTTCAGCAGCATGGCGATCGAAGGCACCGGCATAGAGAGCGAGTGGAAGGCAGTTGAGGGAAGTAAATTTTATCAGTCGCCAAAACTCTATAAAGACAATGGATTTTTACAAAAAGAGGATGCCGGGGCGTTTATTGCCGGTCTTACCGGAAACACGGAATTTACCGAGAACGAAAATGGACAGAGCAGCCAGCAGACCGAAGGGACACAGGCAGTTGTAGAAAAAATCGAGAAGAAAAAAGAGCAGAAAAAGCCGCCGCTGTTATATAACTTAGCGGAACTGCAGAATGACTGTTCTAAATTTTTCAAAATCAGTCCGGATGAAACCCTTCGCATTGTGCAGGAATTATATGAGAAAAAATTAGTGACCTACCCAAGAACGGATGCCAGAGTCCTCTCTACGGCAGTATCAAAAGAGATTACAAAAAATATCAAAGGCTTGCAAAATATTCCGGGAGTACGCGCTTATGCCGAAGAAATTATAGAAAATAAAAGTTATCAGGGACTTGCCAAAACGAGATATGTCAATGATAAGCAGATTACAGACCATTATGCGATTATTCCGACAGGGCAGGGATTTGGAGCAATGAAGAGCCTGAAACCCTTGTCCGTTAAAGTTTATGAGGTCATCACCAGAAGATTTCTTGCGATTTTTTATCCGCCGGCAGTGTATCAGAAAGTGGCATTGACAACTGTGATAGAAGGAGAAAAATTCTTTTCTAATTTTAAAGTACTTGCAGATCCGGGCTATTTAAAGGTCATGGACTACTCGTTTTTTAAGAAAAAACAGGAGGAAAAGCCGGAAGAAGATGCAGACAGCGGGCTTTGCGATACCGAACTGTTAGAACGGATTTCAGCTATGAAAAAAGGTACACAGCTTCCGGTCAAAAGCTTCTATATCAAAGAGGGAGAGACCTCTCCGCCGAAGCGTTACAACTCCGGTTCTATCATACTGGCAATGGAAAATGCCGGACAGTTGATCGAAGACGAAGAGTTAAGAGCGCAGATCAAGGGAAGCGGGATCGGCACCTCAGCGACCCGTGCGGAAATTTTAAAAAAATTAGTGGCAAATAAATATCTGGCATTGAACAAAAAGACACAGATTATCACGCCGACACTTTTAGGGGAGATGATTTACGATGTTGTAAATGCATCCATCAGACCATTATTAAATCCTGATTTAACAGCGAGCTGGGAAAAAGGACTGACCTATGTGGCAGAAGGCAGCATTACAACAGAAGAGTATATGGTCAAACTGGAGAATTTTATCAAAAGACGGACGGACGTCGTGCTGAATTTAAGAAATCAATATGCTCTGCGCGGTTCTTTTGACCATGCAGCCGCATATTATAAAAAAGGAAAGACGAAAGGAAAAGAGAAAGACAATGAAAAAGTGTGAGATACATCAGCTCTATAATTTAGAAGAAACCATTGCGGCGGATATTTTTAAAAATGTGACTTATCCGTGGGAGGTACTTCCAAAGATTAAAGATTTCATTGTGGAATTGGGAAATACCTTAGATGCGTCAGTATATGAAAAACGCGGAGAGAACATCTGGGTAGCGAAATCTGCAAAGGTGGCAGACACAGCATTTTTAAATGGACCTTTAATCATTGATGAAGGTGCTGAGGTCAGACATTGTGCCTTTATCAGAGGAAATGCCATCGTAGGAAAAAACTGCGTGGTGGGCAATTCTACCGAGTTGAAAAATGTGATACTTTTTAATTCCGTTCAGGTTCCGCATTATAACTATGTGGGGGATTCCATTTTAGGACATAAGTCTCATATGGGTGCGGGTTCGATTACATCTAATGTAAAGTCGGACAAGACACTTGTGGTTGTAAAAGACGGAAAAGAAGAAATTAAAACAGGACTTAAGAAATTCGGGGCGATGCTTGGAGATTATGTGGAGGTAGGATGCAATTCCGTTTTAAATCCGGGTACGGTCATTGGTGCTCATACCAATGTCTATCCGCTTTCTATGGTACGCGGAGTGGTAGCAGACCATTCTATTTATAAAAATCGCAATGAGGTTGTACAAAAGAACGAGTAAGAGGAGGTAGAAGTCGATGTTATATTTTGAAAATGACTATTCTGAGGGAGCACATGAGAAGGTGTTGAAGCACCTGATAGATACCAATATGGAGCAGTTGTCCGGCTACGGCCATGATACCTACTGTGAGCGGGCAAAGCAGAAAATCAAAGAGGCATGCGAATGTCCGGATGCGGAGATTTTTTTCATCAGTGGAGGAACGCAGACAAACCAGATTGTCATTGATGCGATGCTGCAAGGGTATGAGGGTGTCATTGCAGCTACGACAGGGCATGTCAGCGGACATGAGGCAGGAGCAATTGAATTTACCGGTCATAAGGTACTCACGATTCCACAGGAGAATGGAAAGATATCGGCAGAAGAATTAAAAAAATATTTAACAACTTACTACGGTGATGCAAGTTACGATCATATGGTGTTTCCGGGAATGGTATACATCACACATCCGACGGAATACGGAACACTGTATACAAAGTCAGAATTAGAAGAGATATCCGCAGTTTGCCATAAATACGATATTCCCCTGTATTTAGATGGGGCGCGTCTTGGCTATGCATTAGCAAGTGCAGGCACAGATGTCAGCTTAACGGATATTGCAAACTATTGTGATGTTTTTTACATAGGCGGAACAAAAGTAGGGGCATTGTGCGGCGAAGCAGTTGTGTTTACAAAGAACAATATGCCGAAACATTTCTTTACCAGTGTCAAACAGCATGGTGGACTGCTGGCAAAGGGACGTTTGCTGGGCGTTCAGTTTGATGCATTGTTTACCGATTCTCTTTATTTTGAAATCGGAAAAAGTGCAATTTCCTGTGCACAGCAGTTAAAAGATGCGTTCCGCGACAAAGGATATACCTTTTATCTGGACTCGCCGACAAACCAGATTTTTATTGTGCTGGAGAATGAAAAAATGGCAGAACTGCAAAAAGAAGTGGTCTTCGGACGTTGGGAAAAGGCAGACGAAAACCACACCGTAGCCAGATTTGTGACAAGCTGGGCGACAAAAGAAGAGGATGTGAAACGGCTGATAGAACTATTGTAACATCAGATTGTTCTAATTTTTCAATATCCCCTTGATGTTTTCGACATTTTATGAGAAAATAATTACATCAGTGTGTTAAGAATTTAACGCAACTACAATTTCATCCAATCGAAAGGAGTCTTAAAATGATTTACACACAGGAAGTTCAAAACATGTGTCCGGTTGCTAAAGGTGCAAAACACGAACCGGCTCCAATCCCAGAAGAAGGCAAATGGGTACACTCCAAAAAAATCGAAGATATTTCAGGTTTTACACACGGTGTAGGCTGGTGTGCTCCACAGCAGGGTGCCTGCAAACTTTCATTAAACGTAAAGAATGGTATTATTGAGGAAGCATTAGTTGAGACTATCGGATGCTCCGGTATGACACACTCCGCAGCTATGGCAGCAGAGATTTTACAGGGCAAGACAATTTTAGAGGCATTAAATACAGACCTTGTATGTGATGCAATCAATACTGCAATGAGAGAATTATTCTTACAGATTGTATACGGACGTACACAGAGTGCATTCTCTGATGACGGACTTGCAATCGGTGCAGGATTAGAGGACTTAGGAAAAGGACTTCGTTCTCAGGTTGGTACTATGTACGCAACAAAAGAAAAAGGTGTTCGTTACTTAGAGATGGCAGAAGGCTATGTAACAGGTATCGCACTTGACGAAGACAACGAAGTAATCGGATATCAGTTCGTTTCTCTTGGAAAAATGACTGACTTTATCAAAGCAGGTGATGATCCTAACACAGCTTGGGAAAAAGCTAAAGGACAGTATGGCCGTGTAGATGATGCAGCAAAAATCATCGATCCAAGAAAAGAGTAATCGAAAGGAGACGAACAGAAATGGCATTATTTGAATCATATGAAAGAAGAATTGACCAGATCAATTCCGTTTTAAACAGTTATGGAATCAGCTCCATCGAAGAGGCTGAAAAAATTACAAAAGATGCTGGACTTGACGTTTACGAGCAGGTAAAGAAAATCCAGCCAATCTGTTTTGAGAACGCTTGCTGGGCTTACACAGTAGGAGCAGCTATCGCAATCAAAAAAGGCTGCAGAAAAGCAGCAGATGCAGCAGCAGCAATCGGAGAAGGTCTTCAGGCTTTCTGTATTCCGGGTTCCGTTGCAGACCACAGAAAAGTTGGTATCGGTCATGGTAACTTAGGAAAAATGTTATTAGAGGAAGAGACAGAGTGCTTCTGCTTCTTAGCAGGACATGAATCTTTTGCAGCAGCAGAAGGTGCAATCGGTATTGCTGAGAAAGCAAACAAAGTACGTCAGAAACCTTTACGCGTTATCTTAAACGGTCTTGGAAAAGACGCTGCACAGATCATCTCCCGTATCAACGGATTCACATTTGTTGAGACAAAGATGGATTACGCAAAGAATGAATTAAACGTAGTATATGAGAAATCCTATTCTAACGGACTTCGTGCTTCTGTAAAATGCTATGGTGCAGATGACGTAGTAGAAGGTGTTGCGATCATGCACAAAGAAAACGTAGGTGTATCTATCACAGGTAACTCTACAAACCCTACACGTTTCCAGCATCCGGTAGCAGGTACATACAAGAAAGAATGTATCGAGCAGGGCAAGAAATACTTCTCAGTAGCATCCGGTGGTGGTACAGGACGTACACTTCACCCGGACAACATGGCAGCAGGTCCTGCTTCCTACGGTATGACAGATACTATGGGACGTATGCACTCTGATGCACAGTTCGCTGGTTCTTCATCCGTACCGGCTCATGTAGAAATGATGGGCTTGATCGGAATGGGTAATAACCCAATGGTAGGTGCTACCGTAGCAGTTGCAGTATCTGTTGAGGAAGCTGCAAAGGCTGGTAAGTTCTAAGAAGAACTAAAGTATTAATTAAGAAAACGTTGAAAATGCCGTAATCTCAAGGGGTTACGGCATTTTTTTGAGTGTAAATATTTTTGGGTAAAATGATATCAGATTCCGCAAATTTTAGCTGACAGCATCTGAATGTAGTATCCATATTGCACTAAGCGTAGAAGCCAAAAGTATCCTTTACAGCAGCGGGAACTTATGATAAAATTCTCACAAAGCATACAGATTCCGGATATCTTATCAGGTGTATACCTGTCAATTCTATCTAATATCAAATCAAAAAATCTATGCTTTTAATTCAATTTAGAAAAAAGCAGGAGATGGATACGCAGACCGGTTTCTGGGGACAGACCACGGGAGACAGAAAGCACCGGTATATCGGAAAACACACATATGGCATTAAAATCCGTGATTTAGTCCGTAAGACTGCCTTTGGCATTAATTTTTCCGTGATCGGTATTGAAAATCAGAGCAACATCGATTATACATTTCCGGTACGGGCAATGTCTTACGATGTTGGAGAATACGAGAGGCAGCTTAAGTGTATCCGCAGAAGACTTCGCAAAAAGGGAAAGGATGGTCAGCATTTAACAGCAGCAGAGTATTTGTGTGAATTTCAAAAAGATATACGTCTTTATCCGGTTGTGACATTTGTGCTATACTATGGAAAAGACGAATGGGATGCAAACATTTGTGCGTTAGCAGAATGTGATGAGGTATTCTTAGAAGGAGTGCGTAAAGAACTATAAATACAGACTGTGTAGAAGAACAGGATGGAATGAAGTTAGTATAAAATATAAAAACAGAGAAAAATCCGTAATGTGATAGAGGTTTATCGTACCTGTCACACTACGGATTTTTTAGAACTCTTTTTACAGTTTCACAAATTCCGCCCTCCGTCCCCGGAAAACCGTATAATAGCGAAAACCGGCATCCTGCAGAAACGAGGGCACTTTTTTAAAATCAAAGGCGAGGTGTTCCGGTTTGTGTCCGTCAGAACCGATCGTCAGGATCTCGCCGCCAAGTTCACGGTAGCGGCCAAGGGCATCTTCCGTTGGATGCGGATGTCCAAGACCGTATTTTAAACCGGCAGTATTTAACTCGATGCCTTTTCCACGGGAAATTAACTGCTTAAAGATCTCATCTATCACGTCAGAATATTTTCGATAAGAATAATCGGCATTTTTATTTGGACCATAGCGGACAACATAGTCGATGTGTCCGTAAACGTCAAAATCATCATAAGCTTGAATATTTTCTAAAATGGATTCAAAATATTCTAAATAAGCCTCATGCTCTGTTTTTCCTTCATAATATTCAGGATAATAAGGATCGATCCCATGTACAACATGGGAAGAACCGATGACAAAGTCTAAATTTCTGTTTTGTAAAAGTTGACGGTTATATTCTGCAACCTGCGGCTGTAAACCAAGTTCCACACCAATACAGATTGGCAGAATGTTTTGATATTTTTCTTTTAACTCAGACAATTCTTCTTGATAAGCATCCATATCAAATAAAAAAAGTTCCGGTTCTTTTGGATAGTCGTAATCAATATGATCGGTAAAGCAGATACCGTCCAAACCATGTTGAATGGCAGCTTGAACCATATCTTCCGGTTCAGCAGTGCTGTCACCGGAATAACGTGTATGTAAATGGGTGTCCCAAAGCATTTGTAATCCTCCTGTGATTATTTCATTCAATTATGCGTTACCGTGTATGCATACACATCGCAGTGCCGCTCAAAAATCAAAGATTTTTTTGCTGTACGGGCATTCGCCCTATCATCCAACAAAAATATAATTGACTTTATGCAAGCACAAGTCAGTTATATTTTCGTTGGATGGCACTGCTCATCGCTTGCACTCATTATATCACAACCACAGCAAAAGATTCCACTTGTTCACATCCCTGTCCCATGTTATCATTTAATATAGTGACAAAGGAAGCAGAAAACATCAGCAATATACCAACAGAGAAGGAAACCACCGATGAAAAAAATATTATCAAGAATGATCACCATCTGTCTGTTTGTGTCCATGCTGGCTGTGACAGGTATGCCAATAAAGGCAGAGGCAGCAAGTACAAGCGGCAATTTGGAACAGAGAATCTCACAGCTTCAGAAGAAATTTCCAAATGGAAAATACTGGAACCACTCAGGGAGTTTTGTAAATAACCCGGATGGCTGGACGGATACACCGTGTACGCATCATGGCAATTGTCTGGCAAAGGGATATCAGGGGCAGTGCGGCTGTAACAGTTTTTCTAATGCGCTCCAGTGTATGGGATTTTCAGAAAAACTCGGTTATGATGTGTTCGGAAGTGCACCAAGAACCTGGTCTAGTCATACGAATCTGTCAAAAGTAAAAGCCGGGGATGTGATCCGTTACAGGTATAATACGCATTCTGTTTTTGTGACAAAGGTTACGGCAGATACGATCACGTTTGCAGACTGCAACTGGGACGGCCACTGCAAGATCCGATGGAACGTTACGATCCCAAAATCATCCATTACGGGCTTAACTTATATCCGCCATGCGAATAATTATAACAGTGTGGTAAAAATACCGCAGACCGTGAAGCTGACAACGGCAAAGAATAAAGCGACCAAAAAAGTGTGGTTAAAGTGGAACCGGAGCGATAAAACCAGCGGATATGAAGTATACCGTTCCACAAAAAAGAACTCCGGATATAAAAAAATAAAAACGATCAATTCAGCAAAGAACTGCAGCATGACAGACAAAAACCGGATGATCGGAAAAAAATACTACTATAAGATACGGGCATACCGGAATGTAAACGGACAAAGACTCTATGGGTCTTACAGTAATATCAAATCCATCACCATCCGAAAATAGAAGTGAAACAATACTGGGGGCAAAACGGTAGTTTTTGCCCCTGAATTCTTATACAAAATCCAATATGTGTAAAAAAATAGTGAAAAGTTTAACAAAGATACGAAATACCCTTGAAATTTTTCTAAGAATTAGTTAAAATATCAGTAGTTGGGCAAGCTAGCTCAAAAGTAAGAAAAAATTTCATTCAAAATTTCTAGGAGGAATAAGAAATGGCAGTAAGAGTAGCAATCAATGGTTTTGGCCGTATTGGTCGTCTTGCATTCAGACAGATGTTCGGTGCAGAAGGATACGAAGTAGTAGCAATCAACGATTTAACAAGCCCTAAAATGTTAGCACACTTGTTAAAATATGATTCTTCTCAGGGAAAATATGAGAAAGCTGACACAGTAACAGCTGGAGAAGATTCAATCACAGTTGATGGAAAAGAAATCAAAATCTACGCATTCCCAGATGCAAACAATTGCCCATGGGGTGAATTAAAAGTTGACGTTGTATTAGAGTGCTCCGGATTCTATACATCCAAAGAAAAAGCACAGGCACACATCAATGCAGGTGCTCGTAAAGTTGTTATTTCTGCTCCAGCAGGTAACGATCTTCCAACAATCGTATACAACACAAACCACGAGACATTAAAAGCTTCTGATACAATCATTTCAGCAGCTTCTTGTACAACAAACTGCTTAGCACCAATGGCAGATGCATTAAACAAATTTGCACCAATCCAGTCCGGTATCATGTGCACAATCCACGCTTACACAGGTGATCAGATGACATTAGACGGACCACAGAGAAAAGGTGATTTAAGAAGATCCCGTGCAGCAGCAGTTAACATCGTTCCTAACAGCACAGGTGCTGCAAAAGCAATCGGATTAGTTATCCCAGAGTTAAACGGAAAATTAATCGGTTCTGCACAGCGTGTTCCTACACCAACAGGTTCTACAACAATCTTAACAGCAGTTGTTAAAAAAGCTGGTGTAACAAAAGAAGACATCAATGCAGCTATGAAAGCAGCAACAAATGAATCCTTCGGATACAACGAGGATGAGATCGTATCTTCCGATATCGTAGGAATGAGATTTGGTTCTTTATTCGATGCAACTCAGACAATGGTAAATCCTATTTCTGATGATTTATACGAAGTACAGGTTGTTTCATGGTATGACAATGAGAACAGCTATACATCTCAGATGGTTCGTACAATCAAATACTTCTCAGAGTTAGCATAAGTATTGATGCCAGAGTAAAAAAGACTCAACATGGGTCCGGTCTTTAAAGGGCCGGACTCATTTTTTTCGTTTACGGAGATAAGGTTTCAGATTTCGGTAAACGTACATAACAATATCCAGGAGGAAAATAAAAATGGGATTAAACAAAAAATCAGTAGATGATATTAATGTAAAGGGACTTCGTGTTCTTTGCCGTTGTGATTTTAACGTACCATTAAAAGATGGAAAGATCACAGACGAGAACCGTTTAGTAGCAGCACTTCCTACGATCAAAAAATTAGTAGCGGATGGCGGAAAAGTAATTCTTTGCTCCCACTTAGGAAAACCAAAGGGAGAGCCAAAACCGGAATTATCTTTAGCACCTGTAGCAGTAAGACTTTCTGAGTTATTAGGACAGGAAGTAAAATTTGCAGCAGATAACGAAGTAGTAGGACCAAATGCAAGAGCTGCTGTAGAGGCAATGAAAGATGGAGACATCATTCTTTTAGAGAACACACGTTACAGAGCAGAAGAGACAAAGAATGGAGAGGCTTTCTCCAAAGACCTTGCTTCTATCTGTGATGTATTCGTAAACGATGCATTCGGTACAGCTCATAGAGCACACTGCTCTAACGTAGGTGTGGCTGAATTAGTAGATACAGCAGTTGTTGGATATCTGATGCAGAAAGAGATCGATTTCTTAGGAAATGCAGTAGAGAATCCGGTAAGACCTTTCGTAGCGATCTTAGGTGGTGCAAAAGTAGCAGATAAATTAAACGTTATCTCTAACTTACTTGAGAAATGTGATACCCTGATCATCGGTGGTGGTATGGCTTACACCTTCTTAAAGGCAAAGGGAT
>ERZ826016.1743-NODE-1743-length-19002-cov-25.664855_pt1 | contig 19002 bp, 19 predicted proteins | sample MGYA00519872_ERZ826016 | MGnify/ENA primary metagenome ERZ826016 (study PRJEB31778, sample SAMEA3449218) | human gut metagenome | biome: human gut; feature: human-associated habitat; material: faeces | place: United Kingdom | collected 2010/2012 ... | reverse complement strand
AAATGGTCTATTCCTCTTTTTCCCTCAGTTTGTCATAATACGCTTTATACCTATAGATTGTCCTCTCACTGACATTGTTTCGCTTCGCAATTTCTACCATTGTCATGCCGCTCTCATACCCAACAACAAAATCATTATAAATTGCCATCCACTTGGCGTTATGTTTCTGACGACCGCTTAACTTACGATTTCTGTAATACTCCAATTCCTCCCGAAGTTTTGCATTCTCTTTTTCCAACTCTTCAATTCTTTTTAATGCCTCTTCAATATTTATAACTTTATCCATCTTAATGTTCCTCCAATATGCCATTTTCATTTTGTCTATATCATATCAATCAAGCTTCTCTATGTCAATTTGATTTTGTCATCAATTAATTTTAAGCATAAAAAAGGAACCGATCTCTCGATTCCTTCTCATTCCTATATTCTCTTTACTATTTCTTCCTCGTCAACAGGCACACCGTCTCCACATTTGACTGTAGGGTAATTTAGATACATTTTCCAAAGTCATTATCGTACTTTGGAAGTAAAAATATTTTATTCCACGATGACAAAGCAACAAAAAAAGCATAACAAACTCAACGTTCCTGCAATGGGCATCCAAAGAATCTGCTTCAGTTTTAGGATATGGGAGTTTACATTATTTTCCATTATAAATTTTCTTAACAAATGGATATCCCTTTTTCCGAAATCCCTTTCTTAACCGTTTACACCTATCCCAGTTGTTATAATAAGCAACCTCCGGCAATATTTTTTGAAGTTTATTCCATTCATCTTCTGGAAATGCCTGTATTGCTAATAAATGATTAACAATCGTAAAAGAAAACTCTGCAATTTCTGTTCCCACCATATACTCTTCCATAAGGCAAAAAGGCATCAGAAATTTAGCTAATAACTCGTTTTCTTTTTCTGAGCACTTTCCTCCTCTAATTGTGTAATAAATGGTAATTATATCATTGTCTTTCAATTGTTTAGCTGTGTACATATATGGATCGACCAGGCTTATCAGAATAAGTAAATTATCTCTATGTTTTATATTATCTAATATTCGTTTAACTCCACCAACTGCATCTTTTTTTAGTACATTTGCAATTCCATCTATCCATTTTAATTTTGAAGGGTATAAAAAATATTTCCAATATATTGGAAAGCATTCATTTTCATACACTGTATACAAGTCAAAAGATAAATCATAATCACTCGTGACTAAAATTGTTTCAATAATCTCTGCATTCATAAATTCGTTTTGTTTACTGAGACATGCAACAATACTCTTCTGAAATCCAATGCCTTGTTTCCAAATTTCTTCACATAATGCAAATTTATTTCTAATACTTATCAATGTGCTGCAGCCATCTAATTCTAAATCTGTAAACACTGCAAATTTATCAACAGAAATTATATCTGCATATGCTTCAAGGTATACTTCTACATCATATTCTTCGTCTAGGTTCAGTATCTGTTTAAACAGTAATTTTGATCCTGAAAAATCTGAATTATATCCTTGTGTTATCCAATGCTTAATATCAACTGTCGATGTATTCAACCATGCATTTTTAATAAAAAACGATATCGCTTCATTATAGTTCTCTATTCCCAACCAATCAGAAAAATACTGATTACCATATAACTTCATTATCTCATTACAAATCTTCTTTGTATCGCCAAAAATAGCCTCTGCCATCTCTAATAGCTTGATCAAATTAGTATCGTTTGTATCTGCTCTTGCTCCTACATATAATTTTATAAAAGATGCCAGATAATCAGCTTGCTTAAAATCTTCAGAAAATCCTTGCATGAATTTTCTGAATGCGATCATACCATCCTTTTCTATATTGTCATAAATCTTTTTTACCCATAATGGATAATTTTTAATAACAGCTTTTTGTGTTGCTTCAAATGTTTTTTCACCTATAAGCATCTTGCTTCTGGATATTTTATGGGGTGCAATTTGAAATTGCATAATCTTTCCATCATATCCTCTGGGTGAAAATGAACCAGTGCAAAAAGCAAAATCTCCCCCTAACAAGTCATGTTGTGATAAAAATAAGAATATTAACTCATTTTCTAAATTTGTAGGCACATCATCAAATACTACTAAGGGAGCCTTGTTTCCCCATATACACCATATAAGATATTTTAGGTTCTCTGAATCATATTCTACTTCATTGCAGTTGGGAACGTTTAATGTCTGACTATACGCCTCTAAATTACTATTTGATTCAGGTCTTCTAAACAGACTAATAACAGCAGGCGTTATCATTTTACTATTGCATACAAGATCCTTTGTGTTTATTATGATCGAATGTGTCCATACACACCCTGGCCTTTTCATTTCCTGTGCATACCAAGTACATGCTAATACAATTCGTTCATCAGACAAACTATATCCGGTAAAATATCTCTCGAATCCTCCTATGAATTCGTTCCCTGACAAATCACTCAATACGAGCATTTTCTTTTCATCTTGTTCTGACAATTTACAAGAAGTCTGCAATAGCTTATGACCATTTGAATAACCGTGCAACGCTTGTTCAACATAAAGCCCATCAAACATTTCATAATTCTCCTGACATTTCCAAAATAATCGAGGTTAAATCGCATGACTTTTCTCTTTTATCATTAATGATTTCAATGCGTTTTATAGGTTCTTCAATATCCAATAGCTTTTCGCTTTCATCAATTTTCCCTCCCAACGCACTTACACCCCAAAGTTTTGTATGATATACATTTTTATTTGCATGCAAATATTGCCATAGCATATTCATATGCTTTTTTAAATATAAATCAACATTATCATGTTCTATAGAATCGACTAAATCCCATGCAGAAAAAATGATTGCTAGCTTGACATCTTTTTTTATATCTAGTATTGCTTGCAACAAATCTATCATCTGTACCTGTGTTGGATCATCCTCACTTGCTTTTCTTTCATTCTGCCTTTGTCCCTCTGAACGATATTTCGGATCTATTTCAGAAATAAGTTCTGCAGTATGGATATCGCTTACATTAACAAAATACAATATGGAATCAGCATTTTCTATTTTCTGTTTTAATTTATTTGAAATTTCTCTTTTATCATACATATCTCGAAACGTTTCCCCAGATAAATCTGGAAACTCCAGTTCTAGCTTCATATCTTCCTTAGCTAATAGGATAGTTAAATTTTCCTGCTCTTGTCCTATGACAGTTCTTCCTAATTTATCCACTTCTAGCCATTTTTTCTCTATTCCTTGAAGATAATTCACATTCCCTGCCATTCTTTCTAAGGTCAAGTCTGTCCGAACATCTTTTTGATTTACACTATGCCACAGTGCAGCCAAAAATGTACTTTTACCTGCATTCGGTGCACCCATAATAAATAATTTTTTATTCATCTTTCACTCCATCATATTTAAAAAACAATCTATCATACTCGGATAAATTTTCAAAATCCGTAAGTTTTTTGGGAACCCAGCTGATATATTCTCTCTTCTTGCACCATCTTTGTAATAATTCGTTCAAACCATAACCGACTTGTATGTCTTTTGCAGAAATCGGCATTGCTGCTACACAATAGTATTCTATATTTGCATTTAATTCTTTTAAGTAATTATTGATTTGTTTTTTTGCTCTCTCAATTATTTCTTCGTATTTTTCCTCTTTAATTAATAAGTCATACTTACTAAATACAATTTGTAAAACACATCCTTCGCTAATCACGCCTGAATCATAAAATGTTCTTAATAACTGTGTTAACTCACTTACAACGCTATTCTTTGTTTTCTTACTACACAATTTCTCACCATCAATTATTCCTATAATATAATCCGCTCTTTCGGCAAAACTAAATTCTTTTTTTACACTATCCACTTTTCCTATATTTTCCGAAAATGCCTCGCCTGAAATATCCCAAAAAATCAAGTTGGTTGTTGCATCGTTATCTCTGTTCCATAATCTCAAATGAAGGAAAGTTGGTCCCTCACCAACTTTTGTACGTGGTGTATCCGGTACGCTACCTTTTGATTTAGTTCTTGTATAATAAGCTCTTTGTTCAAATCCCTGCAAACTTCTTGATCCCGCAAAATAATAATTTTCCACAGGTTTCTCTTGAAATAGTTGATATAGGCTTGTCTCTATTGTTGTTTTTCCACTCGCTGCCGGTCCTATCAGCAATAACATCTTAGTACTTTCTTTTGCTGCAATAGTATAAAATTTATCGCAACTAAGTGCCTCACCCGAATTAATCTGATATGTATCTGGCAATACAAGAGCGCTCTGTTCATCTTTTTCTGGTTCGTTTCCGGTGTCTACTTTATCATTTAAAATATCATTAATATTATCTAGGCTTTCAGTTTTTTCGACAGTATCCATTCTCTACCCTTTCAAACTAACAGTTGCTAATCATACATTCAAAATATATCAGTTCTGCCCATTTTCTCAACTCATATATCTCATTATCGGAATCAATTTTCCACTTCTTTTTATACGCAGGCACCCATGCTTTTTTCTCATCAACGGTCAACGAGGCTTTTACAGCCGATAATATCGGCAGATTTCTTATCTCAGCCTCCTTACAATAAGTTTTTTCTACATACTTTCTAATTTCTTCCGGTTGACTGTCTATAAATTCTGTTAAAGAAATCTCAGTTGTCTCTTTTTTACATTTGGTTAACATCTTATTTAAGAGTGAACTGGCCGCATATGGTCCCGGTATATCAACTAATGCTGCCAATTCCACACCCAGAACCATGGCTCCTTCAACATCGTTTATTTCACTTAATGGTCTTTTTAACAAATCGCTCCATTCACCAACTACCCAACTTAATACCTCAACTTTTTCTTCACACAATTTGTTTTTGTCATTAAGTGAATTTACATAACTAATAACCTTATCAAACTGGTTTTTAATAATATTCAGCAATTCCACACTAGTTTTTGGTGCAGTTTCCAACATCTTTCCATCTTCATCCACCAGTTCGCTCTCCCAGTCTTCTTTCCACGAGAGAGTCGGACATTGCTCCATCTGCCTTTCCATTCTTGTCTGCATATCAATTATCCTATTTGCAGTCTCAGACAGTTCCATAACTTTTCCTTCATAGAATGGTTCAAGAATTTTAATTGAATATGCAAGTTGGACATCATTATAAGTATCAATCATGTTGAGTAAAGTACATCCTGCTAAAATAGTTATTTCCTCTGCGTTCTGTTCATCGAACGTCTTATCCTTTTCATAAAAACAATTAATGAATTCTTCTCTCGTTTCCGAATTACAATCCAAATTGAAATACAACTTTACAATTTCATTAATCTTATCATACTCGTCAAACTGTTCTAAAATAGTCTCTATTCCATCAATTCTACTGTTTATTCGTTCTTCTGTAATATCCATACAAATTTTTTTATAATTATTAATAAATACTTTTTCAAAATCCATTCTCTTCTTCTCCTTTTTTATAACTTTTCACAAATCAATTTCTTCATTTGTTCTAAACAATTGTTGTCGCGTGCATCCTGTAAAATTGATTCTATAATCTCTATATAACGTTTTCCAGCATATTCACTTCTTAACAATTTTAGTTCATTCAGCACTTCATTTTGTTGCACATACGATAGTTCAAAAAAATTATAAACTATATCTCTCTCAATATCCTGTCTTATCGCAGTATCGTTATTTTCTTCTGTGACATTTTCTTTCTTAATTTCAGAACCATCTTGCAAATTTTTCTTTCTTTTCTCATCAATGTTAAGGGTATATTCAAAAAAGTTATTTCCTTTGCTGCAACTTTCGTCATCGCATAAAAATCTATCTCTGTCTTTAGAAAGTACTCTTGGGTATGCCTTTACTTTCATAATCCGCTCACCATTAACGCATTCACAGTCAAAAGTTATCCAATTATATCCTGGCAACCAATCTTTTCCTCTCACTGGCTGCGTAGCTCCTGCATTTATTATCAGTCTTTCTGGCGAAGCATCTATTGCCTGCTGATGCATGTGTCCATATAATTGAATATCTACGCGTTTATCTAATTTGGGTAAGATTTGCTCTCTGAATTTCCAAAATATGGTAGGGTGGTGACAGATCAATACCCATACTACATTTTCTTCATATGAAGGAATCTGATTTTGCCCAATGACCATTTTACGTGCATCCTGCTCATCCCTTCCATCATGATCCCTATGGCTGGAAATGATACAGGAATTCATCCCCAGCAATTTTAATTTCATATTATTGTCCAACGAGAATTCCTCTGTCCAAACAATCCGATTTTGGTCTATATTACAACCATACGACACAGCGAAGTCATTATATTCACTAATCGGCTTGTACAACAAATCCGGGCATGCCTCATCTGTAATATATTTTCCAAATGTATAATCAGCTTCATCTATCGTGTTAGCTTCTTCAATTTTCGATTGGGCATTAAGAATTGAATCCGATTTTTTTATTAATGTCTGATTGACGTCGTGGTTCCCCGGAACACAGTAAACATTTTTTTCATCTATCCCTAACTGCTCTGTCATTTCTTTAAGAAATTCTCTTGCAAAGTCATATTCTTTCTTTTGTCCTGCAAATGCAATATCCCCACCAACTAAAATGCCTTTTACATTTTTTAGTATTGATTTTGCATTTATTTTTATATCCGTCAGAATTGCATTTCTTAAATCGGCATCTATATCTACACTACTACCACTTGTTTTTCGAAAATGAATATCTGACAAATGAATAAATGATATTTCCACCCCTTACCTCCTAAACTAATGGCAATTTTTTTACCATATATTTGCGGATCACAAATGGTATCCTATGCAGATACCAAACACTTTTTATTTATAATATATTTATTCTAAATTTTGTAGATATACTTTGTCAAGTTAACTCTAATTCTAAAACGATACCTCCTCGTTTTTCAAACGCAGGAGGTATCTGGGATATCACTTCATACTTCGAATTTTTTCATTTCATCCTGCGACAAAGGTCTTCCCAATCGCTTAGATAGTAATATTGCTTCTCGCAAACGATAAGTCCTTCCATCAGAAGGTACCGTTAATCTTCCATCTGTTATATTTTCTTCAAACTGTTCAAACATATCTAAATTTGCTTTTTGTTTTCTTTCAGCCACGATCACATCATTTATCCTCCTTAAAATATTTATTTATCAATTCAATTGCCCCATATGTGTCTATATATAAAGTATGCCAATCAATACACTTTGCATTCAGCATTTTTTTATAATGTTCTATCAAATCTGTTTTTGCTGTAAATTGAACATATCCTTCATTCCCTGCATCCCAGCTTAGTTTGCAGGCGATTGCAAATAAATGTGCTCCTACTCCTTTATATTTTCCAGCGTGTCCCACATTAAAAGGTGCTGCCTCAACAATGTCTATATGCGTATAGTATTGGTCTCGAATATGTTTCAGTGCAATCATTCCCTGCACTTGATTATCCTTTTCCAAAAGCAATTCATATACTTCATAGCCATTCTGTTGTGGAATACTCCAGTCAAATTTCCATCCTCTAGCATTTAAATCTAATGCATCCCGCTTTGTAATATTTCTTATCTTTAGTATACCTACTACATTCTCAGATATGTCAAATCACACAAGCAATCGTGTAATCTTTTCTATAAAACTATTCCATGTCTATATTTTAGATGTCCTCTGTCTCTTTTGAAATAAATTATTACTTTTATTATATCAAGTTTAACGAATACTGTAAACAAATCCAAGTCCGTTATTTCTGCCCTTTAACCACAATGTCTTGCGGTTTTCTATTTCTGTATTTTACTACGATTGTACATCAAAACTACGGTATCAATTTCTGATACTAAAGTAATATGGATGCATTTTTCTAGTAAATTTATTCTTTTATTCTATTGAACCGTTGCAATAAATGCTTTTTATGTTCGTCAGCTATCGCTTTATCATAAACCATCAATTTTCCATCTTTATTGGACATAATTTCTGTTTCATTATTAAAATCCCAAAAGGAGTGATTCGCTTGTTTATGCAACAGAACCCTGCTTTCACAAAATTCTATCGCTGAAGGATGACAATTAAAAATTGTATAATTGGCACCTCCTGGGACATAAAAACTTTTATATTTAATTCCATCTATGCCAGTTTTTCTTAAATGGTCTGCTATTATTTGTGTTGCCCGATACGCATTTTCACCCCGTACTGGCTGTGTGAATCGCAGCATCAATTCTGAAAAGAATACTCCCATGCTCATTCCATAAAACTCGGTATCACTTCGCTGAAAAGTCTTTTCAGACTCAAAGTCAATAATATACAGTGGTTTTAACACCTTGAACTTTGAAAGAGAAATCAAATCACCAAATTGTGATTTGATTTCCATACAAGCCGTCTCCGGATTAGATGCAACATATAAGTATGAGGCCCCCGTAATATTATTTCTTCCTTCGCTTCCTATCCCTAATATCGGTTCTCTCGAATTTACAGCATTGTATCCCTTGAACTTATTATCATAAGTTTTTCCAAGTCCTTTTTCTGTTTTATTGTCATCTTCAGGATTAATAATTCTTGCACGATAGTATTCTGTTCCAACATCCAAGCATTTTTTAAACTGTGTTGCCTCTTTATCAAGAACGATGTCATCAATGATAATTTGAACTCTTTGAATTTGTTCACTTAATCCCTGTTCTGTTTCTATTGCTTCTATAAATTTATTAAAATTATTTCTTGCGTTTACCATCCATCCCCATGCATTCATTGAATCTTTGAAATTTTGCAGATTATCAGCCATATGTTTACCCTCTGTACTATATGTAATTTCTGTTTATTCCTCTTCTATTCTTTCCAGACAATAATCGCAAAGATTTATCCCACAAAACTCTCCGCCTTCATCTGCGGGATAAACGTTGCCACATCTTTCACATACCAAAATTTCATTTTCCTCGCCACAATTTATGCATTTACCATAGGGATACAAATTTTCATCTAAAGAAATGTAATTTTGGTTACAGTTCCAACACGGGATATTTGCTACCGGTAACCCTTCGCCATCTTTAATTGCATTATAAGAACGTAAGTCTACTTCTGATTTTATAGGATTCATATCGTCCTTTATATAATCTTTCAATTTCCTAATAAAATCTTTCAGTTTTTCATCATCAAAAAACGATATACTCTCTGGAACATAATAGTGCTCCATCAAGTCTTCATGCGCTTCTCCATTATGATATTGTATAGTTGTCTCAAGGAGAATTGTTTTGTCACCTTTTTCTAACCATATATTCAAATAGCTGTCTTCACCCATACCTTCTGTAATGTCAATCTGTACACATACTTTAAATGAAAATCTTTGATCTACATTACTATTAACAGAAAAAATACTCTGTTCTTTTGGATCATTTTTTATTTGATTTATAGAACTAATCGTAACCGAATAATTAAAATATTCTGAATCTTCTATTTCCATATATAAGTTTTGTATATTTTCCTCAAACAAAGAAAATATTTGTTCTTGAAGTAAAACATCTATCCCAGTTTCATTCTTTATTCTCTCATATATACACGCCTTCTCATTTAGTATCTCTTCTTGCTCAGTACTCCATGTTTCATATAATTCATCGGATGGTTCCTCATCTCTAAATATACTATCAGCTTTATCAAACAAAGTTTGAATCTCCATAATATTAATTTTCATCTTATCATATGAAGCCTTTGTCAATAATTTATTATGCGCCACATGATTTCTATTCTTAATAAAATTCGTAATCTCTTTTTTTACTTTTTCATCAAAATATTTTTGAAAAATATTTTTCCAGATATCAACACTAACTTTCCGACTTTGCAATAGCAAATCAACAATAGCACCTGTTTTATTTTCTGCTAACATTTTATGTAATTTATTGCTTTCTACTTCAGACAAACTAATTGAAACTTCAAACACCTTCGATTTTAACATTAGTTTTGCTAAAGATTCTGCTGTTGAGCAAATAAGATAGCTATTAATATTATTGAATTCTGGAACATCTCTTTTAAAATCAACATTGCTTCTCTGATATCCTTTTGCTATGTCTTCTAAACCTCTTAATTCCATCCATTTAATTCCGAAATTATGAGTCATAACCTTATTAATAAAGGCTCTCATTTTGTTTTCAGCTTTAAAAATCAATGGGTATAATTGCATTCCTAAATATTCTGATTGCTCATCCATTATCCAAGTACATATTTCCCAATCCTTTAATAATAGTTCTTTCAGATATACCTTTAGTTTTTCTAAAAATATATCATATTCATTACAATCTTCTATAGAAAATATGCAGACACCTAATTGTGTTTGTGTTTTATTTTCAAAAGTATCAATCGTAAATGACACCGAATAACTCACATTCTCCACTTCAATTCCGTATTCTTCGTGAGCTATCCGCCCCGTCTGTCCTTGATATATGCAATTCTTTATCTCAGGGAAATGTGCCTGTACTTCATTCATAATATTTTCACAATAACTGGTTCCTAAGTATTTTTCCTCCTTAATGTTATCGCCAAAATCTTCATCATAAATTTCTTCTGTCAAATATATTAGTTCTATGGTCTTTATATTATTAAACATAAATTCAATAGTCATAAGTTATACCTTGTCCTATTCTATATTTATTCTTCTATTTGAAATTATACCATAATATCAGCCCATTCCCCAAGACCCTATTTTGACTGCTGATGCCTTTTTAGTGTTCACATTCCCAGCATTTTCTGCCCTCGCTCTCCATCCTCTCCGGTGCTTCCTTCCTCCATTTTCTCGCCCTCCAGTGCCTCTATTTCCCCTGTATTTTCCTTCTGTCCTTCAGTATGTCTATACCACTCTGACAGTTCCACAATAAGGCTGCTGCACGCCTCAATGTCCTCCTCATATCCGTGGCAGTGTTCTGTAATCATATCCCTTCGGTATCTTTCAATTTCGCCTATTGCTTCCTTTATACGTTCACCGGAAATTTCCTCAACTTCTATACCAGCCAACGCATCCCGGTTTCCTTTCAGCATTCTCTCAAAGGGCATGGTATACTTTTCTTCGATCATGTCATCGCAGTCTTCCTCATGCCCTTCCACACAATAATATTGTGCCATTCCGGTAGTGAACTGCTTCCATCGCTTTAACTTGTCCTGATTTCCTTTCAAATCTGTTAAGGCGAGAGTGTTCGCATATTCCAAAATTACCGATAATGCTCTTTTCATCTTTCTAACAATAATATCCTCCGTTTTTTTCCAATCCATTTTTCTTTTCTCCTTCCTGTGTGCATTTGCAGCAACAATAAAACGCCCGATCCACATCGGGCATTTTATTCTTACCGCAACCGGCAGGAATAACGTTTCTTATTCACTTGCTGCCATTCCCGCCGTAATCTCAGTCGTATCGGATCTCCTGTTCTACTACGATACCTGATTTAAACTGTATCATCAGTTTCTCTTTAGAGATTATTTTTACCGTAGAAATCAGTCTCCTTACGAGATCATTATCGAATTCCGGTATCCGGCAGGTAGTCGTTCTTAAAAAGTCATCAATTTCATACATTCTTTGATTGCATTCCTTTAATGTCTCCTCCCTTTTTCTGGCTTCCGTTTGATTTTCCTTAATCGACTGAATCTCCTCTGCAATTGCATGGTACCTGGCATCAAATTCCTGTGTATATTCTCCCGCCTTTGCATTTTCCATGATCAGGGCAAGCATTTCTTCCTGCTTATTTTTCAGAAGCGTATCATAGTCATTTTCCCCCTGCAGTGCTTCCTTCGTATTTATCACACTTATGACATTCTGCCGGAATGTCTCTATGAACTCTCTGTCGTCACAGGTTATCCTATGGATTGCCTCCATTACCGCCCGATTTAATGCTTCTTCCTTGATCGTCTCAGAGTTTGGGCATTTCTTCACGCCGTTTGTCAGTCTGTTTGAGCATCTCCATACAATTTTCTTTTGGCCGTTCCTCGACCATGTGACTCTTCTGTATTCGCGTCCACATTTTCCGCAGATCACTATGCCGGTCAGTGCATAGAGCGAAGAGTATTTGCTTTTCTGATTTTTCTTCCGTGTTACCGCCGCCTTACACAGATTTGCTCTCCGCATTCGTTCTTCCTGTACCCGGTAATAGATTTCTTTGGGGATAATGGCTTCATGATCGTTTTCGACATAATACTGTGGCACAATTCCATTATTCACTACTCGTTTCTTTGTCATAAAGTCTACTGTATACGTTTTCTGCAGAAGTGCATCTCCCATATATTTCTCATTACACAGCATATTATCAATGACTGTGGTATGCCACCGTTCCTGTCCTGTAGCCGTTTTAATTTCTCTATCCTCAAGATATTTCTTAATCTTGACAGAACTGTATCCCTCCAGATATAACCGGTAGATCAATCTTACGATTTCCGCCTCTTTAGGTACTATGATCAGATCACCGTTCTCATTCTTGGTGTATCCCATGAACTTTGCACAGTTTACAAGAACCTTTCCTTTTTCAAATTTTCTTGCAATCCCCCACCGGACATTCTCACTGATATTACGGCTTTCTTCCTGTGCGAGGCTGCTTAAGATGGTGATAAGTATTTCTCCCGTTCCCTCCAACGTATTCACACCCTCTTTTTCAAAAACTATGGCAACATTTTTTGCCTTCAGTTCACGGATTGTTACCAGCGAATCTACCGTGTTTCTTGCAAACCGGCTTACGGATTTGGTAAGGATCATATCTATTTTTCCATTTAGGGCATCCTTCACCATAGTCTTAAAATCTGCTCTTTTTTTGGTGTTAGTTCCGCTCTTACCATCATCCGCATAAATTCCTGCGAATTTCCAGTTAGGATTTTCCTGTATTTTGTTGGTATAGTATTCCACCTGCGCCTCATAGCTGCTGTCCTGTTCTTCTTCGTCTGTACTGACACGGCAATATGCAGCTACCTTCAGCATCTTATCTGAAAGTTTAATGCTGGTATCGAACTGTACTTTTGCAGGTATTACAGACACCTTTTTAGCTGTTGTACCCATTTGCCTCCTTTCCGGGCTTTTTATCCGTGTACCCTACCTTCATTCGTCCACCATTTAGGAATTCTACTTCTGCCATATTCCCGTTGCATAAATAAATCTTCCGAATCAGCCTTTGGTATAATTCCCTGTCGAATTCCACTATCTTTTCCCGTCCGGCAAGAATATCCCTGATTTCTTCCGTTTTATACAAAGTATCTTTTACTGTTAATGTCCGGTAGCGTTCCTCAGCCCTTTGGTACAATGCCTGTATGAATTCTTTTTCCGAGACCGCTTTTTCTTTCATCTCTGCTATTTTCCGATCCATTCCTCGGTATTCAGGACTAATTACATCCTCCGGGTCTTTCTTATATAAAAGTCCCTGATTTTGAATGGCTGCATTAATTGCATCCACGCACACCTGTTTTATCTGATCATCTGTGATAGTTCTGTCTCTGCATTTCTCCTGTTTTTTGTATAAGTAACCTTTGCACTTCCAGTTCACATTTGTACCATATTTATTCCGCTTCTGGATACGGGTACACACAGTTCCGCATTCCCCACACCACACAGCACCACCAAACAGGATTCTCTCATCTTTTCCCGGTCTGTGGTTTGCTCTGCCTAGTTCGGCTCTTACGCCCTCTCTTCTCTTTTGTACCTGGTCAAAGAGCTCCTTTTCAATGATCTGAGGATAATACTCGTTACCCAGATAATTTGGATTCTCAAGTATTCTCCCTATGGATACATGTGTCCATGACACTTTTCCATTACCATTTGGAATTCCTTTTTCCTTTAACCCGGCAGCTATTTTCGTTGCAGCTATTCCACAGTCATATTCTGTAAAAATCTGTTTTACGATTTTGCATGTCTCTTCACAGATGATGATCCTTCCTTCCTCAACTTTATATCCGATGGGCACATGACATTGCATCTGACATTCCTCCCCTCTCTGTAAGGCGTAACCCATTATTCAGACAAAATGTAATATCATGATCCCTGGATATGAAGATATTCTGTACAGTCATCCGAAAAAGTTTTTCATCAAACTTCTGCTGCAGCCCATCGGACCCGGATAGTAAATGGATCAGCTGCTCTGTTCTCACAATTTCTTTTGTCCTTTTTTGCTTTCTTCCCAAAAACAGTTTTTTTCTTCGGCATTCCGTTAGTTTCCAGTTAATCTGATTACTTTTCTCCATAAAAACAGCAGAGTCCATATATCCATTCCTCATTACCTGATTCAGGATTCGACTCTGCTCTTTCAAATTCTTGATTTCATTATCCAGTTGTATCATTTCTTCGCTGTCCTGCCTGCTATCGGCAAGACAGGTCAGTTCTTTCCACAGAGGCTCCAGCAACGCTCCCCGGTTCGTATATAGCTTATTCCACATCCGTAGAAATGCCTGTTGTACGACATCTTCTCTTATTGCCTTTGTGCTGCATAATTCCTTATTTTCCATATGTCTCCGACAAGTCCATATGACTTTCTCATAATTTTTATCTTTGTGGACGATTTGTCTTCTGAATTTTTGTCCACATTCCTCACAGATAATTTTACTGGAAAATAAGTATCTCTTATTGTAATCCGTTCCTTCCACGTTCCTAGATCTTGTGCGATAATCTATTAAATTCCTTACTGCCTCTGCCTCCTCATGCGTAATAATCGCCGGATGCGCATCTTCCACAAGATACTTTGCTTTCTGTCCGTGATTTCTCTTTCTGTTAAATGGAAATTGTGACTGGGTATATTTCTTCTGGAAAATCATGTTTCCTTCATAAACCGGATTTTTCAGTATCTCGAGAATAACCGTATCTTTCCATTCTTCTGCTCCTCGTACTGTGGGAATTTCTTGTACATTTAATTCTCTTGCTATCACATAAGTTCCTAAACCATTTAAGTAAGACTCATAAATCCATCGGACGATTTCTGCCTCCGATTCTACGATAACAAAATTTCTGTTTTTATCCTTTTGATATCCATATGGTGGTGTGGATACAATAAAACTTCCATCTTGAAATCTTTTCCGGACTGCCCATTGAACGTTACTGGATATGTTTTCGGATTCTCCCTGTGCAACCGATGCCAATACTGTCAGTAACATTTCTCCCTTTTCCGTCAGGGTATTGATCTTCTCCTTCTCGAAATAAACTGCAACCCCGATCTCTTTCAGTCGTCGGATTACCTGGATACATTCCACCGTATTTCTTGCAAATCTTGTCACCGACTTTGTAAGAATCATGTCAATGTTCCCATCCTCACAGTCTTCGATCATCATATTGAATTCATCTCTGTGATTGGTTTTAGTTCCTGTGATTCCCCAGTCTGCGTACACCCCGGCAAATTCCCACAAGGGATTCTCACCGATCTTTGCCGTATAATACTCCACTTGTGCAGTGTAAGACGTTGCCTGCGACGAGCTTTTTGTACTGACACGCGCATATCCGCAAACTCTTTGTTTACGTTCTGCAAGTACATTCTGCGGTCCCGCTGTTGCATTTATGACGGTAATTTTTTTCGTCATATTCTCTCTCCTTTCCCTGTATTTTCAAGGGATACGCCCCTTGTCAGCAACATACACTACCACACAATTCCACATATATCCAGTGTTTTTACAGATATACTTTTGCAAGTTCCGGAGAAAAGGTCTGAATGTTCAAAACCGTGATTCTTTCCCATTCCTCCTCATTTAACAGATCTGCCTCACGCATTCTTTTTAACAGCATTTCTGCCAGTTTATACTTTATTTCATTTGAACCGTTCCCCACTTGCTCCTCCCAATAACATGATCACGATTACGGCATACTCATTTCCGCCATCGTCACTGCTTCGTCCTCTTGTCGGAAATACTCATCCGCTACCCTCCTGTCTAATGCCAGCACTTCTCCCGGTTCTTCGTCTCCACACTGGATTGGAAACAGAAGTTCCTGTAATTCCATACATAATCTCCGGCTCGGACACGTATTAATGAAACAACCAAAGGTATTCAATTCCAGATTATCCAAGATATCTGTGAATACCATACTTTCCGCTTCAAACATATACGTTCCAATGTAATTTGCAATGTTCTCCGGGGTCATGGAAACGTAATGTTCCTTTCTCGCCCCACCATCCATCGGATATACATACACATACCCCACTTTTTCTGTTGCCATGATTTTCTCAATCATTTCCTGATCTTCTTTTTTCATTTTCTGCTTTCCTCCGTTTTGTCCTTTGGGTAACCTTAATACCACAAGAATACGGCGGAAGTCTCCCTCCGCCGCATGAATTCTGTTATTAAGTCTTACTGCCATAATCCTTCACTTTTAATACTTTGGTTCCTATTCGACACTACTCCCCGGAACCGAAATGCCGCAAAGACAGAAAGAATAAACATCAAGGCATTTGCTGGGCAGTCAATCCAGACTGTCTGCGGTTCCTACCGTAAAAGGCAGACAGACATCACAGGAATCTCACCTCCACCACTGCGTGCTGGCTAATCTCAAGGAGTATCATTATAGACCATTTCTTTCTTCGCACCTGTCTACCACAGACCGGCTGTATCCTCGGTTGTCTCGCTCAACTCCTTAGATGCAATCTTTTTTTACATTTGACATACAAATGCAGGAGTATCTTCGCGCCCCGTTTACGGCTCAAGAAATGGCTAATGTATCTGGATTGCTGGGTATGGCTGGCAAAGCACGGTGTAATTCTGTGTTGCTCTCGAAGTAAGTGTAAAAACTCTTCTCCGGCATTTGTCAATGTGCGTATCATGAGAAGATTTTCGGAAGAGACCATCCGTCCGATAAAGCACCTCTCATAAGGTACTCACACAAAATCGGCGTTTGACACCCCTCTACTCAAAAAATTTTTTTAAAGTATTTATAGATCCCCGGATAGACTTCCAAACAACATTTTGAGAAACACCCAGTTTATCAGCAATTTCTCTAGTTGTCATTCCCTTAAAAAAATAAAGATGCAGTCGCTCTCTCTGTACATCAGTGAGTGACTGCATCGCATTCTGTAGAATTTCCAATTCCATCTGCCTAATTGCCATATCCTCTAATGATTCGCCGAAATCAAATATTAAATCTTCTGTCTCTCCCTCTTTATACCCCTCCTTGGTTATGTGCCTCAAATTGCGCATCTCCTGTGCATGTGCTTCTCTTCTAAATGTTTCTGTCAATGCCTCATATACTTCCTTGGTAACATATATATATTCTTTTTCCCCAACGGCATCCTTATAAAAATCCTTTACTCTTATTCGTATCCATTCTGACATCCATGTGTCCTCCATTTCATATTTTTGAAATGAAGGATCCGGGGTGGGTCTCTGGCATACAGCTTACATAGTATAAGTATAAAAAAAGGGGGCAATTTACATGCCGAATAAAGCATGCAAAACCGCACCCAATTAATTATTGCATTTTTATGTATGTAGCCTGTAAAAGTTGTTTTTAGTTTTTTATCCCTATGTTTTATAGTTAATCTAATTCACTTGTCTAGAAATACCTCTACAAACTAACAATATTTTTCACAAAAAAATACTGCCATATCCATGAGTAATCTCTACTCGACAGATATTGCAGTATTTACCTCTTGCATCAACAATTTATTTACGAAATTCTTTCATTTGATGTTGTATAAATAAAGTTGACACCTTATTCTCAAGGAATTCATGTATAATAAAAGAGAATAAGGAGGAACTCTCAATGTCACGAACCCAACGTAAATACGACCAGGAATATAAGATCCAGGCTGTCAAACTTGCCAAAGAAATCGGCGGTGCTAAGGCAGCCAAAGAATTAGGTATCCCAGAAGGAACCATCCACACATGGCTGAAAGCAGTTAGAGCAGGCACATTGGATATTGGCGACGGTGCACATACTCCGGAAAGCGCGATGAGTCTTGCTGAGGAGCTTGCCATGCTCCGCAAACGCGTTAAAGATCAGGACAAAGAAATCCGGCGTCTGAAAGAGGAAAATGAATTTCTCGAGGAAGCAAGCGCTTTTTTCGCAGCCAGCCGTCGGAAGTCAGCAAGAACCAAAGAATGATGTTCATTGCCATAAAAACGAAAGACGGCGTGATTAAGGGAAAACTCTCATTCTATTGCCGGATGCTTGGCGTCAGCCGCCAGGGTTTCTACAAATATCTTGCTATTAAAGATCGCCCTTGGAAATATCAGGATCTTGCTGATGCCATGAGAGTGATCCATGCTGAGGATGAATGCAATGATACCTATGGACGTATTCGCATGTACCAAGCACTGCTCCTTAAGAATCCGACGGGAATCAAGATCCCCAGTGAACGAACCGTTTACAGGGTTATGGATGAAATAGGACTTGTCCATCGGCCAAAGCGCAAGCCAAATGGCATTACCAAGGCTGATCGGGAAGCACGTAAGTCAGATGATCTTCTGAAGAGAGAGTTCAAGGCTGATAAGCCACTTGAAAAATGCGTAACTGATATCACAGAAATCAAGGCAAAAGATGGAAAACTGTATGTTTCAGCCATCTTCGACTGCTTTGATTCCAGCGTTCTGGGACTGGCAATGGAAACAAACATGAAGGCAACTCTGTGTGAGCATACACTGGATAATGCCTATCTGGCGCATCCTGATCTGCGAGGTGCCATTGTGCACTCCGACAGAGGAAGACAATATACCAGTGAAACCTACCGTCAGGCGCTTTCTAAATATGGCATTATACAAAGCATGAACAGTGATGGTGGCAGGTGCCACGATAATGCTCGATGTGAAAGCATGTGGGCCAGAATGAAAAGCGAGCTTCTCTATGACCGCTACAATACGGAAAGCCTGACCACGGATGAGCTGAGAGTTCTTATTTGGAGATATTTCATCAGTTACTGGAACAACAGGAGGATCTGCTCTGCCAACGGTGGGCTTCCTCCTATGATTAAGCGTCAGAGATACTACCAATCTCTGGGCCTGGCTGCATAGGAAATGATATCTTTGAGATAAATGTGTCAACCAATATTGACAATATCAGAAGATTGAAAATTATCAGCAGATTGCCATGGGAACCGGATTGCGTTATGATGA
>ERZ826016.1738-NODE-1738-length-19059-cov-13.683330_pt1 | contig 19059 bp, 15 predicted proteins | sample MGYA00519872_ERZ826016 | MGnify/ENA primary metagenome ERZ826016 (study PRJEB31778, sample SAMEA3449218) | human gut metagenome | biome: human gut; feature: human-associated habitat; material: faeces | place: United Kingdom | collected 2010/2012 ... | reverse complement strand
CGATGTTAAAGGCGTGAGAGGCCTCTGTCTTAACCGCTTGACCAACGGGCCATACGTCCATTTTGCATCGGGTGTTCGCTCCCGACTCGATTATTTTAGCACAGCAGCCGCTCTTTGTCAACAGGAAATTTCAAGTTTTTTCAAAAAATCAGAAAAACCTCCGGGCGCTCGTCTTCACGGCTCCCAGCAGCACGTCCAGATACAGCCCGACGACGCTTTCCACCTCGCCCATCTCCATGCTCTGGCGCTGGGGCAGACCGGCCAGCCGCCCGCTGTACAGACACTTGAGCTGGGGCATGGCCGCGTAATCGTTGGGGCGCATGAGGGTGCTGTGCCGGGGCAGGTCCAGCGAACCGCTCTTCTGCAGCACCTCGCTGACAAACTGGGAGCAGAAATAGTGGCGGCGGCGGTTCCAGCGGATGTGCAGTGCGCAGAGCAGCAGCCCCACCGAGTTGAAGCGGTAAAGCTCGCCGTGGTTCATCATGTGGTCGGCGCGGCGCTTGGCGCGGGCATAGGCCTCATCCGTCACCTCCAGCGCATAGAGCGCACAGGGGATATTCTCCCGCAGCCGGAAGACGCCCCGGTTGAGGTATTCCCGGCTGGGCCCCGCCGGGAACATGGTGTAGCCGTTTTTCCGGGTGGAGCTGTACAGGGTGGTCAGGTCCTCATCAAAGGCGAGGGAGATATGGGTATACTCCGCCCCGGTCAGTGCGTACACCAGATTCGAAACCAGCGTTCCCGAACGGGTCAGAAAGATATAAAGCGTTTTCATAGATGTACCGGTTCTCCCCCAAAATTCCAGACTGTGGATGTGTTGATTTTACGTTGTTTTTACAGTATAACATAAACTAAGTTTCTTTGCCAGTGAAAAACGCGAAAAATCGGCGAAACTTTTTCTTCCACCGTTTGGAGGAGCCTTTCTGTCTGGAATACGGTTCCGCGTTTGATTTTATTGCATTTACCGGCACACTTTCCGGCGGCAGCCCCTGCCGCCCGGCCGCTTCCATTTGTTAAAGTTTTATCAAAATTTCGTTTTTGGAAAAATCTCTTTATTTTCTTTACCGGGAAGGGACTGTTTTTTCATGAAATGTCTGCAATTCCATCCGATTCTTAATGAAATTTGTTGTTTCTAACCGAAGGATTTGTCCTATTTGGTTGATTTTGGAGTCATTTTATGTATAATGGTATACAGGAGAATACGCATCTGTATTTCTTCATCGCCCGCGCTGCCTTTTGGCTGAGGTGCGCGCGACGCGCGATCAGAATTTGATCTGAACGAAAGAAGAGGTATAAGTATCATGGCAAAGGTAGATCTGAGCAAGTATGGTATCACCGGCACGACGGAGATCGTGTACAATCCCTCTTACGAGCAGCTGTTTGAAGAGGAGACCAAGCCCGGTCTGGAAGGCTTCGAGAAGGGCCAGGTCAGCGAACTGGGCGCTGTCAACGTCATGACCGGCATCTACACCGGCCGTTCCCCCAAGGACAAGTTCATCGTCATGGACGAGAACTCCAAGGACACCGTGTGGTGGACCAGCGACGCATACAAGAACGACAACCACCCCGCTTCTGAGGAAGCCTGGAATGCCGTCAAGGAGATCGCAAAGAAGGAGCTGTCCAACAAGCGCCTGTATGTGGTCGACGCCTTCTGCGGTGCCAACAAGGACACCCGCATGGCCGTTCGTTTCATCATGGAAGTGGCCTGGCAGGCACACTTCGTGACCAACATGTTCATCAAGCCCACCGCTGAGGAGCTGGCAAACTTCGAGCCGGATTTCGTTGTTTACAACGCATCCAAGGCCAAGGTCGAGAACTACAAGGAGCTGGGCCTGAACTCTGAGACTGCTGTTATGTTCAACATCACCAGCAAGGAGCAGGTCATCGTCAACACCTGGTACGGCGGCGAGATGAAGAAGGGCATGTTCTCCATGATGAATTACTTCCTGCCGCTGAAGGGCATCGCTTCCATGCACTGCTCTGCCAACACCGATAAGGAGGGCAAGAACACCGCCATCTTCTTCGGTCTGTCCGGCACCGGCAAGACCACCCTGTCCACCGACCCCAAGCGCCTGCTGATCGGCGACGACGAGCACGGCTGGGATGACAACGGCGTCTTCAACTTCGAGGGCGGCTGCTACGCAAAGGTCATCAACCTGGACAAGGACTCCGAGCCTGATATCTACAACGCCATCAAGCGCAACGCTCTGCTGGAGAACGTTACTCTGGATGCTGAGGGCCACATCGACTTCGCAGACAAGAGCGTCACCGAGAACACCCGTGTGTCCTACCCCATCGACCACATCCAGAACATCGTCCGCCCCATCTCCTCTGCACCCGCAGCCAAGAACGTCATCTTCCTGTCTGCTGACGCATTCGGCGTTCTGCCCCCGGTCTCCATCCTGACCCCGGAGCAGACCCAGTACTACTTCCTGTCCGGCTTCACTGCAAAGCTGGCAGGCACCGAGCGCGGCATCACCGAGCCCACCCCCACCTTCTCCGCCTGCTTCGGCCAGGCCTTCCTGGAGCTGCACCCCACCAAGTATGCTGAGGAACTGGTCAAGAAGATGCAGAAGAGCGGTGCCAAGGCTTATCTGGTCAACACCGGCTGGAACGGCACCGGCAAGCGCATCTCTATCAAAGATACCCGCGGTATCATCGATGCCATCCTGAGCGGCGCCATCAACGAGGCTCCCACCAAGAAGATCCCCTACTTCGACTTCGAGGTTCCCACCGAGCTGCCCGGCGTTGATCCCGCCATCCTGGACCCCCGCGACACCTATGCAGATGCTTCCCAGTGGGAAGAGAAGGCAAAGGACCTGGCTGGCCGCTTCGTCAAGAACTTCGCCAAGTACGAAGGCAACGAGCACGGCAAGGCTCTGGTCTCCGCAGGCCCCCAGCTGTAAGCTCTGACTCTCGCATTTTTCTTCTGAACTCCATATAAATAAAGGCCCCGCCGCGTGTTCATTGACCGAGCACACGGCGGGGGTTTTTGCGTTCCAGCGCAGGTAAACGAAGCGTCGGTTGCGTTTTGGAGCCGGGTATGCTATCCTGTCCTCAAAGGATGTGAACCGTATGAACGCCAAAGATTTCGGGGCCTTTCTGGCTCGGACCCGCAAGGCCTGCGGGCTGACGCAGGCCGACCTAGCCGCACAGCTGCATGTGACCGACAAGGCCGTCAGCCGCTGGGAACGGGGCGTCGGTCTGCCGGACATCAACACGCTGGAACCACTGGCGGACGCACTGGGCCTGACGCTCTCCGACCTGATGCACTGCCGCGACCCGCAGGAAGCTCCTCTGCCAAACGCCGAACCCACACTGGAAGATTTCCTGACCATGCTCCGCCGTCCGCACAGCATCGACTGGCACTCCGTCCGGGCCGCGCTGCTCTGCCTGAGCATTCTGCTGGCCGTCTGGGGCGTATGCTTCCACCCCGGTGTTCTTGCCGTTCACTGGCATGGCCTTGGCAATGGAGATTTCCGAGCGGATGGCTGGATGCAGTCTATCCTGATCTTTCCGTTGCTTCTGGCGCTGGAGTGTTTCTTCCTGAACCTTTGGCGTCTCTTTGAGCAGACCGGATATTTTCGCCACTGGGACGAGTGGGATGCAGTCCTTACAAATTCGCTGGATCTTCTCTCCCCCGGTGTCCGCCTTGTAAAGTTCGCACTGGATTATTTCTTCTTTTTCTGCTGTGGACTGACGGTGCCGTTTTGTGAGTTCCTCCTGATCGTGATGAATTGATCTTCCAGATACAAAATGAGCCTTTGCGTTTTCTGCAAAGGCTCATTTCTTATTTTCCTCTTTACTTTGCCGCCTCGAACTCGGCTTCGGTTTCCGCCGAGGGAGCCGGGGTGACCAGGCTGACGACAACGCAGACGACGAGCGAGGTCAGGAAGGCGGGCAGCAGCTCGTAGATGCCGAATACACCGCCCAGCGGGCTGATGAGGTACTTCCAGACGAAGACCATCAGACCTCCGGCCAGCATCCCGGCCAGTGCACCCTGCCAGTTGCAGCGCTTCCAGAACAGCGCACAGAGCATCACCGCGCCGAATGCGCCGCCGAACCCGGCCCACGCAAAGCTGACGATGCCAAAGACGCTGGAATCCGGGTCGCGGGCCAGCACCACGCCCACCACGCTGACGCAGACGATGGTCAGGCGGGCGGCGAACAGGCTCTGCTTCTCGCTGAGCTTGAGGTGCGCGAACTCCTGCAAAATGTTCTGGGAGACGCTGGACGCCGCTGCGAGCATCTGGCTGTCGGCAGTGGACATGGTCGCGGCCAGGATACCGGCCAGGATGAGGCCCGCCAGCACGGCGGCCAATGCGCCGTGGGCGCTGATGAGGCTGGCAATGCGGACGATGAGGGTCTCACTGGACGAGCCGCTCAGGAACTCCAGCGCACCCGCCTTGGTCATGCCGAGGCCCACCATGCCGATGACGATGGAGGCCGTCATGGCGATGACCACCCACACCGAGGCGATGCGGCGGCTGAGGACCAGCTTTTTCTCGTCCTCAATGGCCATGAAGCGGAGCAGGATGTGGGGCATTCCGAAGTAGCCCAGACCCCACGCCATGGTGGACACGATGTCCAGCAGGCTGTACGAGGCAGCTGTGTTGGTGTCCGCATTGTGGCTGGCCAGCATGGTCAGGTAGCCGGGCAGGCTCTGCGCATTGGCGACCACAGCGTCCCAGCCGCCTGCCACGCCCACGCCGTAGACCAGAACGGCGATGAGCGCCAGCGACATGACGATGGACTGGATGAGGTCGGTGGTGGTCACAGCGCGGAAGCCGCCCAGGATTGTGTACCCCACGATGACGAGGGCCGAGACCAGCATCGCCGCCATGTAATCCACGCCGAACAGGCTGTGGAACAGCTTGCCGCAGGCCGCGAAGCCCGATGCCGTGTAGGGCACAAAGAAGACGATGATGATGACCGCGCCCAGTGCATTGAGCAGGTTGCGCTGGTCATGGAACCGCAGCGATAAAAACTGCGGCACCGTGATGGCGTCCAGGTTGGCCGAGTACCGCCGCAGCCGCCGGGCCACGATGAGCCAGTTCAGCCAGGTGCCCAACGCCAGACCGATGGCCGTCCAGCCAGGGGACGCGATGCCGCTCAGGTACGCAAGGCCGGGCATTCCCATCAGCAGCCAGCTGGACATATCGCTGGCCTCGGCGCTCATGGCCGTGACCAGCGGGCCCATCTTGCGGCCGCCCAGGTAAAAATCGGTGCTGTCGTTGTTGGACTTGCTGTAGGCAAATCCAACGAGCAGCATCGCCGCCAGATAGACAACGATGGTAACAATGATACAGAGATTGCTCATATTCCTTTCCTCCTCTACTTTCCCATTTGGAAGGATGCCCTGATTTTACCACAGTAAAGCATCAAAGTGCAAGGTTTTTTGAAAACTTCGGCCCTATTGGCAAAAAGTCCGCGTCCGGCGCACAGAAAACCCGCAAAACGACCACAATGCGTCCGCTGCTCCCCTCTGCCCGCGCCGTCTCTTCTGCGGGGCGGAACGGCCCGGCACAACAAAACGCCCGGTTCCTGTGCGGCACCGGGCGTTTTGTCTTTATGGAGAAATGAAAATGATGAAGGTGGATGGCTGTTTTCAGTTCTTCTTGGCTTCGCCTTCGGGGAAGATGATCTTGTTGACGAAGAAGAAGATGATCATCGAGATACCGCCGTTGAGCACGGTGGTGCCGATGTTGTAGATGAAGTCGGGCACCAGCAGACCGGCCACCGCGACCCAGATGCAGTTGATGGAGTTGACGATGCAGGTGATGACGCAGAAGGCCAGCACGTACCAGCCGATCTGCTTGGCCAGATTGCCCTTGCTGCGGAACACAAAGCTGCGCTGGATGGGGAAGTTGATGCACTCACCCACGATCATGGCGACCATGTAGGCGCAGAAGTAGGGCAGGCCGCCGTGGGCAGCGTCATAGCCGAGGATGTTCCACTTGAAGGTCTCGCCGAAGAGGGTGATGTCGATGCCCGGCCAGCCGAAGTCCACCACCGGCAGGCTTGCAAAGGCCTTGGGCAGGAATTGCAGCAGCAGGTACTTGAACACCGTGATGAGGTTGGAGACGATGACGAACAGACCGCCCTCACGCACCCACTTGGCAGCGGCGGGGTGCTTGGCCGCGAAGTTGTTCCAGAAGTTCATAGCAGTTCTTCCCTTTCAGCTGTTTTTCAGGCGTTTTTCCATCGCGCCGTTCTGGGCGATGTTCTTCACAGCCTCCACGATGACCCGCAGCAGACCGATGATCCAGAAGCCCTGCGCTTCCATCACGATGCCGTCCACCATGCCCATGCTGATGGCGCCGTTGGTCATCTTGGCCAGCGCGCGCAGCGGCATGTTGTACTGGAACAGGATGTTCAGGTCCGGCTTGCCGCGCTGGATGCTCCGCTTGAGCAGCAGGCCCAGCACTGCCGCCACGAGCCAGCCCAGCGGGCTGCGGCCGTGGCCCAGCTCGCCCAGCGTCATGTTGCGGTCGATCCGGATCTTGTCCTCCGGGATGGGACGGCCCAGCAGGGCGGCGAACTCGGCATCCGGAACGCTGGTGATCTCGCCCGTCCTGTAATGAGGCAGATCCACGCTCTGATAGGGGTCCGGCGCACCGGAACCCAGCACCACGACCTCCGCCGTCAGGCGGATGTCGGCGCTGGAAGCGCCCACGCGGAGCTGATAGCTGCCGCCTTCGACCTCCCAGCGGTCGGTGGCCACGTTCCAGTAGCGGTAGGCCTTGTCGTCCAGCGGGATGGAGACGGTCTTGCTCTCGCCCGCTTCCAGCCAGACCTTGGCAAAGCCCTTGAGCTCCTGTGCGGGGCGGAAAACTTTGGCGTCGGGCTTAGCGACGTAGAGCTGGACGACCTCGGCACCGGCGCACTTGCCGGTGTTGGTCACGGTCAGGGTCACGCCCTCCGGTGTTGCCTTGAGGTCTTTGTAAGCAAAGGTGGTGTAGCTCAGGCCGTAGCCGAAGGGGAAGGCCACGGGCCTGCCCGCCGTCTCAAAGTAGCGGTAGCCCACATACAGGCCCTCGCGGTACTGGACGGTGCGGCCCTCGCCTGCGAAGTGGTCTTTCACCGGGGAATCGCTGTAAGCATTGGCCCAGGTCTCGGCCAGCTTGCCGCCGGGGCAGACCGTGCCGGTCAGCACGTCCACCAGAGCGCCCGCACCGGCCTGACCGCCCAGGCAGCCGTAGACCAGCGCCTTGCAGTCTTTGAGCCACGGGGTCTCCAGCGAGGAGCCTGCGCTGAGCAGGACGACCACGTTGGGGTTGACAGCAGCCACCGCAGCCAGCAGATCCAGCTGGTTCTGCGCCAGCTTCATGTCCATCCGGTCGAGGCCCTCGCTCTCCTTGATCTCGTCCAGACCCATGCAGAGCAGGACGACGTTGGCGTTCTGCGCCAGCGCGACGGCTTCCTTCTTCAGGGCCTCGTCGGCCTTGCCCTGGCGGTCAAAGCCCTGGGCATAGCCGACATTGGCCAGGCCGCTCTCGGTCAGGCAGTCCAGGAAGGAATCCACCTGGATGGAGTTGACGGCGCTGGAACCGGCGCCCTGATAGCGGGGCGTCCTGGCAAAGTCACCGAGGACAGCGATTTTCTCGCCTTTCTTCAGCGGCAGCAGCGCGCCCTCGTTCCGGAGCAGAACGATGCTCTGGGCGGCGGCGCGGCGGGCCAGCGCATGATGCGCGGCGGCGTCAAAGGTGCGGGGTGCCTTTTCGACAGCAGCCTTGGTGTCGAGCACCAGTTCCAGCAGCTCGTCCAGCCGGGCGTCCACGTCGTGTTCCGAGATCTTACCGCTCTCCACAGCCTTCATCAGTTCGCGGATGGAATCGTCGCCGGGGAACGGCATCTCCAGCGTGGAGCCGTTCTTCACGCCCAGTGCATGGTCGTTGGAACCGCCCCAGTCAGTGACGACTGCGCCGTCGAAGCCCCAGTCCCGGCGCAGGATATCATGTAACAGGTGGGCGTTCTCGTTGGCGTAGGTGCCGTTGACGAGGTTGTAGGAGGACATGATGGTCTTGGGCTTTGCCTCTTTGACCACGATCTCAAAGCCGGTCAGGTACAGCTCGCGCAGGGTGCGCTCATCCACGATGGAGTCGCTGGCCATGCGGCGCAGCTCCTGGCTGTTGACGGCAAAGTGCTTGGGGCAGGCCGCGATGCCGTTCTTCTGGATGCCGCGGACATAGCCTGCGGCCATCTTGCCCGCCAGATAGGGGTCCTCCGAGAAATACTCAAAGTTGCGGCCGCACAGCGGGCTGCGCTTGATGTTCAGGCCGGGGCCCAGCAGCACCGAGACCTCCTGTGCTGCGGCCTCTTCGCCCATGGCCTCGCCGACGGCCTCGCCCAGGGCGGGGTCCCAGCTGTTGGCCACGGTGGCCGAAGTCGGGAAGCAGGTGGCCGGCACACTGGGGTTCAGGCCCAGGTGGTCTGCCGCACCGGCCTGCTTGCGCACACCGTTGGGGCCGTCCGACAGGGTGATGGACGGGATTCCCTTGCCCGGCAGGGCGCGGGTGTCGAACACCGTGCCGCCGGACAGCAGCGCACATTTCTGCTCCAGATCCAGTGTTTGAATGATGTCTGCGTGTTTCATCGCAATTTCCTCTTTGTTTCTTGAGCAGGGCAAAGGCCCGCTGTTTCTTTGCAGCGGGCCTTTGCCGTTTGGTTCAGTTCAGGTGCTGCGTCGGTTCAAAAGCGAGAGGCCGTTTCATCAGGCATTCTCTTCTTCCTCTTCCTTGCGCTTCTTGTAGCTCTTGAAGGTCTTGATCTCCAGAGCAACGATCAGCAGTGCAACGAGCACGTCAGCGCCGATCATGATGATCTCCCACTTTGCCATACCGTGGTTCAGGTTCTCCGCAGCATAAGCGCGGCTGTTGACCACGGTATAGAGGATGTTCTTGGAAGCCTCGCGCAGGGCCTGCTTGCTGCTGTTGGTCAGCACGGTCACGGTGTTGAAGTCGTTGCCGGTGGTGCAGAGCATCAGGTCGCTGCCGTTGCGGACGCCCTGGTCCGCAGTCATGTAGCCATAGACACCGAAGTAGTCGGTCTCGACGAAGCCCACGAAGCCCCACTCGCCGCGCAGGACGTTCTTCAGCAGCTCCTTGCAGCCGCCAGCCCAGCGGGTGCCGATGTAGTTGAAGGAAGACATGACCGCGTGGCAGTCTGCATCCTTGACGGAGATCTCGAAGGGCTTGAGGTAGATCTCACGGATGGCCTGCTCGTTGGACCAGGTCGCCGCCATGGAAGTACGGTTGCCTTCCTGATCGTTCAGGGCGAAGTGCTTCATGTAAGCATACACACCGTGCTCCTGTGCGCCCAGGATCGCATTGGAAGCCATCCGACCGGACAGGACGCCATCCTCCGAGTAGTACTCGAAGTTACGGCCTGCAAATGCAGTGCGGTGGATGTTCATAGCCGGGCCGTACCAGCCGGAGGTGTCCATCTCATTGGCCATCTCGCCGATGCTGTCGCCGAAAGCGTAGGCCAGATCCTTGTCCCAGGTCATGCCGATGAGGGTCGCAGCCGGGAAGCCGACGGAACCGACACCGGTGAAGTTGTTGTTGATGGAAGCCGGGCCGTCGCAGTCATTGGTGCGGACCTTCTCGATGCTGGAGACCGCAGCGGTCTGGTAGCCGCCGAAGCCGATGGTCTGCTGCATCTCGTCGATGGTCATCTGGTCGAGCAGCTGATCCCACTTCGCGTCGTTGTAATCCACGCCGCGCAGGTCGACCAGCTTCAGGCCGTTCTTGGCACCGGTGGTGATGTCGGCGGCGTTGGCGTCGTCATCGTTCTGATAGCCAGCCTCGGTGTACGTATGGGCGTTATCGAAAGCAGCCTTCTGCTCGTCGGTCATCTCATAGGTGGCGGGAGCAGCGGTCGCCTCGGCATAGTTTGCAAAGCCGTCGGCGCGGGACAGATAGGTGATCTCGCCTTCTGCGAAATCGAACTCGTTGGTCGCAGCCACAGCATCGCTGCCGCGCTTGTTGGACTCGTTGTAGACGATGTCGGATGCAACGGTGTAGGTCTGGGAATCGGCGACGTTGTGCGAGTCGTCGTTCGCGCTGATGACATAGTCGCCAGCTTCCAGCACATAGCAGCCGTTGGTCTGGTAATCATAGGAAGCCAGGTCCTCCACCGGGATGGAGAACTCGATGGTCTGAGACTCGCCGGGGGCCAGCTCATTGGTCTTGGCGAAGTCCAGCAGGTTTGCGGTAGACTTCTCGATGCCGCCGTTGGTGTACGGAGGATCGCTGTAGATCTCCACGACATCCTTGCCCGCAACGGAGCCGGTGTTGGTGACGGTCACGGTGAAGTTCAGGTTGGTGCCGTCGTTGGTGATGCCGCTCATCTCCTTGGTGAAGGAGGTATAGCTCAGGCCGTAGCCGAAGGGGAAGACGACCTCGTCGTCGTAGTTGATGAGGCCCTCGTCCGCAGCCGTCTCATAGAACTTGTAGCCGACGTAGATGCCTTCCACATAGTTGACGAAGGACGGGGTTGTGCCTTCCGGATCAAAGAAGCTGGAATCGGAATTCAGCTCCTCGGTGTTGGTGTACTTGAAGTCGCCGAAGTTGTTCCACCAGGGCGCATTCTTCAGGTTGGAAACATAGGTATCCACGGTACGGCCGGAGGGGTTGACCTCGCCGGAAACGACCTTGCCGAAGCCCTCAAAGCCGGACTGGCCGGTGCCGGGGCAGAGCAGGACACCCTTGATCTGGGGGTAATCCTTCAGGAAGTCCATCTGGAAGGCGTTGGCGCCGTTGTAGACCAGAATGACATTGTCGAAGTTTGCGGTGACCAGGTCGAGCAGGTCTTCCTCACGGTTGGACAGCTGCAGGAAGTGGTCGCCCTTGTCCCAGTCGTTGCCCTCGTTCAGAGAGTCGTCGTAGGTGCCGTTGTAGTAAGCGGTGCCGCGCTCAGAGCCGTAAGCCTGTGCCACGCGGCGGATCCAGCTGCCGTCCACGACGGAAGCCATATCGGTGGGCAGGTCTGCGCCCTCGCCGCCGACACGGGTGATGACGACCATTGCGGTATCCGAGAATGCTTTTGCATTCTCCATCATCTCATCGGTGTACAGGCTGACGTTGGGTTCGGGCAGGGTCCAGTCCTGCGCCACCATGCCAACGCTGGGGCGGTCTGCCTTGTAGTCGGTGTAGAACTTGCTCAGTTCCTCGTTGGTCTCGATGCCGGCATCGTGCAGGCCGGTCAGCAGATCGGTGACGGGGTAAGCGGTGTTCAGCGCACCGGAACCGGTGCCGCCGTAGCAGGGATTGGTGGAAGCCCAGCCGAAGACGTTCAGCTTGGAGCCGGAAGCCACCGGCAGGATGCCGTCTTCGTCCTTTGCCAGAACGACACCGTCTGCGGTGATCTCATTGACCAGCTCCGTGGCCTTTGCAGAGGTCTCCTCGGTGATGGTGCCGCTGCCGGAGACCAGGTCCAGCATGGTGGACATGGGGCCGGTGCAGATCAGGTTCACAACGATGGTCAGCGCCAGCAGAATGGCCAGGCCAGACTGTGCACGGATCATCTTCTTCTTTGCTTTGGGCAGCTTGCGCACAGCGATCATCACAACGATCGCCAGCAGCGCAACCACGCCAAACGCGATGAGGTAGCCGCGAACGTTCGTCAGCACCTGCATCACGTCATCCAGGTTAATGGACAGCATAATTTTCCTCCTTCTGATAGGGTCAATAACGAATGCGGAGCGCACAACTCCGCCGAACTGATTGATATGATACCAAATGCACACAGAAAATTCTTGTTTTCTTCACAAATTGTCGTTTTGGGTGCACAATTTGCAAAAAGTTTCAAATTGGTTTCAATTTTTATTGTGCTAATACACAAACAGGAGGCGGCGTTATTTGTGCAGGATGCCATACCCTCTCCGTCCGTGCTGCACACTGCCACCTCTCCCGAAGGGCGAGGTTTTATGCGTGCTTTCAGGCACAATAAAAGCTCCCCCTTTCGGGGGAGCTGTCGAACGAAGTGAGACGGAGCGGGTCGTCATTTTTCTTTGGGCAGGGGCATCAGCACCCGCACCGTGAACCACCGGTTCTCCCAATGGACGGTCATGCTGCCGCCGTGCTGCTGCGCCACCGAACGCAGGCTCTTCAAATCGTAGCCGCCGTGGGCGCTCTGCGCGGGCAGACCGTCCGCCCCCAGCTCCACCGGCTGGGCGCAGTAGTTCTCGAATCGGAACATCACGAACCCGTTCTGGACATAGACTGCCGTCCGGATGAGCCGTTTTTCGGGGTCCGGCTCCGCGGCGCAGCTCTCGATGGCGTTGTCCAGCGCGGTGCCCACGATGGTGCAGATCTCCCGCGTGGTCAGAAACCCCAGCGCCCGGCCGTCGGCCACGCTGGTCATCCGGATGTTCTTCTCCTGACAGTCCATGCTTTTGGCCGTCAATAAGGTATCCAGCACCGGGTTGCCGGTCTTGTTCTCGGCCTCATACTGCAAAATGCCGGACTCCATCCGGGCCAGCGCCGCGTCCTGCTTGGCGCGGTCCCGCTCGGCGCGGATGTCGGCGATCTGCACCTTCAGCTCATGATATCGCCGGTTGATGAGCTTGATGCCCTCTTTGCTCCGCTTGTACTGCTCGTACTGACGGTGGAGCACACTGTCCATGGCGGTCAGCTCCTTGTGGAGCGCCTCTTCCCGCAGCTGCTCGTGCTCAACGGTCAGGATCAGAACGCCGCAGAAATCCACCAGCGTCCGGATGTAGAAAACGCTCATGGTCACTTCCCCATTCAGGAAGTTCAGGTTGCTCACGGCAAAGGCCGTCGCCGCCATGACGACGGCCACCAGCGCCGCCGTATTGCTGACGTCCAGATGCCCGGTCGGGTGGGGGCGCTTGCGCTCCAGCCCGTACATCACCCCGAACAGACCGCTGTAGACCAACAGCAGCAGGAACAGCGCCATCGGCTCTCCCCCGCCGTGCTGCGGAAAAATGGTGCAGTGCAGCTGCCACTCGACGCTGGCCGCAAATTCGGCCAGAATGAAGCTGCGGGCGCAGTCGTAGGCTGCTTCCAGCCAGTTTTCTTCCCGCGTGATCCAGAGGTAAAGGTACTGCATCCCCACTGCGATGCCCATGCAGGGGACCCACCACGCAATGGGCACCTCGCCGGTCGCTTCCAGAAAAACGCCCAGCAGCACGGCCAGCATCCCGCTGGCGGCCAGGGTGATCTTCCGCGCAAAGCGGGGCGGGCGGCTCTGGGCATACAGGACGACGGCCAGCCACTCGGCCAGCGCCGTGTACAGGCGCGGGATATCCGGCAGCGCCGTCACAGACCGTCACCCCCGATGTAGTCGGTCAAAGCTGCCAGAAAGCTCTTCCGCTTGGGGCGGCTGACCTGCAATTCATAAGGCCCCACCTCCACCGTGTTCTGCTGCACAGCCTGCACCTGAGCCAGATTGACCAGATACCCGCTGTTGCAGCGGGCAAAGGGCCGGTCGGCCAGTTTTTCTTCCAGCGCCTTGAGCGCGCCGGGGGCCGCAAAATCGCCCTCCTCGGTGTAGAAATGCACCCGATGGCCTTCGCTTTCGATGTAATAAATGCGCGAGGTATCCAGCCGCCGCAGGCCGCCCTCCACCGGCACCGCCAGATAGTGCCGGGTGCGGCGGCGCAGCTGTGCCTCTACCTTTTGCAGCTGCTGCGAAAACGCAAAGTACGGCACCGGCTTGAGGACGTAATCCAGCGCCCCCACCGCATAGCCTTTGATGGCATACTGCGCCATGTTGGTGATGAACACGAGCATCACATCCGGGTCCAGTTCCCGGATGCGCCGGGCCGTCTCCATACCGTCCAGATGCTTCATCTCGATATCCAGAAGGATCAGGTCATAGGCCGGGCGGTAGTCCTCCAGGATCTCCAATCCGTCCGCGAAGGTCTTCACCTCAAACGCAGTCCCGTATTGCCGGGTGTACCGCTGGACGTATCCCATCAGCTGCTCCCGGATCTCCGCTTCATCCTCTACGATGGCTACCCGTATCACTTGCCGCACCTCCCCGCTTCTGGTTCCCCGGCCGGGCATCCAGCTCCGGCCCGGCATCTCATTTTATTATACAAAAGCGGAACCGTTTTTGCAACGTTTTTTGTTTTTCCGGGGCTGATGCACACCGGTTTTAGGAGTGCACCACATTCCCCGCTTTGCGGATGCGTTCCAGAACAGGTGCTGCCTCCTGGCTGCGGAAATAGACAAGGCTGGTCTGCGGCAACAGGGTCTCCAAGGTATCCCAATCGCCGGACTGCAGGCACTGCCGGACGGTAGAGGCGCTGATGGCTTTGCCGTCGGCTTCTTTTCGGGGCACCACGATACAGTCGATGCCCGCAGCCATAACGGTTCTCCTTTCAGTCGTTCTTCTTCCGTATGCAAAGGAAGGCAGGTAGTGCAAGCCATGCACAAAAAAGTCCCTGATTCGGGCAAATGTGCAAACGGTGTGCAGCTGCTTTCTTATATAGAAAAAGAGCGTCAATTTTCAGAATTGCGCAAATTCGTTACTTTTATCGTTTCACCGTAAATTTGTGTTTTGCATCCGATGCAGTTTTCTATGCATCCGATGAACTTTTTTCAGTAGCGTTTTCTTTTAAGCCACCTTGGTCTTTCGCAGATACCCCCATACTGCCAATCCAACGAGCAGAACGATCTTGATCGGTGCCGATGCCAGCAGTACATCTGCCTGAAAGAAGGCATGCCCGCCTGCATAGAGAAAATCAAAGCTGATCATTTTATACAGCAATGCATTGGAAAGCCCAATGCCCCCTGCCGGAATCAGGGTGGACAGCCATTCTCCAAAGGAGCCCGGCACGACCATATAAACAATCAGCGGTGCCACCACACTGATCAGCGCCACAGACAAAGCGGTCAGGTTGTTCTTGGCCCATACGGATGCCATCAGCACAAAGGCCACCTCCGCAAAGAAGATCAGGAAGTTTGCCACCAGCATGACCCACTCCATCTGGCCAACGGTATACGGCAACAGGCTGGTCACAGAAAACAGCCATTGCACGGAAGTTTGGGTACTTTCCCAGCCAAATAGAGCATTCGTGACCAGGATCCACACCACACCGCAGAGCAGATACGCCGCCCCTGTGATACTAAACGCCGCCGCTAGCTTTGCCGCTGCTAGCCGCAGACCGCCGTTTTTTGTGCACAGTTGGATGTCCTGCGCCCCGGTCTGTGCATCCGATGCAAACACCGGGGCCGCAATCACCGCGCACAGCAGGGTGAGCAGCAAGCTCAACAGGGTCTGGTAATCCATTGCGTCTGAACTGACCCCAAATGAATAGGTGAACGGTTTTTGTACAGCATCGAACTTTTTCTGTGCAATGGCCTGCGCCTGCTCATAGCCTGGCTTTCCGCTTTGTTCCAGCCAGATCACCGATTCCAGCCGTTTGGGGAGCTGGCTGTAAAAGTTCTGCATATCCTCTGCGGTCAGCCCCATCACGCCCGGTGCCATGCCGGTTTTCGAGTCGGCAAAGGCTTCCTTTGCGTTGTTCACAAGAGGCTGATACCGGACAAGTTCTTTATAAAATACCTCGACCGGGATATCGTTGATGGAGCTTGCATCATACTGCCGGTATACCCGCTGATAGGCTTCCAGTGCTTCCTGCATGACATCCGGCGTGATGGTACCGGATACCTGCTGCTCCTGCCGTTTCCGGATTGCTTTCAGACCCGTGTAACGCACTTCGTTTCCGCTGGCATCCAGTTCCGTCCAGCCGATAAAGGTCACCGGCAGATATGCCATAACTACGGCCAGCACCAGCGCAATGGCCAGCAGAATAGCTGTCATACGAGTTTTGCACACACGTTTCAATTCCAACCGATACAAGCTCATTTTGCTTCCTCCATTTCCTCCGGGAACAGCCACAGATACAGATCTTCCAGCCGGGGCTGTGCCGGGACGCTGTCCGGCAGCTGCGGTGCATCCGCCAGATACCGCAATGTTACCGTTCCGTCCGGCTCGTTGCGCAGGTTCACTACCCGCAGCCGGTGCTCCCACCGGGCAAGCTGTTCCATCGGGATGTTCCCCTGCCAGACCTTGGCTTCGATCTGCTTTACCAGCCCTTCGGTGGTGTCCTGTGCAATGATTTTGCCAGCCTTCATCACGGCATTTTCGGCCGCAATGTATTCCACATCCGAAACGATATGCGTTGAAATGAGAACGATCCGTTCCTGCGCAAACTCCGACAGCAGATTGCGGAAGCGCACCCGTTCTCCGGGGTCCAGCCCTGCCGTAGGTTCATCTAAAATCAGAATTTCCGGGTCGTTGAGCAGTGCCTGTGCGATGCCTACCCGGCGCTTCATACCGCCGGAGAGCTTTATGATCTTTTTGCGGCGCACCTCAGTCAGGCTTACCCGCTCCAGCAGTGCGTCGATCTGCCGGGCAGCCTCTGTGCGCGGCAGACCCTTGAGCGCCGCCATATATTCCAGATAGTCCTGCACCGTGAATTCCGGGTAAAACCCGAATTCCTGCGGCAGATACCCCAGCTTTTCCCGGTAGGCCGCACCAAGCGTCCCAATCTCCACCCCATCGCACAAAATCCGGCCACTGCTAGGCCGCAGAATGCCCGCCAGCATCCGCATTAAGGTTGTTTTGCCTGCACCATTCGCCCCCAGCAGTCCCCACACACCCGGCGTGAGCGTGATGGACACATCATCCACCGCCGTTTTATCCCGGTATCGCTTTGTAATATTCTGAATTTTCAGTTCCATGACTTGCTCCTTTCAGCCTTCTGCAATATATTCTGACCGGGCGGCAAGCCGGATGCACTGCAACACCATACAGAGCACCAGCACGCCCGCCGCCAGCGGCAGACCTTTCGGCAGTTCCGATAATTGCACGAACCGCAGCAAGCACAGCTGCCCTGCAAACAGCGATACAGCCCCGGTCATCATCCATTCCGGGCGCACCCAGCGCAGCAGCAGAAGCAGCTCATTGTTTGCAGTCAGAAATGGCACGGTCAGCACCGCCAGCAGTTGCCCGATGCTCCATGGCACGGCTGCCCGCACATTGAGTACCAGCACTCCCAGCAGGATCGTTTCCCCCGCCAGCAGCAGCAAAAACCGCATCACCAGCGGACGGCCGATTCCTGCATATGTGGCTTGTTCCAGTTCAAGCATCTTATATTGACTTGCCCGGTATAAAAACGGCAGACCGAGCAAAGCTGTCAGCATGGCGAGCGTGCTCAGACCAAACAGTGCATTGCGTAATGTCCATGTCTTCTCCCACAGGGCAAGTTCCCGACCCACACTGTACAACGCCAGTGCCGCCATTGCTTCCAGCGCCCAGACCTTCCAGCCCAGCAATTTGAACTGGCAGTGCAGCAAATCACGCCAATCACTCCGTTGTTTTACGACATGTTCCGCCCGGCAGCGGCGCAGCAGCGTTTTCGGTGCGGCTGTGTCAAGTTCTGTCGCCAGTGCTCTGGACAGTTTTTTTTCAAAGGCTCGATTCATCTCCAGTCCTCCTTTTCCAATTGCATTTTCAAGGTTTTCAATGCGGCACGCAGGCGGGACTGCACCGTGCGCAGGGGCAGACCTGTGATCTGCGCGATCTCCCGCAATTTAAGCTGTTGTGCGAACCGCAGCAATACCAGTTCCCGCTGTTCCGGCTCCAGCTGGGCCGTCAGCGCTCGCAGGTTTGCTTTCTCCTCTGCCGCAGCAAAGCCGCTTTCCTGATAGGCGGGTTCGCCCGGCAAGCTTTCCAGCGATACCTCCGTCCGCTCCATGGTACGGTTCAGATCGATGCAAATGTTTTTTGCGATTTTGTACAGAAAGGGACGGAATGACCCCTGAAATCCACCACAGGAATCCAGCCAGCGCACCGCTTTCAAAAAGGTTTCCTGATACAGCTCCTCCCCTTCCTGTCGGGAACCTGTCAGTTGGTTGCAAAAGGCATACAGTACATTTCCATATTGCTCCACCAACTGCTCTAATCCTGCCAGTTCCATAGATGTTCCTCCTCTCCGTGTTCAGTTTACGGCCGTTCACTGATATATTGTCATAACTGTCAAACGCGGTTCATTTTTAGTTCATTTTTAGTCCATTTTTTATGTTTTATGTACGTTTTATCGTTTTGCCCTGTTCCTCCTAACATGGATTGTTACCCATGCTGTCACTCTAAGTACCTGACCGCAAAAGCACGCGCCGCTTTTTCAACAGGCTTTGTAGCAAACTGTCAGGTACTCAAGTGACATAGGGTGTCCGGTATACGGCGATCCCTCTTTCTCATCGCCGTATTAGTTCAAATTCGTTCTTCCTTAATCGCCGGTGTTGGTGATTGGCGTCACTGTCACATCATACCGGCTATCGGTTTTGGTAATCGCTACGGTATAATTCTCCCCTTCAGGCAGTGGCGACAAGTACCCTTTTTCCACCAGCTCCGATGCCGTAAGACTGGCGTTTTCGGCACCGCCGCTTTCCATCTCCCAACTGGTCAAATAGAGCCGCGCCGCCTGCTCTACCATGTGCTGATTGGAATTGCTCACCTGCTCCCGCGCAGTGGACACATAGCCCGTTACCACCGGTAAAATCGCTGCGGTCAAAATCCCCATAATCACAATCAATTCCACCAACGTGAAGCCTCCTTTCCCGGCTGTCTTGCCAAATAATTTTTTTGCCAGATGCGCTGTTTTCTGTTTTTGCATCTTGCATCCCTCCTTTACGCTGCCAGCATAACATAGATTACAAAAAAAGGAAACTCAAAAAAACCGGCAAATCCCGCCGGATTTCGGCAATATACAAATATCAGACAAAATCAGCGCACAAAAATATAACATGCGATCGCAAATAGGAACGGCACTTCCCTCAGAGCGCAAAAATATGTAACTATATTGCAAATTTTTGCCCCATTTTAGACAATCAATATATAAAAAATACTGCAGGCGAAAGACATTTGCTTTCAACCTGCAGTTCTCATATCTTAATTATTCTGCCGCCCGCATTGCTGGAAAACCCAATCGACATGTAATGCTTTTGCCGCTATGGCGATTTTCATCGTCGAACAGCTTTTCTGTGCAAATTGTGCATAAACTGTATCATGCTTATACACAGAAGG
>ERZ826016.1735-NODE-1735-length-19079-cov-4.783852_pt1 | contig 19079 bp, 15 predicted proteins | sample MGYA00519872_ERZ826016 | MGnify/ENA primary metagenome ERZ826016 (study PRJEB31778, sample SAMEA3449218) | human gut metagenome | biome: human gut; feature: human-associated habitat; material: faeces | place: United Kingdom | collected 2010/2012 ... | reverse complement strand
TTTTTTGACCTTGTTGAGAAGCCAAATTGTAAAAGTACGTGTATAGGGAGCGTACGATTATAAAGCCTCAGGACCAACCAGACAAAGAGACACCAACTACGCTAATTTGATTAGTAAGACACTAATTTAGGTAATTAGTACGTGTATTTGCATAGTTACGATTTCAGATGCTAGCTCTTTTCGGATAGCTTTTTCATTCACAGCTTGACATTCTTTTTCCAATCGTGTCCTGCATAATGCGGCTAACTTAGCGTGCTATGAAGGATTGATTCTCCTGCACAATATTGAGGTAGCACCATATGCTTCTTAGAAATGTCACCTATCTGCCCAAACCTACGAATCGTACCCTTCTCTCCTAACGACGCAATAGCACTACAGTATTCCAATTCGCCCTTTGTCATGCGATTTAATCGTACTCGAAAGAAGCCCTCGTCTAAAATCCGAACGGCTTCACTAGACGCAACCGAAACGTCAGCAATAGAAATGGGAGAACTAGCCGCAACATCCCACGCACAAGCCGCCCATTGCTGCAGATAAAAAGGATAACCTTGCGTTCCTTCCACAAATTTGTTCAAAGCGTCTGGAAGAATTTTGACGTCCGCTTCGTTCAAGGGTTACTCTATGGCCTCAGCCGTTGCTTTCGGATCTAGCGCACCAACGTTGTAGAACATGAAAAGTCTTTCAGCATAGGATTTTGCCTCACTAGCCAATCCCGCTAGCAAAGGCAATCCCGCACCAATAAAAATCACTGGGTAACCTAATTGCGATATACGGTGCATAGACACAATCAACGCCGAAAGATCAGACTGCGTCAAATACTGCGCCTCATCAAGAAAAATCGCCCACCCTTTGGAAGCCATTTGAGAAGCTTCACCGATATTTTCGAATAAATCAGGAAGATCGGTCTGAAGGTAACCGGTATCAGCCACGCCAGGTGTAGGCTCTATTCCTAAATCAACACCAGAAACTTCGATCTTGAAAATAGAGGCAAAATTCCGCAAAACGCCAAGAGTGCGAATAGCAAGAGCCTTCGTGCGCTCAACTGTTGAAAGAGAACGCATGATTTTTTTCATTTCTGGATAAAGAAGTTTGGCCAAATCAGCATCTTCTGGCGCTTCAAGACGGCTAACAAGAAAACCCAACTCTTTTGCCTTTTTGCCTAACTCGTTCAATAGAACCGTTTTTCCAGTCCCACGCAAACCCAAGAACATAATTGAACGAAAAGGTCTTCCAGCCAACGCACGTCGCATTGCCAAAACACTTTCATCAATCAGTTTAGTTCGGCCAGCAAATTCAGGCGGACGTTGCCCTGTCCAAGGAGCAAATGGGTTTAAAACCGAATCCATAGAAGCCTCTTTTGACATCTATAAGCGAATATAAAGAATTTTTTTATACTTATTTATAAATTACGATAAAGCCATGAACTTACCTAGTTTCCTAGGCTTTCGTACCGCTGATTGTTCGCTCAAAGGCCCTAAAGACCTAATCACGATTTACTAAATCGTAATTAGGTAACTTCGACATACAAACCTCACTCAATCACCGTCGTCTTGAGCTTTTCATCCACAATCGTGACAATGGGCTGAGCAGTCGCCGTGATGGCAACACGTTGCATATCACCGTGCATCAGCACTGCCTTAATCTCACTATGAGCTTTTAAGAAGGTTTGCGCACGCGCCCACCCCATACCAAACAAGGCCGTACAAAGTGCATCAGCTCGCGCACCGTTTGGATCGATAATCGTCACGGAAGCCATATCCGTTTCAACGGGACGACCTGTCTTAGGATCAAGAATATGGGCATAACGCTTGCCGTCTTTTTCAAAATACCGCTCATAGGCACCAGAGGTCACGACACTCACTTCTTTAGCGTTCACTACACCAAAGTAACCGCCACGGTCTTTGATCGGGTGTTGAATCCCGATGCGCCAGGGTTTGCCAAAGTTATCTCCAATTGCTACGACGTTGCCACCTAAATCTAAAAGGCCACGCTTCATGCCAGCGTCTTTTAAAGCATCGGCCACTAAGGTTCCGATATAGCCTTTGGCAATAGCCCCCATATCGATACTCTGCCCGGCATCAATACGCATAAACCAACGATCACCGTCTTCCCACAAACGAACGCGGTTACGATCAACGAGTCGAACAGCTTCCTCAATGGCTTCATCACTCGGCACCTGATCACCCCCAAAGCCAATCTTCCAAAGATTCACTACGGGACCAATCATCGGTTCAAAGGCACCATTCGTCTCATCCGCAATGGCAAATGCTTCTTTGACCATCAAAGCGACCGTCTTCGGAATTTCGACGGTCTGTCCCGAACGGCTATTCACGTCATTAAGTGCAGTAGGCTTATGCACTGACATCATGTCGTCATATTTTGTGAGCTCACCTTCAAGCAAGGTGGCATAACGCACTAATTCGTCACGACTTGTGCCATAGAGTTTAGCTGACACCAAAGTGCCCATGGTCAATATGTATCTATCAACCTTTAAGTCAACGCTCGAAGTGGCTTGGCTCGTCGTCTGCTCAGATTGATCCGTCGTTTGCCCAGCCATCGACACAACCGGGATAACGCTCCCAAATAAACTCAGGCAAGCACCGGTTAACACACATTGACTAAAGACTTTTGAGATACGCATGGTGAGACTCAATGAAAAATGGGGCGAAGCTTTTGGAAAAACAAAAAGACCCGTTCTAGAACCGTATTCACCAACGAGCCTGAAAGAAACGCTTAAGTTTACCGCCTTCTTTGATGTGCAACCTCAGGTTCACTATCTATCCTCACAATCGCCAGACAGAATGTGCCGTGCAATGGTTTGATAAGCCATAGTTGCATTCGGTTGTACAAATCACCGCGCCATGTCCGATCGGCTCTGGAAGATTGTTTAGCACCTTGAAATGCTTGATAGCGTCTGCGCCAGGATGTGATCCCATCTTGATTTCGACTGGATACAGCGTGCCATTATGCCGAATGAGCAAATCAATCTCTTCACGCGTGCGACTATCACGGTAAAAGAAGAAATCTGCATGCTCTCCGTTGTGAACCCAGCTTTTCAGAATCTCGGTGATCACAAAAGTTTCAAAAAAGGCACCCGCATCCTTGTAAGCACACAGTGCATCAGGCGATGACAAACCACATAGATAAGCCGCGAGCCCTGTGTCAGTAAAGAAAACTTTTGGCGACTTGACCAATTGTTTGTTAATGTTCGAAAAGTATGGCCGAAGGTAATAGATGATGCCTGAAGCCTGCGCGGTCGAAAGCCAAGCCTTAATGGTTGGCTCTGATACACCAACAGCGTTTGCAAGCGCTCCTATTCGTAGTTCCTGTCCAGTTAACGAGGCCAACATTTGCAGAAAAATGCGAAACTCATTAATTTTGGATACGCCTGAAGTCAGCTGTATATCTCTTTCTAGATACGTGCTGATGAGCGCGTCATAGAAAAACCGGCGCTGTCTTGGACTGGCGTTAATGACACCAGGCCAAGCGCCTTGCCAAATCGTTTGCCAAATATGATCTTTATCAACCGACGGCAAGATGTTCGTCGGATTGATACTTGGAACATAGGGCTTTTGTTCAAGACCAAAACCCTGGCGTTCATAAATGCTTAACGGCATAAGCTCTAACGGAATAAGACGTCCCGCTAATGATTCTGAAACGCCTTTCATCAGAGAAAATTTTTGCGAACCCGTCGCCCATATTTGACCAAATTCAGACTTTGCATCAACCTCTGCCTTCATTTGCAAAAAGAGCTTTGGTGTACGTTGAATCTCATCAATTAGTAGTGGTGTCGGATGCAGTTTGAAAAAAAAACCTGGTGCTAATTCTGCATCCGAACGAAGCATTGCATCGTCCATTGTCAGACTTTGGCGTTTGCCTTCAGCATTAGCCAGGTGCTGTAAACAGGTACTTTTGCCACATTGCCGAATACCTGTCAACAATACAACTTTAAAGATCTCCGATACTTCTTTGATGACTGGCTCGATAGTCCTGGTCAAATATCCCTGTGGTATTGGCATTTTAAAACCTGTGATTGAAATGATAGATGTCTACAAAGGATGTTTTTAACCATTCCCTTTTCTTTCATCTTTTTTGATTTTATCGAAATCTACTTCTGATTTTATCAGAACTCAACATTGATTTTTATCCAACTTAGACTTTCGATATTATCCAAACAGCACTTTTGATTTTATCCGAACACCACTTTCTGATTTATCCGATGCACTTGACGGCACAGCCTGACTTGGCCCTCATGATTCGTTAAGACCGATGACTTGATGCTGATGCTTCTTTTGTCTGCGATTAGCCATCGACAGTAACACTAGCTCTCCTTACGACTAAACCTTGTAGCATCTTCATAGTAAATTAGGCGCGGAAACCTCTGTCTTAATGATATGGACCACCCACCCGATGCCTAGACAATCGATTTCCGAAGAACGATGATGGGGTATCAGACCCCTTTATGGAGTCAATATCATGGCTAGAAAGCGCACCCTGTCTACACTCGACACATCGATCTCATACGAAGCTGTCGGCCTCGACCTTGCCAAGGAAGATGTGGCCCTAGCCGCATTTGATCCTGATCACAAGGAACCCTACCTCATTGACCGGATATCCTACGATAAGCTCTATGCGCTTCTGGCCGACATGGCTCCAACATTGGTCGCCATGGAGCCATGCAGCGGTGCTCATCAGATTGCCGAGCAGATTGAGGCGCTCGGACATGAAGTCATGATGATCAGCGGGCGGCATGTTCAGGCGTGGGTCAAGGATCATTGCAATGGCCAAAAGACCGACCTCAATGACGCGTTCGCGATCCTGAATCTGGCCTATGATCGCTGGCTGACGCCTATTCGAGGGAAGACGCGTGAGGAATGCCGTTTGCTCGCCTTGAAAACCGCCTATCGCCAATTAAAAGGGCAACGAACGAAGACTATGGTTCACGTCAAGGCTACGCTCCACGGATGGGGGTTCCCTATTCGCACGGGGTCCTTCAATCAGAAGGTTCTGCATGAGTTGCTCGATGCCAACCGAGAGACTTTCGGTGATGAAGTAGCTGAGGCTCTTCACCTCATGATCAATCGGGTACGTGATCTCGATCATGACATTGCAGCAGTGCTGAAGCTTCTGACAGAAGCTACCAAGCGTGATCCTCGGGCTTCCTTGCTTCGATCCATACCCGGATTCGGTGTGATGACAACGAGCCGTTGGTGTTCAGTAATGGGAGATGTGGCACGGTTTGAGAGTCCCAAACAAGCCATGGCATTTGTAGGCCTTGTACCTAACAACAAGATCACAGGGCATCACACGGAGACGTCTTCTGGTCGTGAAGCACGAGGGCAAGGAAAGATGTCCAAGCGAGGAGACAAGATGCTCCGATCTTTATGCATCCTAGGTGCAGGCTCCTTGTGCTTAATGGTGCGCAATGGCCGTTTGCCTGACTGCCTGTTCGTAGCCTGCATCAAGGAGCGCCTGGCGTCGCCTCGACCTTGGTTCAAAGTACTTGTTTATGTCGCAGCCAAGCTGGTGCGCATAGCTACAGCTCTCCTCAAATACGGAGAGACGTTCAGCTTCGAGAAAGCTGGCGTATCGAAGGCGGTACTGAAGCAGTGGGAGCTTGAACAAGCCAAAGCTGCATAAGTCTTTACCGCCTTAAAGCGAACAGTCCGACCTCAAGCAAGATTAATTCATGAGATGCCTTAAAGGCGCCGTTAAACAACCATTCCCGTCTGATTGCAGATACTTGTATTCGTCTTTTTCTGGTACTGACGGCTTCCTATAGTTCATGGTGGGCATGGAGTTCCGAATGGAATCCCGACAGCCCTAAGAGATTGGTGGATGGGTCTCTCGCGTGAAAGTAATCTGCTTGTTGAGAATCCGCTTGTCCTCTGTAAGTGATGGAGGGCAAAGGGTGGTATATTGCCTTCGTTTTACCGAGTGTCAGTCGCTATCTCAATTAGGTTGATGAGCAACTACTGTGCGCAAATCAGTCAAGTTATGCGAGCATTTCGTAAACGCGCTTTTACATCAAGATGGATGTATTCAATAATACTGCATTAGACAGCGTCATACACATGCCAGGGTCTTTTTGTCTTTGAGCGTCTTGACTTTATCTCTTAGTAATGGTGCGCGGCCTTGGCCGCGCTGATGGGTAAACGGCGCTCAGAGGTGAGCGCCTGGGGCTTGCGCCCAGAAAATTACTTGCTACCCCTTGACAAGAGTGGGTGGTCCAGAGATCAGACAGGGGAGGAAGCGCCGTTCTCCTTTCTCAATTCGGTTAAAAAAGTCTTTCTCTTTTCGAGAATCGTCAGTTTCTTGGCATGGATAGCGGGTGACAACTGCTTGCCACTCAATGTTCTCACGTCAAAATAGCCCGAAGCACGCCGCCCAAAAATGAATCCTTCTTGATCAAGACACCTCACTTTGTCAAAAAGTCGGAAGCCATGCACAAGGTGTGGCGCTTGATTGCGCTTGCGAATGCCACCTTTCAAAATCGAACACTTGTGAATTTGGCGATTGTGTTTACGAGTCTGCTTTTGATAGAAGTAGACACCTGATCGCTGGGCCTTGAGGTTTCCTGCGATACAGAAAGCATCAGCACAATGGGTCTTAGGTAACCCCAAAGCAATGCGCTTATGCTTCGTCAAATAGCCAAACGTGTTCTCTACAGGCAGTTGCGGATGCGCTTGACGAACTCTGTCAAGCAATGTCCGGCGCATGATGTTCATGAAGGCTTCCGCCTTAAAGGGCTTTCCACGGTTGATTTTCAACTTAATCTTTCCCGCATGAAAGGCCTTGTGACAGGTCTCGCAAAGTGTGATCAAGTTGTTCGGCGCATCACCGCCTGTCTTTCGGCTTTCGAGATGGTGAACATTAAGAACCTGATCCTTCGAACGGCCTCGACAGTGCTGACATACATGACCATCTCGCCAAAGAACATACTCACGCACGTTCCAAAAGCCGAGCTGATCACCCTGCTGATAGCCTTTGCCTTGAATGTTAGGATTCTTAATCTTCTGTATGTCAAAGGATGCTGTCTCAATCACAATCTTGGTGACCGGCAAAATCTTACACACCACATCAATACGTGACTCATGCGCCTGAGTGCGGTTCTCTACGCTTGGCGCAAGCCAGCCTTGGCGCTTAGAAGCCTTGCGGTTATCGAAGCGAGGCGCACGGTAGCGCGTCTTGCGATGGCGACGACCACGACGAAAAGTCGCACGGTCGGCCTGAAGCCCAGAAACATCTTGGCGAAGTTCAACTTCAGACGCGTACACTTCGGCTTTTTTTGTAGTCGCGGAAAGACCGATATGTTTCGATCCCGCGTCCACACCCAAGGTCACGTCCTGCTTCGTTTCGCCGGTGGCGATACTCAACTGGATCGTGAAAGGTGTTCTGTGCTTAACCTTCGCTTTGTTAGCCTTGAGCAAGTGTCTCGCTTTCGCAGGAGAACACGGCATCAAAGGCTGACCGCGCATATTTAAGACATAGACTTTTAATTTCACTTTCAAAGTAATCTCCTTAACGGATACCCGCAGGTTCCGTTGTCTAGGCCAAATGGCCTTGTCAACATCCTTCGCCAATGTTGGAATGGGTTTCTAGCCTGCAACACCGCTCCTACCTCTCAGAGCTTTTAATCACAGACCGCAGAGCGTGGGACTAGGATGTACATCCCACGGTGCCTATACATTCCAAACCAACGTAGTTCACCTTCCGAAGAAGGATCACTGAGGCTAGTCAATAAAGGCTTTTGCAAGCCTCTGCCTTTAGGCAGGGGTTATTGACTGTTGATGAATCGCAAATCAAAGCGCATACATTGTCATAGCCGTCACACCCAAACTGTCTTAACGTCTTCTTGCCAAAATAGTTTGCTCTGCTAACTTCTAAGCTTGTATTTGCTCCGGTGTTCGTCCTTGCAACGAGGCAATGGTGTGCTGATATCCGTTCAAAAACAGTTGTGCATAGCTTGAACAGTTACCGGTCTCGTAATATTCAAGCACACTTGCTTGATAAGGAATAATTTCCTCCACTCTCAAGAGAAGTGGCATAATTCCTCTGTCTGCTAATACAGCAGTTTGCATCAACCGTGCAGTACGTTTATTGCCATCCAAAAAATATTGAAGATAAGCCAAATTGAGATGCGTATACACTGCACGCTCAAATGCATCATCAATAGAATTGGCGACTTTTAATAACACCTCAAGCTCAGCATCCAACAATGCTTCGCCAGAAAGAGGAATGTAGTCGCTACCCGTAATAGAAACATTTTCTTTACGCACTACACCGCAACGCTCCTTGGACAACAAATCATAGCTGACTGTTTCATGTATCCCATACAAGAAGGGTTTTGAGAGAATAGGATAGAGCGTATGTTTTCTAGTACAGATTTCATCAAAAGCCAGATGGATGTTTTTGATCATCAAAGCATCACTAAAAGGTTTCGAATCTGCTGTATATCCAAATTTAATCAGATTAACCGTATCTTTTAAAGTGTACGAATTTCCTTCGATTTTACTTGAGACAAATGAATACTCGATGGATGAGTCTTGAAAATGTCGCGGATTATCAATAAGGTTTTGCAACGAATATTGCTTTGAAAGTGAAGTCAGTTGTTCTTTCTCTTCACTTGTGAAAATGGGTTTATATGTCAAAAATTCCGGCTGATAGTGCATTCTCTTTCTCTTTTATGTTCATATTTCTTATCTTGACTCATAGTATTTGAGACATAGTGCGCGGCTTGAACTTTACTATTATTTATAGACAACTCTGAAACACGTTATGTGATTTTGAGTGCTTCGAACACCAAGTCTTACCTACTGTTACTCGCCCTCATCTTTCCGCTGATGTGTGTGATATCTATGCGCCAAACATTCACTTGATGAATGCCAGCATCCATCATTTTTCGCCGCTTTTCTAAAGACTCACTTGACGCCCATCTACTGCAAATTAACCAAAGCGCGTGCATTTTCTCAACCTGATCCGTCACAAGTGTCGCGTGACCTTCGAAGATAGCACTACGATAGTTCATCGAAAAAGCTGGTTCATCAGGCGAACTCTCACTCACAAAAAGCATGGCACAACGAGGATTGCTAGAGAGAATTTCGAATTTGCGTCCGACATCAGATGCGGCATGAAACCAAATCACATTGCCTTCTATAACGGGCGACACTGGCACACCGTATGGTTCTCCATTATTAGTTGCCGTAACAAGCGTGCCATATGGCGCATCCATAGCAACTTGCCGAGCAAAGGCTTCAGAAGTTTCGCGGTCTGTACGACGCATAGGTTGATTGGATGTTTTCTTTATCATGATGAAAAACGAAATAATTCACAAAAATCTTCAATACCAGCATCATAGCAAGTATGGTTACCAACTGTTCTGTTACTGTATCGCGCGGTCAGACTATACAAAACTACGGAAAATCACCTGATATCGTTGCTTCAGTATCTCTGGTGCACTTTCGAGGATCTTTTGGCCGTGCTTTGCACTCGCTTTTCCAAAAAGCACATAACAAACAGTCTCCCAGGCAAATTGCAAGACTTCTTCTAGACTAGCCTCTTTATCTTGAGTCGCTTCATCAAATTCGTCATCATCGTCATCCTCATCGGAGGAAAATCCGCTAGGTACGATTTCCTGTAGACGCTGTTTGGCCTCTATCAACGCATCAAGACTGCTTGCATTTGACATCCATGAAGCATAGTCCTTGGAATACTTCATATTTTGCATAGATAGAACACCGCGAACGAAAATCGGCACTGTTTCTTTATTAAAACCGAACTGTTTCACGTACTCTCGAAGAAACTTCTCCTGCAAGCGAGAGTGTTCATCATCACAAAGGTCTAAATAGTCCCATACCAACTGTCGCCAGACATCTCCCTTCATGCCTAAAGCAAACACCGCAAAACTTCCTGAAAGTCCGCTTTGTTCATCATTCAGATTGGTGTAACTTTCATACTGTCTCATAGCTAGTCGAGCGTAGCGTTCGAGCAGAGGATGAAGAGATGGATATGCGACAGCGCAGGCGCAGAGCTGATTGATGCCTTTTTTAGGGAGACCGGTGATCGGAAGGTACCTTTTTTCGGGTCCCTTGAACTCCACAGCATAACTACGAGGAAAGTCTTCCTGCGCTAAAAGTTCACACAGATAATTCAGGACTTCGCCATAGCATGCCTCGGTGCTGTCCTTAGCAGTAATACGAATCACTGCAAACGCATCATTGGCCGATGCGGTGAAATGTTCTGTTTTCCTCCTTTGGAGGTTTAACGGCAACCTGCCCGTGCCCTCTTCTTTGAGCTTTTTCACCATATCCGGACGCACTTTCTCCACCAAACCAAAGAGGTAGTTAGTGTCCAAATACTGAAAGTCCAAACCATATACCTTATAGCTTACCGCTACATAGCAGGCAAAACGCAATAGCGGCTCTGGGATCTGCTCTTCACGAATACCGGGTTTCAGGGAGTACTCACGATTCCAGAAGTGGTCATCTTCATTGCCTGTCGCAACAAAATACTTTTCCTGCAGCTCCCGTTTGAGCATATCAAAAAGTGATGGTCAATCTCACCCCACCGGCTCTGTCGGCGCAGGTTTTCGCTGAAGGCAATGGCCTTATCCGCATCCAGGGTCTCAGCCTGCTGCGCTTCGGTCCATGTCCGAAGTAGTTCCCACACCTCAAAGGGCGCTCCTTGACTACTAACCACTACTGGCGGCCAAAGAGAATCCAAACGCGTGATTCTCCCGTCAATAGCATCCTGGATGCACTGGTCAAGGAGTGGTTTCAACACCGTCTCGACCTCAGGCTTCATCCAGTAGTAACGCCCATCGGCACTATTACATTTAGGCAAATCCAAAGTCTTTTCCATAACTCACCTCAACCAATAGTCGAATTTGACCGCTGAAAAGTGATTGACAAACATCACCAAATGAGCACATAAAACAAGGTGACTATCAGTACCACAAGTCCCATATTCGCCTGTACCATCAGCCAAAACAGACGCTCTCTCGGCAGCTTTTTCATTTTCTTGAGCATCGTTCTTTGAACCTCTTCAGAGCCCATAACTTTGTGTTCTATCCAAAAAGTCAACCCACACATCACGGCAAGGAAAACGAAAAAGCCAATACCGTCACCAAACGTCAAAAGATCAACAATGACGCCGCCGGGCAACCGCAAAACAAGCACCATCAAAAACAGTGTAAAGAGTGCAAAAAACGGCACAAGTGCTTTGTGTGACTCAAAATAGATATGGTCCTCTCTTTCACGGTTGGCCCGTTTTTTTGGAATACTCAAGTTCGACAGCCATCGTAGCCATCGTGGTGAATCCGTCAAAAGCCATCGACAAAACCGATCAGCATAAAATAGGACAGCATAGAGACGTATGCGAATACCCGTGAGTAGACTCGTCATCATCGTCACTCCTTTGTCGATAAGCCTCTCACCATTGGTCCAAGTCAACAAAGGGCACATAAACACCGCAGACTTGTCCATTCGCGTCGTAGCCAAAATACGTCGGATAGACACCGTCACCTAGACCTGATGTAAAGACCACCAACCGTCGGTTCGTCTCTGGTGCAGTCCAAGCACACCAATCACCATCGGAACTTTGATACTGAGGATATTGCGCCGCATTCTCTTCCAGCAGATCAGCAAACAAATCGTTATAAGGATCAATGCCCTCTTCTTGAGCTTCGCGTTGCTTCCAATAGCTGACGAATGCATTTTGCGTGAGGACGTCTGTGAGTGTGGCAAGCCCTGTGTCGACACAAAAGCCTGTCACCTCATCCTTTTTGAAAGCCTCACCCGAGTTTTCATCGCAGCAGAGACCTAACTCATATCGCACGGGTTTTGAATCAGAAACGCTGAGTTTGGCACAGGCATACCGGACGACTAAGGTATCAGAGACACTAACAGCCATCGTTAACGGATAGCGACCCGGTGGAATGCGTTGTAAAAACGGCTTGGCATCCATTAAGGACGTACATGGGTCACATGCGACAAGTGATCCAGATGAACATTCAAGTTCGCCCAATGACAATCGCGTGAGAGATGATTTGCCGTCGTCAGTCTGATCAAAATACGCCTCTAGGTTAAGACCGTTGCAACGTGTCGTTTTGAGTGACGTGTTGTCGGATGGCGATTGATGAGGCACATCGGACTCAAAGAGATCGATTCGGATGATCGGACGATAAAAATCGAAATCACCGTTTAGCTCATCGGTATCATGTTTATGAGGTTTCGCATGTGGTGAACATGGCAAATAACCAAACAAGATGCCTAAACCACCACAAATATTTCGACCGCCATCACCACCACAGGTGGTTAATGTGTCAGCTTCGACCACCTCCCGTTTATAGGGATCATAGGCGATGGACAGTCCAAAAAAGTTGGGTTCCTCCATATCGAAGGGTTTGTCCTCATCCTCTGGGCTTTCGAAGTGGTGCAGGTGCAAGGAGTAGTCCATTCCATCCCCCCAGGGGAACAGGGTGCGGCACCCGCCGCCGCACAGATAGGCCCACTCGTTCGCTGTAGGTAACGCAAGCCCTTGCTTAGCCAGTCCGTCATGAAGCGTATCGTAGTCTGTCGGGTTATAAATGGCTATCTCAAAGCCTTTTTCTGTACGTTCAATGCGTGCTGACTTGTGTAAAGTCAGGCTATCCTGGTCGCTCCAGATAAATTCACGGAATTGATTCAACCAGTCTGGATGAGAAGCTAATCTAGAATCGCCTACCTTAACAGGCTCCCAACACAATGTCTCGAGTTTTCGAGCCACCAACATTGGACCAATCGTACTCTGCCGAATGGGTGACATGCTTTCACGGATCATCTCCTCAGGGCTCTGTTCTATCTCCCATTCTTCGCGCAGATAATCCAATTCTGCCTGGCTTTCTCGATTTAAACCCAAGACAAATCGATCCCATCCCAATGTCACTGACGCACCAGGCACAAAGACGAACTCACGATCGTCCTTCTTAAAGCGCCCTGTGACACAACATTGCCCCCACTTTTCAAAGGTTTCCAGCCCCAGGAAATCGAGTCCGTACCGAGCAGCCAAACGCGCCATGAGCGTCGTTCGATCAGAGAAACTCAACGTATCAAAGACTGGCCTGATCAGCCAATCGGCACGGATAGCTCGATCTTTTGACTCTGCCTCAGAAGAGGCGCTTACCGGTGACCTCTCGGGAAGCACGAACGGTATGTTTGGATAACATTCCTGATAATCACGCCAGGGTTCAAGTTGGCACTTTTTACCCGATTCACGAAGGAATCCCCAAAAATCTTTGGGATATAGGAACACAGGGCCAACAAGATGTCGCCTGACGACAATGACAACGGTCCCATCGGGCAAAATCCCAAGATGCTGGAAACGATCCTCGCCAAACATCCCTGGCTTAATCCGAAGGACTTCTCGCGTTGTCATATTGATGAGTTGTGCACTATCGTAGGCTCGACTCTCACCATGGGCTTGAAGCAAAAGCCAATCTCGAGTCAGCCATCGACATCTCACATCTTCACCTATACCTGGCAATGCCGCAATTCGGCACTGTCCGGTATCCATATCCAAATCCAATAGACAGGGATCATCTATCCGTCCACGACCACTGACACAATGGATCATGAAAATGTGGCTCGTTCCAGGCACAGGTACGGCATCTGACAAATGGTCATAGCCAGACAGCTTGAAGGGATGCTCAACGACTTTACCGGCCTCCCAGCGATAAATCTTTCCTTGATACCATTCGTTCGAAAAATAAACTCGTCCAAGCCCATCTGAGACAATTCCAGCATGGTAACTATGGGCCCAACCGTCTTTAGGCAATATCCAGTTATGAACGGCTTTAGAAGTTCCGTTCTCGGTTAATTCGATTTGAGTAACATTACATGGGTCGCCGATCCAAAGCGAAGACCCAACCCAATGAGACGATTGCGGCGCATCATCATATCCAATCTGAGACGGTTCAAAAAAGTTGAGAACAGACGGATTCTTGCCGACCATGACCCGGCCTATCTTGCTGGGCGTCGCTCGTGAGGCCGCATAAACCTCAAGGTCGGGTGAATACGATAGATTGCATAAGCCTGCGTGACTGCGAGATCGAACCACGCGCGGTGGTCGATGACGAAGGTCAGCAAAGCAACCATTCATCCAGCTGTCACTCTCTGATGGCTTCCATTCACCCGACGCATAATTCCCCGCCAGGGAATTAAAGAAATAATCATATGCAGTATCGTCCTCTAATCGATACTCATCGCACGGCATGACCTTCTCAACTCGTCGTGGCTTAGCTGGCTCCCCCCATGAACGTTTGGATTGCCGTAGAAGCTTACAAACCTGTTGGTGAGCTTCACAAAAAGCTTGGAACGCTGCTCGTTCAGTCTCTGGAAGAATGGTGAGACAGTGAATATCCTCGCCATCCAAATCAAAGAGTGCCAGCCCAACTGCCGACATAGCTTGACCTAATGCAAGCAACCCTTTGTCATGCGTCAAACGCATGTATTGTTGGCAAACCAGATCAAATTGTCGATCCAACAATATGTCCATTGTCGAGGCGAAGTGTGTTCGCAATTCGGCCAGGGTGTCATCAACGGCACCCTCATCTGTGCGAACTTCCACGGCTTCATCAATCAGCTTTTGAAAGTCTGTCATGATGAGTCACTCCATCAGGTCGCGTGCGTAAGCCTTGACTCACGCACGCACACGGTCTCGGTGGTTAATCGTCTTCGGGCTGCTTCATCATTAAGCCCGCAGCCTCACGGAAGAAGGAGTGGAAGCCAAGCCTCACTACGTCGTCATGCGCTTCACCGAACTCATTAACAACTTCTAGCACCGCAGGCAAATCCCAAGCGAAGAACAACTCGTAGGCGAATTTTCGCCCTTCAATTTGTCCAAAGCTTTCATAGGCATGAGGTACCTTTTCGCGTAATAACGCACGAAGTTCGTCGCGAAGTTTGGCGCGAGAAGTCTCATCAAGATCCTGACTATCGACAAACAACATCCCAGCTGTTGCCCCAGCCCGATGTAAAAGACGCATCACATCTGGCTCATTATTGAAATACGCTGAGATAAGTGCCATGACGGACGATTGCCCGTGTTTTGCGTCGAGCAGATAGTCACAGTCATCGTCTGTATCGAGATTCCATTGGAATTGAAGCACGTCGTCTAAGTAATCATCGACCGTATCAACCAACTTCTGTGGTGCACACTTATGGACATACCTCACATATTCAGGCAAGGAAAAACCCACACCCTCTTCGGGTTTTCTTGAAAGTCGAATATTGCCAAAGTGCTGCATGCGTGCCACTTCGCCGAAGGCGTGATCAAGCAACAAATTCACTGCACGGAATGCGTCTTCAACTTCTTCTTCATTGAGTGTTTCAAAGGGTTTTGAATAAATGGTGAGACAGAGCGAACCATTGTCTCCGACCGATTCATAGATATAAAGATCCTTCGCGGCGTACTCTCTCAAGCCAGTCTTCAAAATAAGCTCAGCGCACGATGGCATGGCGGGTCGACAGAGCGTCATCTGCCAACATCCTCTAAGACTGTCAGGCATCGCACGCACCATAGCGCGAAGCAGATAGAGTTGCAAATAATTGCCATCCGTTGAGAGATTGACCTCCACAACACCATCCGTCGCCCCTAAAGCCACAGCCGTATCAGGCAGCGCCTGATGGATAGCTTGCTTCATTTCGTTCAGCACAACTGGGCGCTCTTCGGGTTTGATTAATCGCTTTTGCCAATCCGTCGTTTTTTCTTCAAACGTTTTCCAAAGCGATTCAACACGTTGAGCAAACGGCTCTACGAATCTTGGATAGCTCATTTGTTGTCGACAGGCGCGCATTAATTCAAGCGTATCTTGGTCACCTTTACGTAATGCTTCGGCTTGTTGGAAATAAGCAAGCGCCTCATCGTCACGATCAAGGTAAAAAAGCGCATAGCCCATGCGGAACTGCCATTCGTAAGTCTTCTCGAAGTCGTCTTTCACGGATTGGAGCAAGGCAACTGCTCTTTCTAGCCCTGGCCCCAACGCTGGAGAGGCGTTATTGTGAGCGCGTGCCAACTCTAGCGTCAGTATGGGTTCACGATCGTCATCCGGAATCTTTTCAAGCATTTGGATGATCTCGTCGTAGGCCTCCTCTTCATTGAGACTCGCCACGCGATCTAACATCGCTCGAATTTCAGGCGTTAATTCGGAAGCATTCGCATAAGCAGGCCTTGCACTCTCATTCGATAGGCCACCATTAACCTTGAAGCGAACGACACGACCTTCGCCGCCTTCTTCTTCAGGCTTAAGTACAACGTGAATCGTACGATCGAGATCTAACCAAACCTCGACGATCTCTTCAAATTGGCAGTGACCATCTTGCAAAAACTCTTCGAGCGCATCTTTAAAATGCTTGACCCATGTCGGTGCGAGATGACTGAAACCTGCTTCATTCATGCGGAAAACGACATGTATTAAACCAACTGAAAATGGCACCTCGGCACTAAGACAAGCAGGGGCATCAGGCTCTTCTTGAAGTCCGTCAATATTGAAGGCATTCTTGATCGCTTCGAACCCTTTAGGGTCTTTAATCAGACATGTTAGCGCCAACTGTTTTTCCAAAACAGGCTGGAGATCCATTTGAAGATTTTGGAGTTCGGCATCACTTTCAGGATCGATGTAGTGACACAACATGACCGGCAACGGCACACCCGCTTCAATTTCTTCTTGCAACTGCAAAAATTCAGGATCATCTGGTACAAGGTCAAGCCCTTTAGCTGCCGCAGCTAAAGCACCAACTTTATCACCAAAATGGGCCCTAAGCTTTCCTAAATGCAACCAGCCCCACGGATAATCGGGTTCTGCCAGAACGCCCTCTTCGGCCACCTTGAGTGCCTCATCGAGTCGACCTGTATGTGTGAGGCCACAGGCCAATCTGTAATGCCAAACACCACTGTTCGTCGCTGACTCACGAGCCTTTTCAAGCGTCGTGACCACTTGAGCATATGAAAGATATCGATCGTCCTGCAGTAACGCAAAAGCACGATAAAGCGCAGCCTCTAAATCGGCCTCAGCCTGTTCCTTTGTAAAGCGCCCTTCTGCAATCCCTTCCTCTTCCCATTGATCCAAATAACTCAGCATGCGCCCGATAGCGCAAGTACCATCTTCATCACACGCATCTAAATACGCACGATCTTTATCCGTCAACAGCATGATGCTTTCTCCTGCATGCGATTGGTCAATCGCCAGCGTTCGAAAATAGGCTTCTCTGTCCTATTCTCAAACTTCACTTACGCCTCGTATACAGTTTAATTACAAGGCATAAGATTCAGTTTGAACCAAAGGATAGGCATTACACAATCGGGAAAATACTTAGACACAAATTAATGCTATGGAGAGCAAATTGAAGGCACGTCTCAAAAATTCAACATCAAACGTTGCCATAATCTTATGGCGAGTGAAAAAAGCGGCTTACATCAAGAACTGAGTTTGTTTTTGACTAACTGAGCCAAATCGTCTTGCCTTTCCAAGAGATCCTCCAATTTTTTGGCTATTGCTTCTACGATGGCATGACACGGATTTTTATACCCGATCACCTCGAGTTTCTGAAGCTCGACACAATGTAGCGTGCTATAAAAACTCAACATGAAATCCGTTAGCTCGGCAATCATCAAATAACCGACCCGATTATCGATATCAGTATGACCTTCCTTAGCAGTCATCAAGCCAATTACGCCAACAGCAACGGTGAAGGCACCACAGCACGATTGCTCTGTCTGCATACCGAGTCCCATCACCGAGAACATTTTCCTTGTCTCCTCAGACAAGTTCAGGTTGTAGTACTCATTACAAGCCTTGAACATCGCCTCAGCACAAGTCAAGTCTGTACCAATGTGATATTGGTTAACCAGTTCATAAAGCTTCATTGTTCCCATATTGAACTCCACTTAGCGAGCATAAAAAACAGTATCCCCTTTCACCGTCCATCGAAAAGTCACGATAACCAAGCTATCGTCCTCATAGATCAGCGAGTTGTTCTTGGTGTCAGGTAAGGTTGTCGTTAACATCCATGTGCTTTGAAACCTGAGTTTCGGATTTATGCTGTTCATCTCACGTTTCATACAACTTCACAAGCAACTTCACGATCCGTTCTCGGTTCTTTGCGGTTTTCATGAAGGTGGGAAGATGATCAGCCTGGGTCTTTTTAGGACCATCTTTAGGCTTCTCTCGAAGAACAGCACTGAGATATTCAATCAAATAAGCTAGGTGTTCGCGATTTATCGCCCAAACCCACTTACCTTGAAACGAAGTCAAAAACCAAAGTTCAAATCCGAAATAAGGCTCTCGACCATCCATGATCTCAGCAGTATAGGAATAGGCTTCGGCTGTTTTATGCACTTCTCCAGACATGATGACTCCGCAATAGGGACACGCCACATGTAAAACAGAGAAACATTGTTTTGATTCGTCTTCGATATCGACACGATAGTATCGACCACAATTTTTGCACTGGTTATGGACATCATAGCGATAGATCGTCCTGTCTCGGGTCTCCTGATGCCCACAACTCATGCAACGAAAATAGGCATAGTTATCGTCCGCCGTCACTACACCTTCAGCACGACACTTCGGACATTTCACCTGAATCCCTGACGTACACGCATTGTATGCACTAAACGTCCAATAAGGTTTATCTACGATACGTGCCATAAAACACCTTCAAAACGTTCGAAATTCTTCAAACTTCTCTATCAGAGCTTCTTTTTGGAGCTTATCATCGATCAATCCATTCAAGATAGTGCATAACAACACATATATTTCATCCCGTTTTTTTGGTTCTTTTTTTTAAATCTCCCTTTTTCAGACGCTTCCAGCCCTTTTCTTCCAGGCCCAAGCCGTTCCATAGGAAGTCCAAAAGTTCCTGAAATATATCTGCCGGGCGTTTTTGTTCCATAAAATCCTCCCAACCGCTTATGCTTGTTCCTCACTTTTTCCAGTCACATCCGCTAATTGAGCACTGACAGTATCTATGTAGAGATACACCCCATCCCGATCACAGTGGTACAGGTTTGAGTAGCTTGTACTCTCATTAGGGCGGATAGGG
>ERZ826016.1724-NODE-1724-length-19222-cov-2.789691_pt1 | contig 19222 bp, 17 predicted proteins | sample MGYA00519872_ERZ826016 | MGnify/ENA primary metagenome ERZ826016 (study PRJEB31778, sample SAMEA3449218) | human gut metagenome | biome: human gut; feature: human-associated habitat; material: faeces | place: United Kingdom | collected 2010/2012 ... | reverse complement strand
GGACGAAGACGTTCTAAGCCTCGAAGTACCTGCAGTTCTTTTTTCTGTCGATTCCATTGATGGAGAGAGGCTGCATCTGCTCCTTTTTCAGAAAGATGTTTTGAGATAAATTCCGAAAGGCTACCTTCTTTCTGGTGGCGTTCACATTCTCGGAGAAGGTCATCAATATCAAACTGCCGTCCTTCTTCTATACAATTTTGATAGCTTTCTGTTAGTTGTTCGGATACAGATATCCGCAGTGTCAGTGGAAGCGAACGGTCCTGCAAAACAGCAAAGAGAACATCGCGGGTATCTTCTAACTGAGAAAACATCATAAAATCAAATTCTTCAAAGTCATCTTCTTCCTCAGTTTCCTCTTCTAAAAATCGAACTGGTTCTTTGCAGGACAGAATAATTTTTGCTGCTTTAGGACAGGATAAAGACAGGGATAATTCTCTAAGTCCTTCATATTCTTCTGTGTGTCTTGGATACATGCGGCAGGTATCACAGAGTGCATCTGGTCCCAATGCCTTGTAGAGATCACACAAATTTTCATCATTTAAAAATGCACAGCGGCGATTATTCTGATAAAAACATTCTTCTTCCCAGTCAATCGAATTGCGCAGAATTTTTCCAAACTCTCCCGGCTCGTTTTCATATCGCTCCAGAGACTCTTCATCTATCATAATCTGCCATCCTGCACAGCAGGTATCTGGGCAATCTCCTGCTGTACAGACAAAATTGTCATAAAAATGTGGTTTTACGTATCGCATTATTTTCTTTCCTTTTCTTTGTCTTTTTTAAATGTTTTCAAATTACCATTTTTTTATTCTTTCCCTTGTGTTATGTCATTCCACTCGTACTTATGGACTTTGATAACGGAAAATTATATAAAACAGTATAACACAAAATAAATGCGACACAGCGAACAATTGATTTCCCAATTCTCCCTGTTGCGCCAAGTATCAATATATTTTTCAAACGCCCTCTGGAAAGTAATTCTATTATGAATATAAAGTTCTTCTACATTCTTCTGTTTCAACTCTTTCATAAAATTACTATGAAGCAGATTTCTTGACAAATTCGCCAGTATCTTCAAATATTCCGTTTATTTTTATGTATTCTCAGAATCTTTCTGTGCTTTATTTCGAGAAAAAATCTTTTCCGCTTTTTCAAACATTTCTCTCGAAATAATCGGCTCATGATGATTTTTAATAATCACAAACTTCTCCTCACCCCGATTATATTTTTTCTCATGAGAAAGATAATCCGGTGTAAATGTCTTCTTCTGCACCAAATCCCCACAATATTTTTCATTCTGCAAAATACGCAAAATCACTGTATTTCTCCACTTTTTGCTCCGCATCGGGTAAATACCTTCCTCTAGTAACTCCCTTGCAATAGTATGTGTACTTTTCCTCTCCTCAACAAACTTATAAAATATTTTCCGAACTACTTCAGCTCCTTCTTCATTTACATACATTTTTCCATTTCTCACATCATAACCAAGCATACTCCTGCCAAAAACAACACCCTCTTCCATTCGGCGTTTTTGACCCCATTTCACTCGCTCCGATGTTTTCCGGCTCTCTTCCTGGGCAATCGATGCCATAATCGAAAGACGTAACTCTGCATCTCCATCTAATGTATTAATCCCATCATTTAAAAACAAAACCCCGACTCCCACCTTGCGAAGTTCTCTTGTATAATAAATACTGTCAAGCGTATTTCTCGCAAAACGGGAAATCTCCTTTGTAATAAGCAAGTCAAACTTCCTCTGCTTCGCCTCCGCAATCATCTGATTAAACTGTTCCCTCTTCTTCGTACTCGTCCCCGAAATCCCTTCATCCGCAAAAACTTTATAAAACTCCCATTCTTTCTTTTGCTCAATGTAACATCGAAAAAAATCGCACTGACTCTCAAAAGACTGCGCCTGCTCCTCCTTCTCTGTCGAAACACGACAATAAGCCGCAACTCGCTTTTTACCTGAAAAGAATTTTTCGCTCCTATATTTCTTTTGCTGGTTTAGACGCTCATACTTATTCATATTCATAAAGCTGAATGCTCCTGAAGATGTTGCTCATCCAAATATATGAGGGCAAACTCTAATTGTATTCCCTCTTTGATGCTTCTGTAGGTACTGAAGAGTTAAATCATATTGAGATGGTTTGTACAATTGTTCATCAGCTTACCCGCAATTTGACGGTACAGCAGATTAAGGAACAGGGATTTGCGGATTATTATGTTGACCATACAACTGGTATCTACCCAGTTGCGGCAAGTGGTACTCCATGGAGTGCAGATACAATGCAGTCCACCGGTGATCCAATTACTGACCTTATGGAAAATATGGCTGCGGAACAAAAAGCACGTACTACTTACGACAATATTCTTCGCCTTGTAAAAGATGACCCAGATGTTTATGATGCGATTAAATTCCTGCGTGCAAGAGAAATTGTACACTTCCAGCGTTTCGGTGAAAGTTTACGGATTGTGCAGGATAACTTGAACAGTAAGAACTTCTATGCATTCAATCCGGCCTTTGATAATAAGAAGTGCTAATTTAGCTGATACGAAAAAAGCAAGCCATTCTCCGGCTTGCTTTTTTCCATACTGTTTTTTATTAATAAATTGCATTTCTTACAGAAAAACGTCAGCAATTTCTTTTTCGTCAGATTATCTTCATTCTTTATTCACAACCTGTTCACAAATTTCCAGTATCATAAAACCATCAAAAACAACAACAGATTTTTGATAGATTTTTTTCATACTTTCCTCTCTTTTGAAACCGGCTTTATGTCGGTTTCTTTTTTATCTATTAGCTTGGACTGATTTTTCGAGCTGCCAGCGGTCAGAAATCAGGATTTCAATATCTTTTTAATTGTAGAAATCAGTTCCTCTATTTTTATTGGTTTAGTAACATACCCATTCATGCCAGATTCTATCGCTCTTTTCCGGTCTTCTTCAAATGCATTCGCCGTCATCGCTATAATTGGAATCCTGCAGCGTCCATCAGGAAGACCACGAATATTTTTTGTTGCCTCATACCCATTCATATGCGGCATCTGAATGTCCATTATAATCAAATCATAATATCCATCTGTTGCTCTTTTTAACATAGAAAGAGCCTTTTCTCCATCAGGAGCCAGTTCCACATACGCATTTGCATCTGCTAAAAGCGTCATTGCAATCTCTGCATTCAGCATATTATCTTCTGCGAGTAAAATCCTCACATTGTTTAATTTTATTTCTTCTGGTAATTCTTTCGCATTTTCTTCAGAAATATATTCATTTGCCGTTGCAATTCTATGTGGAATTGTCACAGTAAATCTGGTACCTTCTCCAATCTCGCTTTCTACTACAATGCTTCCCTCCATCAAATCTACAAACTTTTTAACAATCCGAAGGCCAAGTCCGGTTCCTATAATACCGCTTTCTGATGAACTTTTTTCACGGCTAAATGCTTCAAATAGATGAGGGATATATTCTTTGCTGATTCCGATTCCTGTATCTTCAACTACGGTCTGGAATAAGGCATAGCCTTCTCTTTCATACGGAAGTTCCCTGATAGTGAAATGTATCGTCCCACCTTCTGGTGTATATTTGACAGCATTGCTTAGAAGATTCATCGTAATTTCCTGAATTTTTAGTACATCACAATACACTTTTGGATGCTGGAGTTCCATATTTTTCTTCAGGGTAAGTTGCTTTTTATAAATATCCCTGTCTAACAAAAGATCTAAAGTATCCTCAAGATTACATAGATTCCATGCTGTTTCTGTCAGTGTTTCCTTTCCACTTTCAATCCTTGCTACTTCGAGTATATTTCCAATTAAATCCATGAGAAAGTTTCCGGCTTCTTTTAGCTTCTGTAAATAACCAGCAGTAACTTCCTTCTCTCCCCAATGCTTCTCCATAAGAGCAGTGTATCCGATAATCGCATTCATTGGTGTTCTCAGATCATGAGACATGGCAAATAAAAAAGACGATTTGGCTCTGCTTCCTTCTTCTGCCTGCTTTAATGCCTTCCTAAGAGTTATCATATCTGAAACATCAAGGAATGTCGTGATAACTGCTCTTTCTCCACTTGGAATCACTACAACCTTTGTTTTGGCCAGGGCATGACATTCGTTCGATTCTCCTTTTCCAATGACACATTCATAATCGACCATATCATCTTCATTACGAAGTTTTTTTAAATGTTTTATCGTATCCGTCTGTGGATAATATACCTTTCGCAGTGCAGCTCCAAGCCGCTGCTGTGCTTCCTCAACACTTTTAAAACCGTACATCTGCAATGCTTTCGCATTCATATGAATAACTCTGTGACCAGGCAATGTATAAGCCATCACACCACAGCTCTGCATATCTAACAAATCTCTATAGTAATTCTCATTACGCTCCGCTTCCTGACGCAGTTCATTATTTAATTCTGCAAGGCGGCGCTCTGCTTCCTTTTCTTTTTCCACTCGTATTGTCTCTGAAATATCCTGATGTGTGCCAATAATGCTGATACCACTTGTAACAGAATTATCTCTGATGCCTGCACACCGCACGAACATTTCCCCTGATATTGGATGGATGTAACGATATACGATTTCGGTCTGTGTTTCTGTTAACTTATCAGAATATTCCAAAAACATTTCCATATCATCTGGATGCACACATCTCCTATGAAAGGCAAACCTTTCTTCTGGTGTTATTTCCTCGGTAATTCCCAAAAGTTCATCCATTACTTCGTCCGCATAAAAACGCGGCAATTTCCCTTCTTCAACTTCAATCCGCCAAAGTCCTATTCTCACATTTTTAAGAAACTCATTTGTATTAATTTTTTGGCTCATGACTTATACCCCTCATGTTATCCATAATACTTGTTTTACAATATTTTCATAGTAACACATAGAAAATAATTTGTCGAATGCTCAAAAGCCTTTCACGACTGGCTCCTCCATCTGCCTGACAGTAACGAGATTCTTTCTCCCGAAACAACAATAGAAATACTCAAAAATTACATCTAATCTTTACAACAAAACATTTCCTTTCGTTTTTCGTCAGATTATCGTTATTTTTTCCTCACAGACTGTTCACAAATTCTGAGTATTATAGAGACATCAAAAAAACAATAACAAATTTTTTTGATAGATTTTTTTCATACTTTCCTCTCTCGAAACCGACCAGTGGTCGGTTTCTTTTTTGTATTGCATCACAATCACGTTATTGCGTTGACTTTATGACATGATTCTTTTATTTCAAAGTGATTTCTGAAAAAATAAAAGCAATTTACTTTTTTAAGGCAACAAAAAACAGAGACTATTTTCTAGAGCATATTTGAAAATAATCTCTGTCCTGTTTTGTTTACTTATGGTATTTTTCCCGGTAACGTGAGATTGCGATAATCAGCAATCCTGTTCCTGAAACGAGAAGTAAAATGGCAAACAGGGTCGCATTGCTATTGTCACCTGTTTTTACTTTATTTTTACTTTTCTTTATTGAAGTTTTGTTGCCTGGTTTTGTTTCAGGCTTTCTCTTCGTAGTTGGTATCGTTTCTGTTGTGCTTTCCGATGTTTTCTTTATAGGTTTATAGTAATTTGTAAATGTAATATCGCATTTTGCATCGGTCATATCTGCATCCGTATGCGCAGCTATCACAGTCTCCAAATTACCATTTTCCCCATTTGTTACGGAAACTTTTACATAATAAACTGTCTGGTCGTAATGCCCACGTTTGTGTGTGCCAGACTGCTGTGTAATGGTGTAATAGTAAATGCCGGGAGTTGTATATTGAATTGGTGAAAAAAATGCTTTACCACTTCCACTAATCTCCAATACATTTTCTGACGGCATCGGTGCATCGTCCACTGCCTGAAGCTCAACCGTATAGTTTTCCTCCGGAGAAGGTGTCTCACCTGAGGTTTGTATACTGACAGGAATTTGTACTTGAACAGCGTCTGCTGCAAAAGTAGAAATCGGAAAAACTGCCAGGCACAACACTGCAAGCAATAACACTGCCGGAATTTTTCTTATTTTCGTTTTAATCTCCTCCTTACTTCTCCGGCGAATAAGGCTTCATTACCGCCAGAATAACGGTTCTTGCATCTGTGTAATCTGACGAACAGGTTGACATGGCAAGAATCTGTGAAAAGTCTTTTGAAGTTCCTATTTTTTTCATTGTATCCTGATGAATATACTTTGCACTCTTTTCTGCATATTTCAGCAGACCGTCTGTGCTTTTCTGCCATTTTTGAGGAATGAAAATGTTATCCTCATTCGCAGAAGTTTTAATGCATGCAAAAATTTCAAGTTTATAAGAACGATCAGGCAGGACAAGAGTTCCTGTCTGGTTCTTATCAAAAAATTTCTGCTTTTCGTATAAATCAAGATCACCAAACATTTTATGTTCTGCCATATGATGACCATATAGCAGCGAATACTTTTCCTGAAATGACCGGTCACAATTAGAATCAAGAAATATACTTCCTGCCAGAGCAAAGTTGCCATATACATCTTTATTGATGTAGGTAAGATTATCTTCTCCCTGAAGAACCGGATAATCAATCTTTGTTCCATCTAATGTAATCCAGGCACATACATCTGCCCGAAGTTTCTCAAATGTCGGGCCGTTATCCTCGCCCGGTGTCGGTTTATATTTCAACAACTGCGACTGTATATCATCTACAGAAGCATACACCTGCATATTGTCCCAGAGGGCATATGCAGAGTAGGCTCCCGCAACAACAAGAAATAGCACAATCACTGCGCTGAGAAGAGAGTTGGCTGTTTTTAAAAATATTCTTGAAACATCCATACAGCCACCTCCTTTCTACAGCATATTTTTGTTAAAATGTTTCTTTATCTAGAGTGTGTTTGAAAAATATTTAAAGTTATTTATATTGCCAAAATCAATTATTATATACTGCATATATGTCTTTAAAATATGTCAATTATGATATAAATAATATTTATTTTTGATATTTTCAGTATCAACAAGCAGTAATAACTCTTGTGTTTTGTATAACTTTTATTTTTCAAACACGCTCTAGTATTACTTCGTTTATATTTATTATATTCTTTTGATAATTAGTCTTCGAATCTGCGTCTTCTTACAATGAATACTGCTGCGATTGCTAATACGCCTGCGAATACTAAGATATATGGAAGGTTGTCTAAGTAAACGCCTGTATCGATGTCGCCAGTTTTAGTGTTTGTGAATGCTGCTGTTTTAGCTTCTGCATCCATAGTACCTTCCTGACCCGTTGCATTCATTGTATAATCTGAAGGAGTTGCTTCTTCTACTTTGTAACTAACACCTGCTGGCAAGTTCTCAATTGTGATTGTATCACCATGTTTTAATTTGAATATTGTTGTTCCACTGATTGCAACATTTTCCTTTTTTCCACTTTTATCGGAACCACCTGTTATTGTAGCTGGAAGAGAGTATTCTTCTCCTTCTTTTCCTGTTAATGTTACTGTGAAATCGAAATATTTAGATTTATCACCAAGATTACCTGCTACTGTTTTACTAATACTAAGTTTATTAGCTGTATAAGTATTGTTGAATGCAGCTTCATTATCAGCAAGTTTCTTTCCAGCTTTTGTAAAGCTAACTGCTGCAATCTCAATAGTACCATTATTGTCAACAGCAGTAACTTTCATTGTAACTGATTTGCTATCATAAGCAACACCTGCTGTTGTACCTGTTTTTTCTGTAATTATATAGGAATATACACCTACACTTGTATAAGTTGGTAATGCTACTGTAACCTCTTTCTTATTACCTGCTGTTGTTGCTCCATTCTGAGCATAAGCAGCTGTTCCTACAGTTGGCATGTCCTGTTTTTCTGCATCCACACCACCATTTTCTACTCCTGCTTTTGCAATATTAAACTCAAATGTTTCTGCAGGTGAAATTCCCTCTCCAACTAATTTATACTCTTTTTCAAATGTAACTGTTCCTCCATTCGCAGGTGTCTGAACTTTTTCTGCTGTCTCTGTTGCAAACGCCGTTGCACTTAACCCAAGCATCATTGTCAGTGCTAATAAACATGCAAATAGTCGTTTTACTCTTTTCATAATGTTTCCTCCTTAATATAATAAGTAAATTTGTTATTTCTAAACCCCTTTCGGTAGTTTATTCAAGATAGATAGTTTATTTAGAGTTCCCGCCTGCGGAGTACTGTAATGACTTTGGCCTTTACAGCCTCCATTTTAATTGGGCCGTAATCGCGGCTGTCTTTTGTCTGTGTCCTGTAATCTCCTAATAGAAAGACGCAGCCTTTAGGCACTCTATATGGATATTTTTTTATTCCTTTTTTTGCATATGTAGGAAATGCGATTTTTCCTGTTTGGGGAGTTCCATTGACAAGAAGTTGCCCGGTGTCATCTATGGTAATGACATCTGTTTCTTGTCCCAGTATTCCTCCTACCTGCAGTTTCCCATTTGCCTTGTATACAACAACATCATTTTTCAGGAAATTTCTCTGTAAACGGAATCCTATAAGCAGGTCACCGCCTTTGATTGCCGGGAACATTCCATTGTCCGGCGCTCTCATAAGTAAAAATCCCTGTGTGAATAATAATCCGCCGCATACGATTACTAATATGATTCTTGCGAGTAGCTGTATGTAACCATTTCTGGTCTCTGCTTCTCTTCTTCGTCTGCGGATTATTTTGGAACAGCTCATATTTTTTGCAGTCCGCATCACCTCCGCACCTCATTTCTGGTTTCTGGTGGCACTTCATTTTCTGTATTGTCCATCTCAGTCTGCTCTGTCGTGCCCTCATTTTTCATCAGTTCTTGTTTATATTTATAAATCAGGGATTCATATGTTTTTTCATGGTCTGTCAGCAAAATGTTATATCTTTCCCGCTCTGCCCGAATTGCAGATTCATAAAGCTGGTTCAGCTCCTGGAGCTTCTTCCAGACATCATTCTCATCCACGCCTCCAAATAGCGTCCTGCGGAACTTTACTGTCTGAAACCACTTGATTATTTCTTTATGTTCCTGATTTATTACCTCTGTAGAAGTACTCTTTTTTGTGTTTGGCAAAACTTCTCTTCCTTTATTTTTTGCTTTGCGCCCTCTATTTAATTTAGCCTCTCTTTTATGTCTTTCTGCCATCGCTGTCACCTTTTAAACAAAGCGCTTTTTATATCTGCAAAACAGGAAAAAGATTCCTCCTGCAATGCTAAGAGCAAGTAATGCGATAAATGGAAGAGAATCTAAGGTAATTCCTGTGTCTGGGATGGCTTCTTTATTATTTGTAAATACAATCTCATGTGCACTTACATCATTTTTCGCCTGTATATTGGATATATTGGCCACTCTTTCTGGCGCACTGTTTCCATTATCAATAACGTAAGAAGTTGTATATCTGCTTCCTGAATAATCCTCTTCTGTAATGCTGACATCCGCCCCGACAGGAATTTCTGTTAAAGTACTTTCCTCATCATTTGCTAAATCCACTGTTGCGGAACCTGTTTTAGAAGTATTATCAACTTTAAATGTTACATTTTCATCTTCCTTTTTTATAGAAATAGTAAAGTGGAATTTCTTTTGTTTATCTCCCATACTTCCTGTTACCAGTTTTTTAAGTTTAATGGACGTGGTAGTTGGACTGTAGTGGGCGTAAAAGTTTACTGTACCATCTGCCAGTTCAGCATCTGATGGGGTATAATTCCACCTATTATCTGCAATTTTTGTACTGCCGTAAGCTCCACCCTTGGCATTCTCTGGGTACCAGCCATCCAGGGCATAGGTAACACCATCTACTGTTTTTGTAGAACCGATTGTTGCTTTTGTTGTTCTAGCAATACTACTTCCTGTTAAATAATTTTTCGCATCAACCTGTGCATATTCACTATCTCCTGGCTCCTTCACCCAAAACTTTGCAGTAAAAACTTTTGTGCTTTTAATACTGAGCGCACAGTCGATGTGATATGGGTAATCTCCACCATTAGCTCTTGAAATTTTACGTGGAGTTAATGTTATTTCCGTAATGTTTGATTTATCTAATTGATCTGCACTAATTCCTAAATCAGCTGCCACTGAAGATTTATAACTATCCCATATAGAATTTAATATATATGTAAAATAACTTTCTGTGGAACTATCTCCTTTTTTTACTGTGTATATCTCTTGTGATTCTCCTTCTTTATAATACGGAACATTTGTATAATTTGCAAGTGATTTAACTACTGCTTCAGCATAATCTTCCCATTCATTTTTAATATTTGTAGCTTCATTTATATTATTTATGTTTCCATAGTTTACAATAATTGTTTCAATTAAACCTGTATCTTTTTGAATATTATAATAGTCTTTACTTGTATCATTTTCACTTCTTCTTTGATAGTACTTGCTTACTGTTAAACCTGCATCATCTAAATTTTCTGCGAGTGATGAAGCAAGATTACTATTATTTCTAAGTGCATATATTATTTCTGCTCCACTTCCGGTATTTCCAAGCATATTTGATAAAGCAACTACTTTAGAATTATTACCATATGCATTTAATATTTTATTTGCTCTATCATCTTCACTTATATATTCATCTGTTGTTCTAATTATTTTTACATCCGCACCTAAACTTTTTAACCTGTTAAATATATACTCACTTATAAGAAGGTTATAATCTTTTTCAACTATTCCGTTACCTGTTACTCCACTTTCTCTTCCACCTTTTGATGGATCAATTACTATCATAGTCTTCACCCTAGTAAATCATATGATATTTTTTCCCAAAATAAAACTCCAATATAAATTGAAGGTTTATTTTTTTCTTATGTTTAATTGTATTAAAGTTCCTACTATATACATTATTATATAAAGTACTGAATATATTACTGTATCATTATTGTAATAAAATAATGCTGATGGAACATATATAAACGCTACTAAAAATGAATAGTACCATTTAAATCCACATTTTTTAGTAATAATCATTCCTGCGATTAATGCATATATATTATTTACTAAAAGTACGCATATTTTTGCATAAATATTCGCGCCTGACTGGTTAAATCCATACGCAAAAAATGGAATAAAGTAATATACTAAAAGGCCATAACCTAAAACTTTTAATACTTCTATTACTTTTTCTTTTCTACTCACTTGTTTTTTTCTCCACTTCTTCTTCTATTTCTTCATTTAATTTAATTAATTCATATTTATCGTTAAAATACATAAATATTGTTTTAATAATCGCAACACATGGAGCTGCAATTATCATACCAATAATTCCAAAGAATTTTCCAAATACAAGAAGAGCAATAATAACTGTTACTGGATGTAACTTTAACCCTTTACTTTGTATAAGTGGTGTAAATATTACATTATCAAGCATTTGTGATACTAAAATACTTATTATTACAAATATACCTGTTGGCACTCCTTGTGTAAAACCTACTATAGCAGCTGGAATACCACCAATCCATGGTCCAACATATGGAATAGCATTTGTAATACCACAGAAGAATGCAAAAAGAATTGATGCTTTTAATCCTGCGATTGAAAAACCAATTGAATTTTCTATAAAAATTAAAGTCATTGTCATTAATATTCCTTGAATATAGTTAAATAACGTTTTATTAGCAATATTCATTAAGTTACCAGTATCTTCTCTTGCTTTTACTGGTAATATGCTTAAAAATACTTTACTAACATTATCAAAATCAAAAAGCATATAAAGTCCAATAAATAATCCAATTACAAATGTTCCAAGACCTGATACAAATGAAGTTGCAATTGTAATTACTTTTGATGGTAATCCAACAGTTATTTGTTTTCCTACATCAACAATTGTACTAAATAAACTTGCTTTTATATCTGCTGCATTACTATCAAGTACTGGTTCAAATATTTCAAATATTTTGTCTATAAATGAACTTAATTTTGTTGTTAAACTTGGAACCATGCCTATAAAATCATTTATTTGTTTTGTTAAAGTTGGAACGCTAAATACACATAATACTATAAGTAACGCAATGAATACTGTATAAACAATAATAGTTGCGACTACTCTATTCATTTTATGCTTTGTTAAAAATTTTACAATTGGATTAAATAACCAAGCGATTATTATACCTATAAATAATGGAGATAATGTATTTAAAAGTACTCCAATAAATTTAAATATTTTCCATTCTTTAAATATATATGTTACAAGCATAACTGCTGCTACAATAAGTGCTACAAACATTATTTTAAGCATCTTATTAAGTAAAACAACACCTTCATTTACTTTTTCTATATCTAAAGTGTCTTTTTTGTTATTTTTTCTAAGCATATAAACACATCCTTTTGTTATTAGTATAACACATAATAGGAAAAACTTCCCATATTTAGGAAGTTTTTTACAGTTTTAGACAGTTTTGGTTTTCTTCTTTATTTTATCCACAGCAAAAATATAAATAAACATATAGATAATTGACGTTAAATATCCACCAATTATATCACTCGCATAATGTACTCCAAGATAAATTCTGCTTATACCTACTAAAAGGATTATGCTGGATAATAAGAATATGTATATTACTTTTGTATATGTATTAAATTTTGATTTTGCAATTAAATAAATTAAAAATCCGTAAAAACTCATTGCGGCCATTGCGTGTCCACTTGGGAAACTAAATCCTGTTTGTTCTATTAAGTGAAGTACTATTGGTCTTTCTCTTCTTATTATTCTTTTAAATACCGAGTTTATAATCACACTATTTATAGAGTTTACAGAAATTAATATACCCGTTTTTATATTTTTTATAAATATTAAGGATGCTAAACATAAAAGAACTATACATTGTGTACATGCCATATTAGATATAAACTGGAAAAATCTTGTTTTTTCTTCTGTTATGTTTCCCGCAATTAAACTGTATACTGCATCATCAAATGGAATTATTTTTCCACTTTCTATAAGATATATAAGACAAATAAGTAAAATTACTAAAATGCTAAATACAATATATTTGATTTTACCTTTCATAAGGTTACCCTCTTTTCTATTAATAAAGTGCTTTTATATTTTAAAAGCACTTCTTATTATGTTAAATCTATATACAAAATTTGGTGACCTGTATGGGATTCGAACCCATGAATGCTGCCGTGAGAGGGCAGTGTGTTAAGCCACTTCACCAACAGGCCATGGCTGCCCAAGTTAGATTCGAACTAACGCATAATAGATTCAGAGTCTACCGCCTTACCACTTGGCTATTGGGCAATCCGATAATATTATAACAAAAAAGTCTAGATTTTTCTAGACCTTTTTATATATATTAATTAATTCCGAGTCCTAATTTGATAAATAATATAAGTATTCCTATCAAACCTGTTATTAAAGCTCCTACTGATGTCCTCCATAACCATTTATTTCTGTCTTCAATTTTGTTAATAGTTTCTAAGTTTCTATTTGCTAAATTATATGCTTCATTTGACTTTTCTTTTATAAGTTTGTAATCATCTATTTTACTTTCAATAACAGCGAGCCTAGTTAAAACTTCTAATTCAAATTTTTCTCCCATATGCATCACCATCCTTAATATATATTTCTATTATATTAAATGCATATTTTAGTATTTTGAGTTTGTTATTAACTATAATTTTATAATTTTTAGCAGTTAAAATATTATTGTATAATTAATTATTTAGTTCAACGCATACTTGTGTATCGCATTTTTACTTATTTTATTTAAAATCAAACTCTTTATAAGCCTTATTTAGTAAATTTTGTCTCATATCTTTTAATAAACAATCTACTACTTCAAAAGATATCTTTCTTTGATTTTTATTTGTTGTATCAAATAAATTAAAGTTTATATTTTCTTCTTCAGATAACTTTTTCATATTTAATAATGATTCATTATACTCATTTAAATTTGTCTCATTAAGAAATGATCTTTTTTCAAGTGATAAATTTGCATTATAATCACGTTTTAATGATGTTAGACTATCCGCATATGTTGAAATAACAATATCAATTTTATTTTTAATTAAAGGTATATATAACTTTTTATATTCACTATATTCATTTTCACTCATTCCATTTTTTAAATATAATCTATCAACCCAAATTAGTCTATCAAATAAAGATCTATCAATTATAATAATGTCTGGTTTTCTCTCAATTGATTCTTCTAATTGTTTTAATACATATTTTGGAATTTCTGTATTAACTACATTTTTATATTTGTCTTTTAAAGTTGGATATATTTCCTTTTTGTATTTTTCAGATGTAGTAAATTCTTCTAATACCTCTACTACAAAACCTTTCTTTTTAAAGAAATCTTTTAAATTATTAATTAAACTTGTTTTACCTGTTCTTGGTGTTCCAGTAAATTCAATAACATATGGAGAATTATCAGATAAAACTTTTTTTAGTTTGTATACTTCTTCTTTTCTATAATGTATTTTTCTTAATTTATTATATTCTTCTATATTATCCTTAAATATAATATTTTTTACATATTCATCGTTATCTTTATTATTAAAAATTTCATCTATTAATTCTTTTAATCTTATGAACATAGGATTATTTTCATCTTCATTAAATATTAAACTATTATAAACTTCAGTATAGTACCATTTTTGAGATTCATATCCTCTTTTAAATGCTGAGAAATCATATTTTCCTTTAATTTCAAATAACATTTTTAAATCTTCAAGATTACTAATTTTATCCGCGCATATTACTGCCTTATGTCTTAAATCTAATTTTTTAGTTTCTTCTATTGTATGTTTTTTTCTTTCTTCCCAAGATAAACTTTTATCTGGTTCGCTCGCACCATATACTAATGAAGCAATATCATCATTAAAATTATCTTTTATATCTTCTATTTCATATGATGTATCTTCTACAACATCATGTAAATACCCTGCGGATACAACGTTTTCATCAAATCCATATTGTTTTAATATTTGTCCAACATTTATTGGATGTATTATCATTGGTTTTTCTTTATCACTTTTTCTTACCTGATCTTTATGCGCTTTTATCGCAAATTCTTTTGCTTTTAATTCTATATTCATAACTCCTCCATTTATAATAAACTAGAAAATTTATTATATTTAATATTGTAATCAACTATAAGAATTATAACATATTTATGTACTATTTTGAATAATTTACATTACATCTACACCACAATGTTAGCCCTCTCAAAGATTACTGCATTTATTTATATACTATAATTGGTGTTATTTTTATCAACGGTCCATTTTCATAAATAATAGCACCTTCTAAATTATTTTTTGGAATTTTTCTCCTGATTGACCTATTTAATTTAAATACTTCTTTTGATAAATCATATACTTCAACCTCTTCATCAGAATTATAAACTTTATCTATTCTTCCAATTATTGTAATTTCTTCATCTAAATTGTCTAGAAAATCATCCTTATTTCCAATAATTGAATCTTTTTTTAAATTTCCATTAAAGATATAATCTGAATCAAGTTCAAGCAATACAGGAATATTATCACTTTCTTTAATAAAAGCCATTTTTTCTCTATCGTCATCTGACATTGGTATCACATTAAATAATGCTGTATTTTTAGCAAGAGAATTAATAATTTCCATATTCTCACTCATTTCAGGCATTGTCATTTTTCCACTTAACACAATTAATTTATCCCTATCATCTTTTTCTAGATTTTCACCTTCATAATTAATTGCATTTTTTTCATCATAAACCCAGTTAATGAAATTTTCCATAGGATTAATATTCAAAGTATAATTTTTAGAATTTTTTTCATTTAATGTAGTTCCAAATTTAGCTACTACTAACTTACCTTCACCATCAACAGACATAGTTTTTTCATAACTTCCAGAAGTTTCTATTTTTGATAACTCTGGTATCTGACTGATATATGAATTCATTTTGATTACATCACAATAAATATAGTCTCTAAATTTTTGCATATAATCACCTTCTTAATTTATTATTATACCTTTTTACTTCAAAAAAATAAAGACCCCACTAGATGAATAGTGAGGTCTTGCTTATTTGCTATACTGATTTTTACCTTTTCTACCATAAGGATTTCGAGCTAAATTTAAATTTTGATATGTAAAAGTATTATCAGGTATTACTCCATATTTGTATTGTTATTACTCTGTCCTTATCAATAACTATTCTATCTATTAATGAATAAACTATTTCTTTTAAAACAATTCCTTAACAATTAAATCTTGTGAATTCAAATTATTATTTTTACCCAATAACAGATTTTCATAAAATTTAATTAAGTAACTGTTATCCTCTTTTATATTCAAATAATTATTAAAATAATTACTTCTTACTAAAGCATTTCTAAAATAAATTGATTTATTCTTAAATAAAGTATTATCTACATTATACCCTAAGTTAATTAAGTATTTTTCAATAAATAAAGCTGTTGTTCTAGTATTTCCTTCCCTAAAAGGGTGTACTTGCCATATATTTGAAGAAAATTTAGTTATATTATTAATAACCTCTACTATATTCATTTCTTCATAATTTTTTTCTTTTTCTAATGATATATCATATTCTAATGATGCCGTTAAAGTAGTACAATCTCCATATGCTACTGAATCATTGTTAAGTATTTTTTCATTTTTAGAAAAATCTATTTTTCTAAATTCACCTGCAAATTCATAAACATCTTGGAATAGAAATTTATGAATATATTTTAAATAATCAACTGATAAATCAAAATTATCCTTATTTAATAATTCAACTATTCTAGTAGATACAAAATCACATTCTAATTCATTATGATTTATCTCATTTTTATTTTCTTTTTCAATATAATATTCTTTTAATTCTTTTTCTACTTCTTCTATTGTTAAATTTCCTTCTACTTCTTTCTCTAATAATTTTTTTAAGTATTTAGAGGGCTTTAAATTATCTACTTCTTGTAATCCAATAGCCATATCCCATCGCAATTGTTTTATATAATTACTAGATTTATATTGTTCTTTATATTCATTAACACTAGAATCTAATTCTTTTTCAATCATAATTTAAGCCTCCTAACTGCTTATAATTATATCATAAATCAAAACGAAATAATTACTATATTGAGTATTAAATCAATTTTGTAATATCATAATAATAATCATTGTATGATACATACTTTATTTTATTAAAATCAATTCCTAATGATAAATATATATTCAAAATTATTATATCTTCTATAAAATAAACATAATTAAATATCTCATTTTCAGATAGTTTTAATCCACTACTATCATAATGAACATAATACGTTCTAGCATCTTTAATTTTTTTCGATATATTATCTATGTTTGTAGTTGATAAATTAAACACATCATTAATATTTATAATTAGAGATTTTACCCTATCAATAAAATCGGCTCCATTCTTTGGCTTTTTACTATTTTTTTCTATTGTTAATGCTAATGCATTAGTGTCATCAAACTCTCTTGAATAATTTTCAAGCATAGTTAAACCATTTACAAATCTAGTCAAGTTTGGGATATTATATTTTACGACACTATAGTACAATTCTAATAAAGGCGCTAACCTTTCATATAAATCTTCAAATTTTTCTACTATTGATGTAAAGTTACTTAAATCTTCAATTTTAAATCCGTTTCTGTGATTTAGGTGTTCAATTAATTCTTCATTTTCTATTTTTATATTTCTATCTATTATGCAATCCATTAATTCATATATTTTCGAGTCATCAATAATATTTTGTGATATAACATTAATATTTCTTTTACCTAACAACATTAATAGATTTTTAATCAAATATACATATTGCAAGGCACTAGCAATATTTTGTTCATTTTTAAATACATAGGTAAAATGCATTATACCATTTACTTCAATTTTATTTTCTCTTTCAACAAAAGATGGTAAAATATCAATAATAATAGTTTTATCATTCATTTTATATTCTTTATAAATTGGAATAATAGTTATTGAATTTTTTAATCTCTCATTTTTGTATACTTTTTTATTTGTAAACCAAGATACATCTTTATATTCTACACTAATATTACTTATAAATTTTTCATCATAATTTGATAAATCATAATCCAATAATACCCTATCAATCAAAAATATAGCACTAGCATTTATTATTGGATCATATCCTGTTGATGAATACCCAGAATATATACAATTCAAAAGTGTAATTCTTTTTCTGTTTTCTACAAAAGTTGCATAAATATATTCAATGTCATTACATGTGCTGCGCCATTCTTCAATATCATTAGTCATGTTTATATTCAAAAATATTTTTTGATTTTTAATATAAAATGTTCCATAAAATTCTTTTTCATTTATTTTTAATAGAATGCTTTTATTTTCCAAGTCTTTCAAACCAGTTATTTTGTTATTCATAAAATTATTACCTCACTTTAAAATAATTAAACAATTTCTCCAATTATTAATAGTTATTTAGTTCTAATCCATCAAACTTATCCCTACATATATTAAAATAATCACTTATTCTAATTAATTTACTATTAGTCATAATTCAATCTCATTTCTTTATATAATTATATCATTAAAATAAGTAATATAATAAAAATAGCATTTATTTCTTAAATAAACACTATTTTTATGTTATTTACTATCTTCCTAGATAAATTATACTATACAGCTCAATCGTCTAAATACAGGCGTCTTAATACCCAATCAAATTATGCAATGGTAAGCAAACTCACCATCACCTACATTTATATAAACAAAAAACTCCAAGATATTTTCTTGAAGCTTATTTAACCAATCAATCTTATAAAGAGATCATTACAAATATATAAATTAATAACATAAAAGCTTGTCATTATTACTAGGAATATTAATCCATCATTATTAACTTTATTAATTATTTTCTTTATAATTATTCCAAATAATATAAGTTCCATAAACAAGAATAATATTACTTGAAGTCTTAAATTAGTAAATCCAAATTTACCAATATAAAGAAACATTCTATAATATGAATTAAATATTAATAATACTGAGAATGCTATTAAAATTAAAACTAAATTTCTAATAATTTTATTTTCTTTTATTACATTTGTTTTATAAAGTAAATATAGTATTATAGAAAAATTAATTATAGTTACAAATAATAATTGAAAAAATCCTTCTCTTGCATAACTAGAATATATATATCCTTTTGGTATTTGTAAAAAATTACCACATAATTTTGATATTTCTGATATTAAAAACAATATAAACACTAAATTAATAACTGATAACATTGAAATTATTATTGTATGATCTATTTTTC
>ERZ826016.1723-NODE-1723-length-19223-cov-3.987323_pt1 | contig 19223 bp, 12 predicted proteins | sample MGYA00519872_ERZ826016 | MGnify/ENA primary metagenome ERZ826016 (study PRJEB31778, sample SAMEA3449218) | human gut metagenome | biome: human gut; feature: human-associated habitat; material: faeces | place: United Kingdom | collected 2010/2012 ... | reverse complement strand
ATAACATAATGATTTGATGAAAATCTTCTGTTTATTAACTCTAATTAACTTTGTTGGTGCTTTAATTCTGTTATGTAATCCAAAAGTATCAAGGATTACTCAACGTACAGTACTAATCCCTTTAGGTATTCACCTTCCGGATGATAAATATTAACCGGATGATCGGCAGGTTGAGTCAACTGGTGAAGAATACGAACGCTACGACCTGACATAGCTGCTGCTGTGAATACTGCTGTACGGAAATTATCTTTGGTGACTACTTGCGAACAAGAGAATGTAAACAGGATACCTCCAGGTTTTATTTTCTCAAAAGCTTTTGCATTCAACTTTCGGTAGCCTTGCAGTGCATTTCTCAGTGCATCTTTGTGTTTGGCAAAAGCCGGTGGGTCAAGAATGATCAAATCATATTGATCTCCCATGCGGTCGAGATACTTGAAAGCATCTTCGGCAAAAGCCTCGTGACGCGGATCATTGGGAAAATTCAACTCCACGTTTTTATTCGTTAAGTCGATTGCTTTTGCAGAACTATCTACAGAATGAACAAGTTTAGCTCCTCCACGCATAGCATAAAACGAAAAACCGCCAGTATAGCAAAACATATTTAATACAGAACGGTCTTTTGCGTAACGTTCTAGCAATGAGCGATTCTCTCGTTGGTCTACAAAAAAACCGGTTTTCTGTCCTTTCAACCAATCTACATGAAATTTCAGACCGTATTCCTGAGCCACGTTATCACTGCTCCCTCCTTTCAGGAAACCGTTTTCAGGGAAAAGGTCGGCTTTGAAAGGAAGAGTTGTTTCGGATTTATAATAAATGTTCTCGATTTTATCCCCCATTACTTCGGACAATGCTTCCGCAATAACCATACGGTCTATGTGCATTCCGGCAGAGTGTGCTTGCATGACAGCGGTTTTTGCATAAATGTCGATGACTAATCCAGGTAAATTGTCACCTTCTCCATGTACCAGACGATAAGTGTTGTTTGTCGGATTGACAGCGATACCAATGCTGCGGCGCATATCGTAGGCGATAGCCAGTTTACGTTTCCAGAAATCCGGATTAATAGGTTCTTGTTGGAAAGAAAGCACTCGTACGGCTATACTTCCAATCTGGAAATGACCTTCGGCTATAAACTCTTTTTTAGAGGTATATACTTCTACTACTTCACCTTCTTCTGGTTCTCCGTCGATACGTGAAATAGCTCCGGAGAAAATCCAGGGGTGAAATCTTTTAAGAGACTCTTCTTTGCCGGGTTTGAGATATACTTTATGCATGGTCGTTTATTTTAGATAGAATAGAAATAAAATACTATTTTTCAATTATTTGTTAGCTGTAGCCGGTGAATTGGTAATTATTTCTTCCTTGGGTGAAGGAAGATTCTCAACTTCATAATCCCCTGTACGTTTCAGTTCCTGCAAGAGATTATAAATGTTAAGACATGCCCAAGCGTCAGTAGCGGCGTATTGTTTTTGTCCGTCACTTAATACGTCAGCTTCCCAATTAGATAACCGTTGTGATTTGGAGATCTTTTCTTTAAACAAGATGCCATATATTTTCTGTAAGCTTTTGTCTTGTATTCCAAATTGGCGTACATAATCCTGTAACTCGACACAATTCTTTTGATTAAAAGGAGCCCGCTTATGCAACATCATGAAATCATCTTTCAACGAAAGTCCCACTTTGATAATATTCGGATTTTCTAATAGATCAATGAGCGGCTGTATAAGTCCCATCATATTGAGGCGGAACAGAAAACAGCATTCATCAGAAGAAATCTGAAGGAGAGCTACCTTGTGAGATTGTCCTTTGGTAAAAGACGGACGTGTTTCGCTGTCAATACCCAATATGGGTTGGGACTGGAGATATGCAACCGCCTTGATTGTTTCCATTTCCGACTGGATAACATGAATTCGTCCCGGAAAAATAGTTTTCGGGAGATCTTTTATTTCGTCTTTATTTATAGTTCTTTTTAATATCATTTTGTTTATTCATCATCATGACAATGGCAGCCGTCTTCGTGGCAGTGACAATCATGATCATCGCAATGGCTTTCATCATAGTCGTGGCAATGGCAATCATCTTTTCCACAACAATAATCGTCATTGTCTGGTTCGTTATATTCTTCTTCGTTATTCTCATCCTCCTCATCATTCTGGTTGTATTTCACATCGTGAAGTGCACGTAGTGTATTCACTAGTTTCTGTCCCCAGAGCATTCCGAAGTTTTCCTGGCAGATGGCCAATGAATCGTTCATCGTTTCATTCAATCCAAGTTGGAAGACGAAAATAAAATCTTTAATATCCTGGTAGATATCAGCCAGATCTTCCGAAATAGATTTCTTGATGGGCTGATCGCTATAAGCCATGTCCTGTACGAATACATCCAGATAATCATCCTTTTCCCCCATTAAACCTACTAGGTTTATACGTAGAATTTCATAAATTTCTTCAGTGACATACGTTTCAGGAGCCTCGTCTCCAATAGTTTCGCATTTGGGAAGCATGGAAGCTTTTAGATAAAGTAGGGGCAATATTTTTAGTGACGTATCAACGAAAGCACTACGTTTCATACTTTCGGCACGTTCGAGAAATCTGCAAAACTCGGCAGCCACCGTTACAAATTCAATCACATTTTTTTCAAATATCGTTCGGCTCTCTTTTTCCATAATCAGCTTGATTTGAAACGCAAAGGTAAGAAAAAGGATTGAATGAGCGTAGCGCTCGTTATTTTTTTATTATTTTTGCGGCTTAGATTACGATTCCAATTTTATAAAAAGAATAAAAGACTCATGGCAAAAAAAAAATTAGATAAGGAGGCCGAACGTACTTCCTCTTCTCCGGGTAAAATCGCAGCAATTTTAAAGAATGAGACTGTCCACTTTGTTATCGGATTAATGTTGGTCATTTTTTCCGTTTATTTATTGTTGGCTTTTTCCTCTTTCTTTTTCACGGGAGCTGCCGACCAGAGTATTATCGACAGTGGAAATCCGGCAGACCTGTCGGCAGTCAACAATCATGTGAAGAACTACGCCGGTTCGCGTGGGGCGCAGTTGGCTCATTACTTGATTAATGATTGCTTCGGTGTCTCTTCCTTCTTTATTCTTGTCTTTTTGGCGGTGGCAGGATTGAAGTTGATGCGTGTGCGTGTTGTCCGTCTGTGGAAGTGGTTTATAGGTTGCACATTGTTACTGGTATGGTTCTCTATATTCTTCGGATTTGTGTTTATGGATCATTATCAGGATTCTTTCATTTATCTGGGCGGTATGCACGGATACAATGTCAGCCGTTGGCTGATCTCTCAGGTCGGTGTACCCGGGGTGTGGATGATTCTGTTGATAACGGCTATTTGCTTCTTTATATATATAAGTGCGCGTACAGTGATTTGGTTGCGCAAACTCTTTGCATTGAGTTTCCTGAAACGAAAGAAGAAGGAGGAAGAAGAGCTTGCCACTACCGGAGAAGAACCGCAGGAATTTACGACCTCCCAACCGCAGGAAGTAGAATTTAACTTGAAACGGACATACAAACAGACACCGCCTCCGGCACCTGTAATGGATATACAGGCGGAAGAACCCCAAGAAGAATTTCCGGTGAGTGAACCGGAAACGGACGATATATCCTCCGCTTCATCCGATGAGAGTGAAGGAGTAACCATGGTGTTCGAACCAACCGTTTCCAATGTTGTTCCTCCTTTTGGGGGAGAGTCTTCGGAGGATGAAGAACCCGGTTTTGAAGTGGAGTCTGCCGCTTCGGAAGAAGAATATCAGGGACCGGAAATGGAACCTTATAACCCGACAAAAGATTTGGAGAATTATCGTTTCCCCACGATCGACCTGATGAAGCATTTTGAAAACGACGATCCGACAATTGATATGGATGAACAGAATGCCAATAAAGACCGTATCATCAATACGTTGCGCAGCTTCGGCATTGAAATCAGCACGATTAAGGCAACGGTCGGTCCTACGGTTACTCTGTATGAGATAACTCCCGAACAAGGCGTGCGTATCTCCAAAATTCGCGGATTGGAGGATGATATTGCGTTGAGCCTGTCTGCTGACGGTATCCGTATCATTGCCCCGATACCGGGCAAGGGAACCATCGGTATTGAGGTACCGAACAAGAATCCGAAGATTGTTTCCGGGCAAAGTGTTATCGGAAGCAAGAAATTCCAGGAATCCAAGTTTGACCTGCCTATTGTGTTGGGAAAGACTATTACGAATGAAGTCTTTATGTTCGACCTTTGCAAGATGCCGCACGTATTGGTGGCAGGTGCAACCGGTCAGGGTAAGTCTGTCGGTCTGAATGCAATTATTACTTCCTTATTATATAAGAAACATCCGGCTGAACTGAAGTTTGTCCTGGTCGACCCGAAGAAGGTAGAGTTCAGCATCTACTCGGTCATTGAAAACCATTTCCTTGCCAAACTTCCCGATGGCGGTGAACCGATTATTACGGACGTGACGAAAGTAGTGCAAACTCTGAATTCCGTCTGTGTGGAAATGGATACCCGTTATGACCTGTTGAAAATGGCTCATGTACGTAATGTCAAGGAGTATAATGAGAAGTTTATCAACCGTCGTCTGAATCCGGAGAAAGGACATAAGTTCATGCCGTATATTGTCGTTGTTATCGACGAGTTCGGTGACCTGATTATGACGGCAGGTAAGGAGGTGGAACTTCCGATTGCCCGTATCGCCCAGTTGGCGCGTGCTGTCGGTATCCACATGATTATCGCTACACAGCGTCCGACGACGAATATCATCACGGGTACGATTAAAGCCAACTTCCCGGCCCGTATCGCTTTCCGTGTATCCGCCATGATGGATTCCCGAACGATTCTTGACCGTCCGGGTGCCAACCGTCTGATTGGTAAGGGAGATATGCTTTTCTTACAGGGAGCTGATCCGGTGCGTGTGCAATGTGCCTTTATCGATACGCCGGAAGTAGAGGAAATCACGAAGTTTATTGCCCGTCAGCAAGGATATCCTACTCCTTTCTTCCTGCCCGAGTATGTGAGTGAAGACAGCGGTAGCGAAGTAGGGGATATTGATATGGGGCGTCTTGACCCGTTGTTTGAAGACGCTGCCCGGTTGGTGGTTATTCATCAGCAAGGTTCCACGTCGTTAATTCAACGTAAGTTTGCTATCGGTTATAATCGTGCCGGCCGTATCATGGATCAACTTGAAAAGGCTGGAATCGTCGGTCCTACGCAGGGAAGCAAAGCGCGTGACGTACTTTGCATCGATGATAATGATCTTGAAATGCGTTTGAACAATTTGCAGTAATCAATCGTTTATTAATCAAATGAGGAAATACATTTTTAGTGTTTTAATAGCTTTACTGTCATTGCCTGTGATTGCTCAACAACAGCAGTCGCAGGCTAAAGCTGTTCTTGATAAGACAGCCGAAGCATTTCGTAAGGCAGGCGGAGTGAAGGCTGATTTCATTATTAAATCTGTGACTAACGGTTTGGTGGAAGGGTCGGAAAGCGGTACGATTCAGTTGAAAGGAGAGAAGTTCGTATTGAAGGCGTCCGAAGTGATAACCTGGTTTGATGGGAAAACGCAATGGAGCTATGTAGTCAGGAATGATGAAGTGAACGTCAGCAATCCGACACAGGAAGAACTGCAACAGATTAATCCGTATACATTCCTGTATATGTATCAGAAAGGATTTTCCTATAAACTGGGAACAGTAAAGACTTACGGGGGAAAGGCTGTCTGGGAAGTAATTCTCACAGCGAAGGATAAGAAACAGGATTTGGAGCGTATCACTCTTTATGTGACGAAGAATACGTATGAGCCTCTGTATATTCTGCTTCAGCAGCGTGATCAGCAGACGCGTAATGAGATTACCGTGACAGGTTATCAGACCCGGCTGAATTATGCGGATAGTATTTTTTCTTTTGATAAAAAACAATATCCGAATGCAGAGATTATTGATTTGAGATAAAATGTTTTTGAATAACAAAACGATAAAGGTATAATTAAAATGGCAGAAATAGAAAAAGTTAAGTGCCTGATTATTGGTTCAGGACCTGCCGGATATACGGCAGCGATTTATGCGGGACGTGCAAACTTGTGTCCGGTGCTTTATGAAGGATTGCAGCCCGGCGGTCAGTTGACGACAACTACGGATGTTGAAAACTTCCCCGGTTATCCGGAAGGTATCAGCGGACCGCAGTTGATGGAAGATTTGCGTGCACAGGCGAGCCGCTTTGGGACAGATGTACGTTTCGGTATTGCTACTGCAGCGGATTTGAGCAAGGCTCCTTATAAAATAACGATTGACGGAGAAAAAGAAATCGAAGCGGAGACGTTGATTATCTCTACCGGGGCAACAGCTAAGTATTTGGGACTGGAAGACGAAAAGAAATATGCGGGAATGGGTGTCAGCGCTTGTGCTACCTGCGATGGTTTCTTCTATCGTAAGAAAGTGGTTGCCGTAGTCGGTGGCGGTGATACGGCTTGTGAAGAAGCGGTTTATCTTGCCGGACTTGCATCGAAAGTATATCTGATTGTCCGTAAGCCTTTCCTGCGTGCATCGAAGATTATGCAGGAGCGCGTGATGAATCACGAGAAGATTGAAGTTCTTTTTGAACACAATGCGGTCGGTTTGTACGGTGACAATGGAGTGGAAGGTGTAAACCTTGTGAAACGTTGGGGTGAACCGGATGAGGAACGTTACAGCCTGCCTATCGACGGTTTCTTTCTGGCTATCGGTCATCAACCGAATTCTGATATATTCAAGGATTATCTGGATACGGATGAAGTGGGTTATATCATTACAGATGGTGCCAGTCCGCGTACGAAAGTTCCCGGAGTGTTTGCTGCCGGAGATGTGGCCGACCCTCATTACCGTCAGGCTATTACAGCGGCGGGAAGCGGATGCAAGGCTGCTATTGAGGCAGAACGTTACCTTTCTGCAAAAGGACTTATCTGATAAATATAATGTTCAGTATAAAACCGAAGGATAGTAATCACACAATTCCGGTGTGGTAACTCTTAAAATAAAAACGGTGGACATCGGTTAGAAACTAGTGTCCACCGTTCTTTTTATATTGGGTTTACTCTAAGATGATTTACACTTGGTTAATACGCTTCAATCTCGTCCAGCCATAATTCGGCAGGAATCACTTCCGGACCATTGATAAAGATAAAAGAAGAAGAGAAATACTTTCCTTCATGATCCTAAAATGTGTGTTAAGTTATAAATAGATTTGACACGACAAATTTGTAATTTCTGTTTGTACAAAATTATTTGTGCCTATTGCTTTATGCGCATAAAAGAATGAATCTTGTTTCTCTTTCTTATACAAGTTGTTTAAAGAACAGACCTTGTGTTTATAATAAAAAGTGAAAACGTTTATTATAAACGGGTCTTAAGTTTATTATAAACGATTATTGGCTGAACTCTTGAAAAATGGGTGAAGAATTTAAACAAAATGGGGCGAAATCCTTGCAGACTTCACCCCATTGTTAGTTCTTACAGTACACTTGCGTGTATGCAATCTGATGATTTATGTCTTTATTTTTGTATGTTTCATACCTGTTGTTTCTGATTCGTTTCTGCAAATATACAAAATAAAAAAGGAAAAGTCAATACCCTGTTTTCGTTTTGAAGCTGAATACATAGGCAATGGTGGCTGGCATTAATACCTCTTTCTCCATTGCTATTATTTGAGAAGCTGTTCCTCAATGATTTGCACGTACTTCTCCGGAGTAGCTCCGACTTCGACGATAGGTTTGCCGCCTACCGGAATAAAGAAAAGAGTCGGCAGCGCCTGTACTCCGAAATGTTTGCACAAGTCTTTCTCTTTATCCGCATTCACTTTATAAAACATGACTTTTCCCTTATACTTTTCAGCCAATTCTTCCATTTTCGGAAGCAGTCTCATGCAAGGGCCGCACCAAGTTGCCCAAAAGTCAACAACCACAGGTTTGTCTCCATTATAAACGAAATCATTTCCTGTCCGGTAATCAAAAATATGTTCCAGAAAGAATTGGCGGGTAATCGGATTCATCTTGCCGTCTTCCGCTTTGACTTCCGTTACTTTAGCTTCCGATTCGGGAATAGGAACCAAGTCGAAAGGCTGGAAGTATATTTTTTGATGAACATAATCAATGGACAAAATGCCGTAGTCCAATAGTTTCTTTCCTAAAACAGAATGTTTCAGAGATGGATTCCTCACGGCAAAGGCATCGTCTATCTTTGTTTTCACGAATATTGTTTCCGGTAAGGTCAGGCTTTCTTCTTCTTGTGCCGTCTCTTTATAGCCGATTGAAACTTTTTGCGGAGTTCCCTTCGGATAAAGTGTGCTCCACTCGTTAAAGTCTTTTTCAGTGAGGTTGATTAATCCGTCGCTCCATGTATCTAAAATAGGAAAAATTGTTTTATCTTGAATCGATATCGAACATACTATACCTAAACCTGTTATCAATTCAAAATTTTCTCTATAGTTTAGTTTCATGTACGAAGGTCGGTACGGCTGAGTGATAGTGATCTTTTTTCGTCGCATGTCAATGGTCAAGACGGAAGTTCGGAATACTGCAGAATTCAATACTCCCATTACTCCCAGTTTGCGTAGATAAGGTTCATCTTCTAATATGAATGTTGGCAGACTATTGCTGAATGTATTATTACCAATAGTTAAGGTTCCTATTTCATAGATTTTCTTTACGGGAACCTGTTTGAATTTGAAATTCTGGTAACTTCCAAAACTACTGGCGTTTTTCGTGTTGATTTTCAGTTGGTTGACAGCTTCCGGAAGTAATGCATTATGTCCGGCTAAATCAAGTACAAAATTTGCTGTTTCTCCATTTATATTGGCTTCTATGATAATCTTTCCATCGATTGTTTTAAATGGAATGATTTCCGTCATACTGTTCTGTGTTTGTGCTTTTATGCCTGAAATAAAACAAAAAGCAATCAAACATATATGTATTTTTATTATCATATTTCTCAAATTCATATTGTTTTAAAGTCTATCTTTCTTTTTTGATTTCTATTTTTCTCTCCTGATTGTCCTTTTTAATAATAATATATCCTGTATCTCCGGGAATAGCGTTCATTATCTCTTCTATAGCAATCTGGCTCATCGGACAGTTGCTTAATGAGGTTCCGTTGATATTGATTACCTGATCACCGAAAGATACTTGGTCTTTCATACTATCCCATATCGTTGTGATTTCAAATCGTTCGTTGCGTGGCAATATACTCACATTCCAAAGAACGGGAGCACCTCCCATATCAGTTTTCCCTTTTTCGAATGGGAGGAAGAAGAAGCGTTTACGCATATAGTCTATAATCACTTTTCCATATTTCAGCAAGTCTACTCCTATGATTGTTTCATTCATTACGCTTGTCGTGCAGCCTATGTTTGTGAATTCCTTATCCATGATACGAATAGAAGGTATGTTCAGTTTTTTGATTTCTACAGGATTTCCCAGTCCGGCTAATCCGGCAGAGACAATCCCATGTGCATGATTTGTTTCTTTTATATCGGATATATCAGCCAGCCTGTTATAATCTTGTATCGAATATAGTAGAAAACCTTCTGCACCAGTGTCAAACAATATTTTCATTGTCTGTTCTTCTTGCTTGACAGTGATAAATGAGTGATATTCCGTTTCATCCAGAAGAGGAACTCCGTCTGTTAGTTTCAGTTTCTCGGGGCGATAGGGATAGTTGATGACCATGATTCTATAGCGAGAGTCGAATGTTACTACAGATTGTGAGAATGCGTCTCCACCGAGAATGCCGGCGACTCCTAAATCAGTGAAAAAAGGATCTTTGGGCAGCACCATTGTTTTTAATAGCTTGATTTGGTAACTATTGCCGATGGATACATTGGAGACATATGCTTCTTGATAGTTTTGTCCCTGTCCGTTCACATCAGAAATGCGTGTATATCCTGCAGCGTTTGCCTGCATTTCAAGGGCTATATCGTACATCGTTCCGGTTTTGCCACCGGTGTCGACGATATATTTCGTTTTAACGCCGTTGATTGTGACAGGAATAATGATTTTGTTGTGTACCAATTCATAGGGAATAGTGTCGCAAACCTTATTTTGGATTTGCGACATACATTCCTTTCCATAGATTAGAAACATTAACAGCCATAAACCGGTGAGTATCTTTGCTTTTTTCATATCATTTCTTTTGCGAATTCATTTTTTCTGCTTCTAGAATAGCTTGATAGGCGTTAACAATACCTCCGGAGATACATAAATCATCAAAAAGGAATAAATCTTGTGAAGGTCTGTCGTCTACTCGAATGCCTTTTTCTACTTCTACTCCTTTGCGTGAGGTTACACTTTTTAATAGAATATCACGGATTTGTGAGCCGGTAAGCTTTGGAAAATAAGATTTTATGAGTGTGGCTACTCCGGCTACGGTAGCGGCCGCTAGTCCTTCTCCTGTTCCTGTTCGGTAAGTGTCTCCCATGTATGCAGAATATATATCTGTTCCCGGAGCATAGATATCTAGTGTATTTGCTCCATAATTTGTATCCATAACCGGATTTCCTTTTTTATCAGAAGAGGCGACTATCATAAGATTGGTGAGTTCTTTGTCTTTACTCATTTTCCGGTTCGGGAAGAATTCTACTTTGTCCATATCGATAGATGTATTCCACGCGGGAACTATCACTATGGCTCCTTTCTTTTCCGCTTCTTTCAATTCATGGATTATCCATTGTTTTTGTTCCTCGGGGTATAACATATTCTGTTCAGGCAATACAATCACATCTGCTCCGTGGCTGACTGCATAATGAATGGCTAATGCCATATCTTTCAGGTAAGGTTCCCCTTCTCCTGTACAGATACGTAGCGTCATGATTTCTGCTTGATCGGCAATGCCATCGCTTCCTATTTTATTGTCACGTTTAGCAGCTATAATTCCTGCCTTCATTATGTTGGTTGCTGCATCGGATGTAAGTAGTATATTATTTCCATAATTGCTGTCATTTATGTCCATTGGGTTGTCACCTGTAATTTCTTTCCGTTGGTCCGTACCATATTTTCTTAAGGCTTCTTCGTAAGAGGCTTTAGCTGTTTCCACACTTTTCTTACCCATATTTTGGTATACAGGTTCCCATTTATCTGTATTATATAAACTGAAATAATAGGCTGTACATACAAAGGCTACTTCAGAGAGGCTGTCCCTTTCCGCTTTAGGGTCATAACAACTTTGAAACTCCTCGACGGTTAATTCTTTTCCAGGGAAGCGCTGCTTCATGTCTCTATTAAATTTTTCAACGTATTCTTCGATGACATAAGCAAGTTGCAGACCACTGTAAGTACTTCCTATTCTGGATTCGGGCATTACTTTATATCGATAATAGTTATATTCTTCCATGTTTTCCGGTGCAGCTACTTCCTGACGTATTCCATTAATAATTTTATAATACTTTTTCCCATCAAAAATATAGTCTGCATATTTATCTTTCAAGCGGAAGAATTCACGTTCTCCTTCTCTCGTCAAAGACTCCACAACTTGAGCATCTTTGCCCCCGAGGAAGTTCCAACCATTAATATCATCAATGAGACCATTTCTATCATCATCTTTTTGATTTAATTTTTCTTTGGGATTGATCCATATAGCCTGTCTCAGATCTTCGTGTTCCACGTCCATTCCGGTTCCGATTAATGCGACAATCGGCCTTTTCTTGAGTTTCTTTTTGTTAGCATTCAAATATTCATAGGCTTTGTTAACTTCAGCGCCATATACACTGTCTCTGTCGAAAGAACAATTGTACCAGTCCAGTTCGGATTGTTTTTTTTGTTTTTCAACTTTTTGTTTTATTAATTGAGCTGATGTAATTCCACAAATAAGGCAGCATAAGATAAGGGATATAAGTTTTTTCATTGTAGGATGAGTTATGATATTTATATAGTCAGATTAATTTCTAGCTTTTAATATGGCTTCACGTACTTGTTCTCCGCGGACATTACGTGCTATTAGTTTTCCTTCTTTGTCAATGACTACAAGGAAAGGGATGGCATAAAAGCCATAAGCTGTCTGGATAGCACTTGGAGCTTCATTACTTTTCGGAAAGCCTGTTTTATCCCACAGCATTACCCAGGGAAGTTTTTCTTCGTCCAGCATCTTTTTCCACTTAGCTTGGCTATCGTCTAGTGATACGCTGATGAACTCCAAATCGTCAGCTTTCAGTTCATTATATATTTTTAGCATACTACGCATCTCCTTACGACAAGGGCCGCACCAGGAAGCACAGAAATCCAAAACGACAATTTTACCGCGAAAGTCTTTTAAATTGACCTTCTGATCATTGACATTCGTGAAAGTAAAGTCCGGACATTCTGCACCAATAATTTGGTGGGAAAGGATTTTGACTCTTTCTACCAGCCAGCGGGCAGATAAAGAGTTTCGCTCATCATCGGAAATCATATCCAATAATTTCTTATTAGAGTAATAGTCATTTACATTGGCCAGATAAGCAAGCGCGGATACCATATTAGGTGACAGTTGCGCGTTAGCTGGAAGAGAAACAGTTGCTGTGTCCGGGTCTTTATCTGCGGGTAAATATTCTTGCAGAGTGAGAAACGAGTCGATACCTTTAAACGACAGGGAACTTTGTTCGGGATTTGTCTCATCATAGTAGCCGATGATGTTCACTTCATGGTTCTCGAAATATATTTTTTCTTCCGTTTTTCCGATTCGCAATGTGTAGATATCGGGTTGAATCAGCTTCTGTTCTGTGGCGAACTCTTTATTGGGTTGGAGTTCACAGCTAAGAATAAGTGTTCCGTTCAGGTCATTCACTTGCAAAGTGGTTGGTTTCAGTATTCTTAACTTGCCTTTAATTTGTAGTCCATCTTTGCACCACGAACTTGTCGTGGCGCATAAGAAGGACGAAAAAAATAAAATGAAAAGTTTCTTTGTTGATATCATAGAATTGTATTTAAATAATAATCGTCACAGGAGAATAGTTACCAGTCAAATCCTGCCCAGGGATCGTCATCGTCTCCACCGTCTTCATCGTTGTTACCCGGTATTTCTGGATGAGGCTGAATATCCCAGTCATTCGGACCTTTAGCTATGGCTTCCAAATCAATTCCATAATTCTCCTTCATGTATTTGCGTACGAAAGCGAATTTCTCGATAATAAACGGGAATTGACTGTATCTTTCGGTACTTTCGGCTTCCGTATAATATAATGATAGTAAGGCATATCCGGCAAATGTTGCTTCCCGGGTCGGGTTGCTGCCGTCATATTCTTCATTCAGTGTGAATTTATTTGTATTTACAGTACCTGGAAATCCCCTGTTCAAGTGAAAATCAGGACTATCTGTTTCCCAAAAATAGAATGATATAGGAGTCACGTAATCCAAACCACGGTTGAATTCTTCGGGAATGGTAATTAGCCTTTTTTCTACAGCAGCCTTTATGATATTACCGAGAATCATTTTCCGACGTTGGCTGAACGTTACTTGGTCGTCCGGCATAATATATTTGTCGGTCATTTCTGCCTGAGGTCCGAATAAACAGGTGCTCCAGTAATCCAGACCATTAATGATTTCGTGCATGGCATTATTTTGTTTGATAACGACTGCTCCCAAATCGATTTCCGTTGCTATATGCACATTATAAGCCATATACCAATATAACGGTAATAATTTGCTTGTAACCTTTTTACACTTTTCGTTATTGAGGTAGGAGAATACATGTTTCTTCATAAATTCCGTATAGAACTTCGCCATTTCATCGTTGATACACCCTTCCCCTTTATAATTTGTGGATGCACCTCCTGTCCAGCTACGATTGAAATCTTCATCTTGCAAATCTTTATAAATCAGATAGACGCCGAAATCTTTTTGTATTTGTGAGATGTCATCATCCCAGCTATTCGTTCCTTGGGGAACTTTGAAACGTAATTCAATGCCTCCTTCTGTGGGGGTAAGTGCATCTTCTTCATAGCATGAGGTGAATGCTATGCAAGTGAGGAGTCCCCATAATAAATATATATTTCTCATATTTGTTTCTTTTTTAAGTTACTGAAATTATTAGCATTAGTTTTCTCGTTTAGGAGCTAAAGGATTTTGTTCCAGTCTTTTATTTTTAATCAATACTTCATCCGGAATCGGCATGGTATAAGAAGGGTCGTTGGATTTTAGCGTATATGTTTTACCTTCCCATTCGTGTGTGATTTGAGGCATTCCGTAGCGTCTCAGGTCGAACCAGCGTTGTCCCTCAAAACAGAGTTCTTTTCTTCTTTCTGCCTTGATAAAGTTTTTCAACGTCTCACCGGTCAATCCGGCAGGGACAACTAACTTTTCTGGTTCGTAACGATTCTCCAATAAAGTTCTCATAGCTGAAAGCGCCTTACTTTCTTCGTTATTGTAGGCAGCAGCTTCTGCAAGATTCAGATATGCTTCACTCAGTCTAAAAGAGAGTGCAAAATTCTCTGAACCATTAGGCTCACCCATTGCAGATAGTTGGTATTTCCCGAAAGAACTGTAATAGTCCGGATAAAAACTGTTATTTATTCTGTTATATTCTTTAGCTATGTATTTTTCTTTTCTTAAGTCTCCATCTTTAAAACTTTCCAACAGATCATCGGAAGCTGTGAAGGCTTTCCGATAGTAGGTAATATTTATTCCCCAACCGGGATAATCGGGGTCTTCCTCTTCACGAGATACTGTTTCGTTATTAAATTCTGTGAGATCAGATACATTTCCATATAGCCAGATTACTTCTGATGATTTCAAAGACGTGAAATTGTAATAAGGTTCTGCTGTTGACGTAGAAGGCAGATTATTCAAATTGATTAAAGAGAAAGACCACTCATTGATTACCTTGTCGGCATATATCGCTGCATCCTTCCAATTTTCCATGTAAAGGAAAACACGGGATTTCAATAATTGTATCATAGGAAGGCTGATTAAATAGTTCGGTTCGTATTGCTTATCTTTCGATAAAGTGAGAAACAACCGTTCCGCTTCGCTCAAATCTTCTATAATCTGGTTATAAACTTCTTCTACACTATTACGTGTCATTAATAAATCTTCTTCGGGCAGTAGGTTACTTGTCAATTTAAGAGGTACTCCCGCTGCTTGCTTGTCATAATTATAAGGTGCACCGAAGTGATTGACTAACATGAAGTAGTAGAATGCTCTTAGACCTAAAGCTTGGGCAATCACATAGTTCTTTTCAGCTTCTGTTCCGTTTACATCACCAATATAATCAAGTGCGGCATTTGCCCCTAAAATAAATTTATAGTAACCTTCCCAGATATTGTAAACAACGGGACTGTTCTTTTCCATTATGAAGAACATATCCGGTTGCCATGTGAAAACTGCTTTCTTGGATTCTACATATCCTAATGAGTTGGAATCGAACTCATACCCGGTTTTGTGGAACTGGACATCATCATCGAGGAAACTTAAAAAACCTAGTAAATTGTTGCCTGACTTATGTTGGGGGTAAGCACTGCCGATTAGCATCTCTTGGAGGGCGTTAGCGTCTTTAGGAACATATTCGCTTTGGGATTTCGGTTCCAGAAAGTCGGAGCAGGAGGACAGTGATAATAAAACGATTCCTATAATTGTATATATAAATTTTTTCATCTTTTATTTTTTTAGAAACCAATGTTAATACCTAGTGAGTAATTGCGCGGAAGTACACTATTGCTGATTTCCGGGTCGAACCCGTTGAAACGTTTGCTGGCGATAACGAAGATATTATCCATGTTGAAGTTGAGTGACAAGTTCTTCATGTATATCTTTTCGCACCATTCGCGTTTCATTTGCCAAGATAAACCGATATTACGGCAGCGTAGGAATGAACCACTTACAACCATAGCATCAGACTGCTCCCATACCGGGATTTTGAAAGTACTCTCTCCATTAGGTAATTGTATGAGAGACATATTACCCTTAGGCAGTGAAGGTATGATAGTATGTGCTTCGTCTCCCGGCTCTTTCCAACGGTTTAACAAATCACGGTTTATATTCGTATATGGGTCTGGCATATAGTAGGAACTGCTAAACTGCGAGTAGGGCGAGGGCAGACGTTTTTTGTTGCCAAGCAAGAGTGAGAAACTGCTGTTCAGAGTCAGTGATTTATACCGGAAACTTAAACTTAATCCACCTGTAAAATAGGGATCTCTTTGCCCTGAATAAACCAGGTAGGTGGTCGGGTCTATCAATCGGCTTCGTTGGTCATCCGGAATATCCAGAAGGTTGAATTGAGGTTCTCCGGTTTGTCCATTCAGACCGGCAAATGAGTATGACCAGAAACTACTAAGGGGATAACCTTGTTTGAGTATGATATCCGAGCGTCCGTTCAGAAAATCACTAGCCTTGACTTCGATATCCGTATGCCCGCCCTCGTTCCAGTTTTTAGATGCATTCAGGCTGACACTTAATGCATAGTCACGTTTTTGTATCGGAGTAAAAGTCAATGTATATTCGATACCTCTGTTGTGGATAATACCTCCGTTACGTTTCATAGAAGAAATTCCATATTCATAAGGCAGGTCTAATTCGACAATCGCATTAGAGCGTCTTGTGTAATATTCCAGATTCATGTTGAACAGATTAAATAATTCCAGATCGATTCCGAAATTCCATGATTTGGTACGTTCCCAAGACAGAGTCGGGTTCGGAATCTGGGAAATAGTAGATTGATATCTATTGTATAGATCAGCTACTGTTCCTTGATTCAGAATTAGATCCGGGCTAAGACGTGTGAGTGCATTTCCCTGAATACCATAAGTGCCGCGGAAGTTTAAGTTAGTTATCCAGCCCACATATTTTCTCATAAACCTTTCTTCTGAAGCCCTCCATGAGAAACCAAATGAGTAGGTTGGGTCAATACGATGATTGGTATCTTGTCCGAAGCGGTTGGATGCGTCATTACGTACATTGGCATTTATTACATAGCGATTTTTGAATGAATAGGCCAGTGTGGCAAATACAGAGAAGAAATTATCCGTAGTATTAACTTTTCTCCAACCACCGTCATATATTCTTTGTAGAATGCCCCAACCGCTGTTTTGAGAACCGGTAATCGGTTCGAAAGCTTGTAAGGTGGTCGGGCTTGTGATGACTTCTCCTCTATCGGGAACATATCCCCATACCGTATTGTTGATTCCTTTGTTGGTAGTAGAACGCAATTCCATACCTACTAGTGCATTCAATCGGTTCTCATCATTAAAAGCCTTACTGAATTGCAACTTGTTCTGTATGTTGTAAGAGTATTGATGTGTGTTGTTAGTAAACAATTCACCACCAAAAGGAAGTAAGGCGGCTTTGAATTCTTTACTGGCTGGTGAAACCGAGTTAAAGTCATATCCGCGATAATTCTCGGCAATGTAAAATGTCTGTTCCGATTCCCATGCCTCGTTTGTACTATTATTATCCGAATATCCTCCGGTGAATTGATAAGTCAGCCAGTCTAGAATGTTCCATTTTAAGTCAAGTGAGGCGGACAGATAGCTGGATGCTGATTTTGAGCCGCTATTCTCCCGTTCATTAATGAAATTGTATGATAACGATCTTACTCCTTCATTATATGGATAGGAGGCTTTCATCTGATAATAGACATCAGGGTCTATTGAGCGGTTAGTGGTAGTGGCATATCCTAAAGGATTGACTCCTCCCGCAAATCCTTTATTCGTGTTTACACTTCCATTGATAGCTGCATTTATGGTTAGTTTCTGTACCGGACGTATAGTGATAGCAAGACGGCCGGTCATGCGTTCGCTATCATTTCCAATTTCTTGTCCTTCGCTTTTGGAATATCCCATAGAAGCCGAATAACTGTATTTGTTTGTTCCGCCGGAAACACTTAGATTGTGATTATGGCTGAAAGCGCGGCGGGTTAGTAGTTTGAACCAATCTGTGTTTTGTGTTTCCAAAACATTTCGTTGGGCAAGGAACTCTTCAGAGGATATATCATGTGATAAATACATATTCAATAATCCTTCGTACGTGTACATTTGTTTGATAGGTTCAGCACTGTAAGGAGTTCCCCAGTTGAAAGCTTCTTGTGAGAACAGTACCCTTTCTTTTGAATTCATATAATTGAACTGATCGTAATTAGGTCGTGTTCCTATTATAAAATTGGATGTGTAATTAACGCTTAAACGATCAGTAGTATTTTTTTTAGTAGTAATTTCAATGACACCATTAGATGCCTTTGAACCGTAAATAGCAGTTGCAGAAGCATCTTTTAGAATACTGATGCTTTCAATATCGGCCGGATTCAGCCAAGATATCTGGTTACCGATGATATTTTTTAAGTCATTGGTCATTAGAGAGGTCGCATCCAATTCTAATGGGTCCTCCTGAATAATTCCGTCTACTACCCATAACGGGTCCTGATTACCTAATAGTGTACTTGTACCACGAATCTGAATCTTGGGAGCAGTACCTACGCGGCTACTGGTATTGGTCACTACCATACCTGCCACACGTCCTTGTAACATTTGGTCAATAGTGGTATACGAAGGCATTATGATATCCTTGGCTTTGACGGTAGTGATCGAACCTACCAGGTCACGTCGCTGGATGTTCTGATAACCGGTTACCACTACTTCGTCTATTTCTGTATTTGAGGAATTGTTTAGAGTGACGTTGATGGTTCTCTTTCCTGTATATTTGACTGTTTTCTTTTCCATTCCGATGAACGAATAGGTCAATATTAGTCCTTCCTGTGCCGGAATGCTAAAGGTGTAGTGTCCGTCCAATCCGGCAATAGCTCCTTGCTTTGATCCTCGAACACTGACCGTAGCTCCCGGAAGTGCTTCACCGCTTGTGTCACGTATCCAACCGCTAATAGTGATTTTGTCAGTTTTTCTTTTCTTGATAACGATAGCACTACCTGAAATTTCGTAAGTGAGATTAGTTCCTTCCAGGCATTCGTCCAAAATTTCGGTAATTGTTTTGTCTTTTGCTCTTACACTGATATCAGTAATGTTAGCGATATCTTCAGTTGCATACATAAAGATAAATTTTGTTCGATTTTGCAGGTACCAGAGTACTGATTCTAAAGTCTCTTCTCTAAGATCAACCGATATTCTCTGGTTGTCTTGTGCCTGAATCATAAGTGAAGATAGAGAGAATACGCATAAAAAGCAGAGCTTGATAATATTTCTGCTCGTACGCGATATCCCTCTGAATAAGGAATGTGCTCGTCTTTTCATAAGCGTTAGTTATAATGTATTAGTAATTATTTATAAGAGATATGCAGAAC
>ERZ826016.1722-NODE-1722-length-19225-cov-5.058790_pt1 | contig 19225 bp, 10 predicted proteins | sample MGYA00519872_ERZ826016 | MGnify/ENA primary metagenome ERZ826016 (study PRJEB31778, sample SAMEA3449218) | human gut metagenome | biome: human gut; feature: human-associated habitat; material: faeces | place: United Kingdom | collected 2010/2012 ... | reverse complement strand
AACATCAATTTTGATCGTTGCCAGAAATTTGGAGAAAGTGATCAATTTCCGATTCGTTTCCACTTTTGTTTTCAAAGCTCCTTTCAGTTGATCGGTATGCTCCAAAAGATTTTCGATACTTCCGAATTCGGCAATCAATTTTTGGGCTGTCTTTTCTCCGACTCCGGGGCAACCAGGAATATTATCCGATGAATCACCCATCAGACCAAGCATATCTATTACTTGGGCAGGAGATTGAATGTCGAACTTAGCTTTTACCTCTTCGATACCCATTACTTCAAAACCGCCGGTATGTTTAGGGCGGTACATGAATATATGGTCCGTTACCAACTGACCGTAATCTTTATCAGGGGTCATCATATAAGTAATGATACCTTGCTTTCCGGCTTTGGTAGCAAGAGTTCCGATCACATCATCAGCTTCGAAGCCTGCAACTTCAAGGATAGGTATCCGATAAGCACGAATGATATCTTTAATAATAGGTACGGATAGGCGAATGGCTTCCGGAGTTTCTTCTCGCTGTGCTTTATATTGCTCAAAGGCTTCATGGCGAAAAGTAGGACCGGCAGGATCGAAAGCTACTCCTATATGACTAGGATTCTCTTTCTTCAGCACTTCCTCAAGCGTATTGACAAATCCGAGGATAGCTGAAGTATTGAATCCTTTGGAATTAATTCTAGGGTTTTTAATAAAGGCATAATATGCCCGATATATCAGTGCGTAAGCGTCTAAAAGAAATAATTTATTGTCTGACTCCATAGATTTATTTAATTTTTCATGGTAAAAGTACAAAAAAATACCGTATTAAACGTTTTATTATTACATTTGTACTCAAATTGTGTGTGAATGGATAGTATCACTTGCATCAAAAAACCAATAACGACTGAACTTGAGGATTTCAGAGACCTTTTTGACAGTTCTCTCTCTAGTTCGAATGCATTGCTCGATAGTGTAATAGCTTATATACGTCAGAGGAATGGTAAGATGATGCGTCCTATTCTCGTCCTTTTAGTTGCACGTCTCTATGGTGAAATCCGTCCGAGTACTCTTCATGCAGCTGTATCTTTAGAACTTCTTCATACTGCCAGTTTGGTGCACGATGATGTAGTGGATGAGAGTACCGAGCGTCGGGGACAACTTTCAGTGAATGCTGTTTTTAATAATAAGGTGTCGGTATTAACAGGAGATTACCTGTTAGCTACCAGTCTGGTTCATGCTGGGCTTACTAAAAGTCATGATATCATACAAGTTGTGTCTTCGTTGGGACAGGATCTTGCTGAAGGAGAGTTGCTTCAGTTGTCGAATGTAAGCAATCACAGTTTTTCCGAAAAGGTCTATTTTGATGTGATTCGTAAGAAAACGGCAGCTCTTTTTGCTGCTTGTACAAAAGCGGCAGCTTATTCAGTAGAAGTAGGAGAGGAGGATACTGAATTTGCCCGTCTATTGGGTGAATATATAGGTATTTGTTTTCAAATTAAAGACGATATTTTTGATTACTTTGATAGCAAAGAGATAGGTAAACCGACGGGTAATGATATGCTTGAGGGAAAACTTACTTTACCGGCTTTGTATGTGTTGAATGCAACTCAGGATGCGCGAATACGTGAAATTGCATTTAAGATAAAAGAGGGTACAGCCAGTATGGAAGAAATAGCTTGTTTGATTTCGTTTACCAAAGAAAATGGGGGAATTGAATATGCTATTCAGATAATGAATGCATATAAGCAAAAAGCTCTTGATTTGTTAAGTATATTACCAGATTCAGAGGTGCGGGTTGCTTTGGAGACTTATCTGGATTATGTAGTCGATCGTGAGAAGTGATCATTTCCTGAATTTACTCAAAAGCGAATAGCATAAAATTAGTTGTTCCCAATCCTCTATTCTATCTGATTTTATAGCTCTTCCGATCAGACAACTTTTATCTATTTCTTCTGGAGTACTGAGGACTTCAGCACAAAAAGTGTTTGCTTGTTCGATATATTCCCAAGTTTCCTCTCTAGTAATATACCCACATTCATTTGCTGCACGAGCAATTGTGACTGCTAATCCCATATCACATCCGATAATTCCCCTTTCAAGATCATTAATCCAAATGATTGGATCTCTTCTTTCCTCTGCGTATTTTACGAAGTTATATAGATTCTTGCCTTGTTGAACAAACCGTTCTACTCCGAAAAAGCGTTTACGTATTATTGTTTCAAACTCGTTCAAATTGTCTGTTGATAGCAAAAAGGGAGTTTGTATAGCATAAGATATTCTGTCTCCTTCGTTCATCAGGAATTGTAACATATTGCAGGTCGAATCAGTATCAACACAGTTGAATTTATTGGCGAGAAGTTTGATTACTTCTTGTTTGGGTAATCCTGTCTCAATACTATTGAGGCAAAAGTTTTCAAGTGTAGCATGCATATAGCCGATACGTAATCCTTGTTTTCTCTTTGTATTGAGAATCAGATTTAAAGGGTTATAGTTATATCGTAAGGTCTTTAAGTGCATTTTCATCAATATACTTCTTATTATAATATGGTATAGGATTTATTGAAAAGCGTGAGAACTGCCACTTGATATCTTTCCTGGGGCTTCGGCAAGCCGTTATGACGATACAAGCAACAGTCCCACGCTCCATTCGATATATAACAAAAATGTATACGTGAAGGTGCGTGAGACCCGTTTGCTTATCACCGCTCATAACTTTGAATTTTGCCGAATTCCAGGATAGGTAATAAATAAAACGTTCTCTAATTCAATTAGTTATACCAAAATGTAATAACTAAATGTATCACAAAGATAGTGAAAAAGTAAATAGTAACAATAAGTAATTTTAGTTTTTCTTAAATAAATACTACTGCCCGACATTCGTTATAAATACGAATGTCGGGCAGTAGTTATATTTAATTGTAAATGTGACTTTTAGAAAAATCTAATTTCTTCGCCTTTGATATCAGAAAGCAGAAGGTTTGCTAACCGACTTGTTCCTAGACGGAAAAGTTGATTGTTTAACCATTCTTCGCCAAGAATTTCTTTGACGATCGTATAGTAAATGAGTGCATCATTTACGGTATTGATACCTCCGGCGGGTTTGAATCCTATTTTATTTCCTGTTTTTTGGTAGTATTCTTTGATAGCTTCGCACATCACATATGCAGCTTCGGGGGTAGCGGCAGGCTGTTGTTTCCCAGTCGATGTTTTGATGAAATCTGCACCTGAGTACATGGATAGGATAGAAGCCTTTTTGATGTTGGAAGCGCTTTTCAAAGCTCCTGTTTCAAGAATCACTTTGAGATGGTGGTCTTTGCAGGTATCTTTCAGTTCTTGGATTTCGTCGCACATCGTTTCATAGTCACCACTCAGGAATTCACCTACAGAGATTACGATATCTATCTCGTTTGCTCCGTCGGCGATGGCTAATGCAGTTTCTGCAATTTTCACTTCAATGAAGGTTTGAGATGATGGAAAACCTCCTGATACACAGGCGATATTGACATCTTCTACTTCTAATGTATTCTTAACGATGGCGGCGAAATTAGGATATACGCAGATAGCTGCTACATTCTTCAGGTCGGGAAACTCATCATCGAATTGATTCACTTTTTCAGTAAAGCGCATGACGCTTTCGTCGCTGTCCGTAGTGTTCAGTGTGGTCAGATCAATGCAGTTGAACAGGAGCTTTTTAACCTCTTCTGTATTGTTTTCCGGCACTTTATTCTCAATCAGATCGGCTACGCGGGCTTGTATATCTGCATCATTCAGATTGGTATTGTATTTCGCCAGAGCGATTTCATACTTACTAGGTTGTGAATTATTCTCTTCCATGATCGTTCAGTTTTGGATTATTAATATGTCTTTTATTGTCTCTCTTTGTTTTCTTTTCCAGACTTTTCTGGAAAGCTTCAGTAACATTGACTCCTGTTTGGTTAGCAATGCAAAGAAGTACCCATAAAATGTCGGCTATTTCTTCATCAATGTTGTCTTTTTCACCTTCTTTGAAGGATTGGTCACCATATTTCCGTGCCATGACACGCGCTAATTCTCCTACTTCTTCGGTCAGGACAGTCATATTGGTTAATTCGCTAAAGTAACGGACACCATATGTTTTTATCCATTGGTCTACTTGCTTCTGAGCTTCTTCCAGAGTCATAATATAATGGTTTAAGTGGTTTGAATCATTGATAGGAAGGTGTTGGTTCCTCTCATCACAGATTGATTTTATTCTTTATTTTTAGTGTCCATACATATAGTAACAGGACCATCATTTAAAAGTTCAACTTTCATGTCTGCACCAAAAGTTCCTGTACTGATTTCTTTTCCTAATGCACCGCTCAGATCTTTACAGAATTGGTCATAGAGTGGGATAGAGATCTCTGATTTGGCAGCTTTGATGTACGAGGGACGGTTTCCTTTTTTAGTGGAAGCATGTAAAGTGAACTGACTGATAACTAAAATTTCACCTCCATCTTCCAGTATAGATTTATTCATAACACCGTTCTCATCATCAAAAATGCGAAGGTTTACTATCTTTTTGCAAAGCCAGTCGATGTCTTCTTTTCCGTCAGTTTCTTCAATTCCAACTAATATTAGCATTCCTTTACCGATAGAGGACTTACAGTGTTTATCAATAGTTACTGAAGCATGACTAACACGTTGAATTACTACTCTCATTGATTCTTTTGTTATTATTTACAGAAGGCAAATTTACGAAATTCGGTAAATAAAATGATGGAATAGAGGGAATATTATTCTCGTTATACCTGTTTGAAGATTCAACCTCAATATCTCTGATAGTGTAAACCTCTGGTTAAGCAAATTAAGAAAGGTTTTAAGTTAATTACTATCCTATACGATGAATAAACTCCGTTTTACTAGAGTGTATTTCTTGGTATTGTTCTTAATATTGAAGAGCAGAGCCCTGTGATCGAGGTATAATACTACTTTACCCGTTTATGTAAAAGTGAATTCAGGTACTAAATATTCTGGTTTAATCCCTCCTTGACGATTTTGGCTTTTGATTCACCGATGATTGTAGATATATCCTCTAATGACGCTTCTTTTATTCGTTTTACACTCTTAAATTCTTTCAATAAAGCTGTTTTTGTCTTTTCCCCGATACCTTTAATGGTATCTAATGCAGAAGCTACTTGTCGTTTGCTGCGTTTATCCCGATGGAAAGTAATAGCAAAGCGGTGTACTTCATCCTGTATTTGAGTGAGTAGACGGAATAGGGGACTATGCTGTTTGATTCCGATGGTTTGTGGTGGAAATCCAAACAATAATTCTGAAGTACGGTGACGATTATCCTTAGCTAATCCAGCGATAGGTATATTCAATTTTAATTCATCTTCAATAACCTCTCTAACAACCTCCATTTGCCCTTTACCACCATCGGTAATAATCAGGTCCGGAAGCGGTGATTGCTCATCAATGGCACGTTGATAACGTCTTCTTACTACCTCTTTCATTGAAGCATAATCATCAGGTCCCACTACAGTTTTTATATTGTATTTCCGATAATCTTTTTTTGATGGTTTGGCTTTTTTGAATACAACACAGGCCGCTACAGCGTCCGAACCTTGTATATTGGAGTTATCAAAACATTCAATTTGCATGGGCAATCTATTTAAATGTAGTTCTTGCTGTATTTCCTTCATTAAGCGCATACTTCGCTGTTCCGGATTGAGCTTTTCCGCTTGCTTCAAACGGTCAGCTTTATATTGCTTTACGTTCAAAATCGAAAGTTCTAATAGTTTCTTTTTATCTCCTCGCTGAGGAACGGTGAAATTAACGTTATTCAGTTTTATATCCAACTCAAACGGAACAATAATTTCCCGAGACAGGCTTTTATAACGCTCCCGCATCTCAATGATACCGAGTGTTAATAGTTCCTCTTTTGTTTCGTTTAGTTTCTTTTTATATTCGAAAGTAAATGCCTGATTAATGGCACCATTTGTAATATGTAGATAGTTAATGAAGGCTGAGTTGGAATCATCTTCTTCAATAGAAAAGACATCGATATTATGCAGAACAGAGCTAACCACTTCAGATTTTGAACGATAATTTTCTATCAAAAGGTATTTCTCCTTCATCTTTTGTGCCTCTTCAAACTTCATCTCACTTGCTAGCTCTTGCATTTTTTCTAGTAGCATGCGACTAATATCCTGAGTATTTCCCTTTAAAATCTCTTTGATTTCATCGATATTCTTTAGATATTCCTCCTGTGATTGTAGTCCAATGCAAGGGCCAGCACAATTTTTAATGTGATATTCTAAGCAGACATTGAATTTACCAGCCCGAATATTTTCAGGAGTAAGATTCAGATTGCAGGTGCGTAATGGATATAGGTGTTTTATCAAATCGAGTAGAGCATACATAGAAGGGATATGGCTGTATGGGCCATAATAGGAAGAACCATTTTTGATAATCTTTCTTGTTTTGAAAACCCTGGGAAAATACTCGTTTTGTACACATATTGAAGGATAGGTTTTATCATCCTTCAATAATACATTGTAGCGAGGTTTATATTTCTTTATCAGGTTATTTTCCAATAATAGTGCATCTTCTTCTGAATTGACAACGATATAACGGATATCAGCAATTTTGCTAACCAATACACGAGTCTTACCCGGTTCGTGTTCTTTGCTAAAATACGAATAGACCCTTTTCTTTAGGTTTTTAGCCTTTCCAACGTATATAATAGTACCTTCGGTATTTAGATACTGGTAAATACCTGGCTTTTCTGGAAGATTTGCTACAATACCTTTCAGGTATTCGCTGGTTGAGTTTGCTGAATTTGTATTCATAATCTTTAGAGATGAAGTACTGAAATAAAAAGGGCGTAGCTATACAGCTACGCCCTGCAAATATAATCAATAAGTTTATAATGACAATACTGATTCTACTTCTACATCTTCTCCGAACATTGAGATTCCATTCAAATTTTTTAGTTCGACGATGAAGTTCACATATACTTTTTTAGGCTTTAAGTTTTTCACAAGTGCACAAGCTGCTTTCATTGTTCCTCCTGTTGCTAATAAGTCGTCGTGCAGAAGTATTATATCGTTCTCGTCGATTGCGTCTTTGTGAATTTGTATGGTGTCTTTTCCGTATTCTTTATCGTAGCTTTCTTCAAGAGTTTCTGCTGGAAGTTTTCCCGGTTTGCGGATTGGAACAAATCCTGCATTTAAGCGAGTAGCTAGTATAGGTCCCATAATGAATCCTCTTGATTCTATACCTACTACTTTAGTAATGCCTTTATCCTTGTACATATCAAACATGATATTGGATAACTCTTGTAAACACCAAGGATCTTTAAATAGGGTGGTTACATCATAGAACAAGATTCCCGGGATGGGGAAGTCTGGTATTTCACGAATACTTTTGATTAGCGTTTCTTTGCTCATAATCATTGTTTTATGTCGTTTCTTTAATTCTTTTGTTTCACGTGAAACGTTGCCACTTATCGTCCTGAAAGTACCAACAATACGTTGATGTCGCTTGGTGATACTCCTGGAATCCTGCTTGCTTGGGCAATTGTTTCCGGATCTATTTTAACCAACTTTTGACGAGCTTCCGTAGATAGAGACTGGATAGAAGCGTAGTCAAATTTGCCTTTGATTTTTATACTTTCTAAGCGAGCAAGTTTTTCTGCAATCATACGTTCTCTATCGATGTAACCTTGATATTTTATTAATATCTCAGCAGCTTCAAGGATTTCTTCTTTGCGGTCCGATAACATTGCTGTTACTCTATCCAATTCTTTTTGGAATGCAGGAACATATTGTGCTATGTTTTCAATTGTCACTTGCGGACGGTTTAGAATTTCTATCAACTTGCATCCTTGACGTAGGGGAGTTGTTCCTATCTTTTCGAGTCCATCATTAATTAATGCCGGTTTCATCGAATAACTATGTGTGAAAGCTACGATTTGATCTATAGCTTCTTTTTTACTCTTGAGCAGATTGTAACGTTCTTCCTTGACTAATCCTAGTTTATATGCCCGTTCGGTAAGTCTTATATCCGCATCGTCCATGCGAAGAAGGATTCGATATTCTGCTCGCGAGGTAAACATACGATAAGGCTCGTCTACACCTTTGGTCACAAGATCATCGATCAATACACCAATATAAGCTTCGTCACGTGCAAGTGTAAAAGGTTCTCCACCATTACAATTGATGTGCGCATTGATGCCGGCAATTATACCTTGTCCGCCTGCTTCTTCATAACCGGTAGTTCCGTTCACTTGTCCGGCAAAGAATAGATTTTTAATAATCTTCGATTCCAACGAATGTTTGAGTTGGGTAGGATCGAAGTAATCGTATTCGATGGCATATCCCGGTCGGTAGATTACTAAATCTTTAAAAGCCGGATTCTTTTTTAGTGCGGCGATTTGTATATCCATTGGAAGGGAAGAGGAGAAACCGTTAAGATATAACTCTTGTGTTGTTTCCCCTTCCGGTTCCAGAAACAATTGGTGCTGGTTTTTATCCGGAAAAGTAACGATCTTCGTTTCTATACTCGGGCAATAGCGTGGCCCGATACTTTGTATTTGTCCGTTGAATAGAGGAGAATCCGGTAATCCTTCACGAAGAATGTGATGTACCTCTTCATTGGTATAACACGTCCAGCATTGCAGTTGTTTTAAATGCCTGACACTGGTATTCATGAATGAAAACTTGTGGAAGTCAGCTTCCCCTTCCTGTATTTCCATTTGATCAAAATGAACACTACGAGCATCAATACGTACTGGTGTACCGGTTTTCATTCTACCATAATTGATGCCATGACGAGCGATGGATTCGGTGAGTTGGTAAGAAGCCGGTTCGGCCATTCTTCCACCCGGAAGTTTGTGGCGACCGACGTGCATAAGGCCGTTAAGGAAAGTTCCTGCCGTAAGTACTATACATTTGGCTTTGAAAGTAACGCCCCAGGCTGTAACTAATCCGGTAACTTCTCCATTTTCTACGAGAAGCTCGCATACTGTATCTTGCCAAATATGAAGATTGGGAGTATTTTCAAGTTTTTCACGCCAGGACCAAATGAATTTGGCTCGGTCACATTGAGCACGCGGGCTCCACATAGCAGGTCCTTTTGAACGGTTCAAGATTCTGAACTGAATGGCGGTTTCGTCAGTTACTATCCCCATCTGTCCGCCGAGTGCATCTATTTCGCGTACTATTTGTCCCTTGGCAATTCCTCCTACGGCCGGGTTGCAACTCATCTGCCCAATCTTGTTCATGTCCATTGTGATGAGACAAGTTTTGGAACCAAGATTTGCAGCGGCAGTTGCTGCTTCGCAACCGGCATGTCCGGCACCAATTACAATAACGTCGTACTTAAAATCCATTCTGTCTTATTTATTATCTAACGCTGCAAAGTTACGGAAAAGTTACGAGAATTGTATCCGCTGCCCGTTTTTGCTTTCCAAAATTGCGGCCAAGGTGTCTGAACGGATAAAAAATCTCTTTAATTTTAAATTAGAAATATGCAGAATGTCGTTTTCTTCGGAGTAAATTGTGGATGATACTCACTTTCTTATGGACGATATTTTGAATTTATGATTTTAAATCGTTGTTATTTCTGTCTTTTTGTTACTTCGAACAGGAATGGATTTTAAGAGTAAATAGAAAATTAGTGGAACCTATTTTTAGAAAAGAGAGCTAAGAGTCATTTTACACTTAATTGTCTCCTTTTTCTCTTGATATAAGTCAATAAAATAAGCAATTAAGTGTTTTTTAGAATAGGAACTATTGCATTTTTCCAAATCCGATGTAACTTTGCAGCGTAGTTGTGAAACTACTCTATAGTTTAGTTTTAGATTAAAGAATTTTTAGGTATTAGAAAAGGTGAAAAAGGTATTAAGTATTAGTTTATAAAATTAAGGATTAGATTTAAGATTAGTTTTTAGGTAGCAAGTTAGTTTTTATTAGGTATTTTGAGTAAAAGAGTAGCTTTTCAGGTAACAAGTAAAATGAAGATGCAGAAAAAAGAATCCCATTTATGGGGGATTCTTTAAAGGTGGGGCGGAATTATTCGCTCTTTTTTTGTTTTTAGTCCCTTCTTATTTGTTAGTGTTTTCTTTAAAGCGTTTATCGATTGTCTTTGGTGTGGAGGTATAATAGATATTTTATTCATTAACGCTGGTCTTTTTTCTTTTATATATAGCTATTATTTTTGCATTTAGAAACACATGTAAAATTACAACATTTATTTTTTCAGGTGATCACTCTTGTATCCATCAATTTTATTTATCCACAGTCGTAATCTATTATCGAATTGGGATACTCTATGTATTATTTTATTCCATTTTATATATTAATTAAAAAAGAAGAATGAAGTTGTTTTTACGAATAGTTTGGTGTTTATTTGTGATTGAGTTGTAATATTCAAATCTTTCCATAAATGGGTACGATGATGGAATTGTATTTTATAATGATAATCTCTTAAACGCAAAGAATGATGATGAAAAATTAAGTATGGATGTTATTTGTTCTGATTGAGTCGTATTTGGATTATTTTTAGTATGATTTATAAATAATAAGTCCCCTTGTTTCATATCTATTTTGAATGAAACAAGGGGACTTATTATTACAAGATAAAGACTATAAACGATGTTACATTATTTTTTATTCTGAAATCTCTCTTGTAGCATTGTCAATGCTTTATCTTCCGCAGCTTCCATGATTTCCCGTTCACCGGGACCTTTGTCGTTGATTCCGCAGAGATGAAGAATACCATGGATAATTACCCGATGCAATTCGTTATCATAAGACGTCCCGAATTGTTCAGCATTGGTTCGTATAGTATCTAGACTGATGAATAAATCGCCAGACAGACGATCTCCTTCGCAGTAGTCAAAAGTAATAATATCTGTGAAATAATCGTGTTGCAGATATTGACGGTTTACTTCCAGTATTTTTTCATCCGAACAAAAGATATAGGCGATTTCACCCAGTCTTTTTCCATAAGAAGCAGCTACATTTTTAATCCATTCTGTTGTTTCCCGCTTCTTGAGATCAGGCATTTTAATGCCTTCCGATTGATAAGTTACAGCCATAATAAAACTGATTTAAAGGAAAAATAAATAACTAATTAAGATTGCAGCAATAATTCCTGAAAAGTCTGCAATTAGGCCGCAGGTAACTGCATTCCGGGTTTTGGTAATTCCTACGCTACCGAAGTAGACTGCGAGGATATAAAATGTAGTATCTGAAGCACCACGTACTACACAACTCATTCGACCGACAAATGAATCGGGCCCCAGCTCTTTCATCGTATCTATCATTAGACCGTTAGCACCACTGCCACTAAGTGATTTCATCAATGCAGTTGGGAGGGCACCTACAAAACTGGTGTCGATTCCAAATAAGCCAACAAAAGACCCGATGGCTCCTACTAGATAATCCATAGCTCCTGAAGTGCGGAATACAGCAATACCGACAAGAAAAGCAACTAGATAAGGAATGATGCGTACTGCTGTTGTGAACCCTTCTTTAGCACCTTCTACAAACGAGTCGTATACATTGATTTTCTTACGGACTCCTGTCAGAATAAACAAAATAATGACTCCGAACAAAATGATATTGGCAATTAACGTAGAATAAGTTCCCATTTCTTCGCGGGAAATATTCAAAAAAAGAAAAATCAGACATGAAAAGAACAGGCAGACGATACCCATTAGTATCAGGATCGGCTTATTGATTAGGTTTATCTTTTGAGTAATGCTGACTGCAATGACTCCTACTAAAGTAGAAATGAATGTACTCAACAATATAGGAATGAATACATCTGTCGGTTGTGCCGCCCCCATCTGTGCGCGGTAGACCATGATACTGATTGGAATAATGATGAGACCGGAAGTGTTGATAACCAAAAACATAATCATTGGATTGGAAGCCGTATCTTTCTTTGGATTCAACTCTTGTAATTCTTTCATGGCTTTCAATCCCATTGGGGTAGCTGCATTGTCCAACCCCAGCATATTGGCAGACATATTCATAAAAATGGAACCTAATACCGGATGTCCTTTAGGAATATCTGGAAACAGCCGACAAAGCACCGGACTGAGAAAACGCGCCAATGAATTTATTAATCCGCTATTCTCTCCGATTTTCATAATTCCCAACCAAAGAGCTAATACTCCGGTTAACCCCAATGAAATTTCGAAAGCTGTTTTCGAGGCGTCGAACGTAGAGTTTATAATAGCGGTAAATATCTCCGTATCTCCTAGCAACAGCACTCTTGCAAGGGCTATCACGAAGGCTATGAAGAAGAAAGCTATCCAGATATAATTCAGAACCATAGTTTTGATATATGTATGATGTGGATGCAAAAGTAAGTATAACGTTTCAAATAAACTAGCAGTGAAGGAAAGTATTCTTTAACGAAATCTGTCATAATCTCATTGCAGCTCTTCCGCCATGTGCCTGATTATATGTACCAACAAGGATTTATAAAACTCTTCATTTAATGAAATACCACCTCTAAACCGATATTTTTTTCTAAATTTGTACTGCATAAATTCTTTCTAACCGGAAGGAAACCAGTTCTTTCAAGCGCTAAAATGTGTTTTTGTAGGCAAGGAACTATAAACCGCAAGTTCTGATTATGAAACCGGAGCCTTTGATTATATAAACAAAAGCTTCAGTTATATAACCGGAGCTTGCGGTTATAGTTTTGTATAAAAGGAAAGAAAGTTATCACTTAATGGAGAACAAGTTTTCTATTAGTAGAGAGCAAGTTTTCTATTAATGGACAACAGACTATCCATTAATGAAATAGCGACAGGAACTAAATTCATGGTATCTTAACCTTTTTCTGTTTCCATAGATTTCTTTAAATCTTTCTTCTGCCCTATTCGTCCATGTTCTTTCCATAGCTCTTTCCGCTTTTCCTGAATGAGAGTAATGGTGAGGTAAAACGTCTGTCCACTCCCCCCAAAAAACAAGTAATGCAAAGATAACAGACTATGATTTTTCCAAAAACGAATGGAATGGGTACAAGATACCCTAATCCCCCTATTCCTATAATAGCATCTTAAACACATGACAGCCAGTGTATTCTGTTGCTAGACAGCAAAATGAAAGTGACAATAGAAATGCTGCAGATGTCTATTGTCACTCTATTGTCACCAGCCTATTGTCACCATATTACAACTGATTATCAGATGTATAACACTTAAAAGTGACAAATGACAATAAAATAACCGTTTTGCAATGCTTAGTAGTCGTAGTTAATTGTTGCGGCATAGTAAGATGTCCCCTCCTGAGTCATTTAATATATTGTTGGGGCTTTCAAAACTTATTCTCACGTTTCGGTTAATTTGCTATTATTAGTTTTCTGTTAGTAATCATCTTGCTATAACTACAATTCCTTTAGATTTGTTGGCGTATTTTGCTTACATATACTATTATTTAGCTAATAGTTATTAGTTAAACAGTATAAAATACTAATATTATATTTGGGATTTACAATATAGTTAGTATATTTGCATTGTAACAACGCGTATGGTTAGTATATGTAATAAATGTATTTGTTATTCACAAACCGACACACGAGTTTCTCGTACTAACATACTAACTGTTTTAATCATTTATAAAGGAGGAATCAATATGAAACATAATACACTGAGGTCTTAGAGTTGTTTGGCAGCCCCAGGCATAAATTTCGTTAAAAGCTCTGCTCTCATCGGATTTTTTCCGGCCCCGTTAGTAATACCTGACAGAAGGCTTCCATATTCTTACGGCCTGTACCGGCTTATGCGTAACAGCATGTGACAACAGCCGGAAATAAAACAGATATTTAAAGTATAAACACCCTGATAACAATTATACCATGAACACATTAACTATTCATAGAACAACAAAGTACCCCTTCTTCAAAAAGGAAACGGTAGCCTTGCAGCCTGCCGGCACAAATCAACCAGAAGCGCTACCCGTTCAAACGTATTCGTGCGATGCCGCAAATACCCTGCTTAATAATGTCCGCCCGAACCAACGGAAGCTTTCCCGGCGACTGTGCCGCCCTCCTCCGTTTTCGATGCATGTAAGATTTATTCGTCATCACAAAGCGTAAGAACGACTTGACTGAACCGTCGAGGAGTGTAAAACCTCCCCGTCCGTATAACTCCCTGCAAATAAACATATTACCTGTTTATCATGATGGATGACTCCGCCATGACAGGGAACAGTACACTCAATTTGCAACATATAAAGAATATCCTAATCTCTCAAAACCACTATTGAATGTAAATTAATACAACTATTTAACAGCATCAGAAAGGAGGTGTACGACCATGCCAATGAAAAAATCCGTATGGGATATCATCCTGAAAGCGATTATCGCTGTGGCTTCGGCAGTGCTCGGGGCGTTAGGCTCCAATGCCATGAACCTGTAAGATCCTTCAACAGGCCAAGTAATTGAATTCTGTAAACAGATTCAAGGCACCCACCCCTGTACAATCCCACTGCGGATACGGGCCCTGTTCCGTCAGGGGGATTGTATACCGATATTTATTAAACAACCCATTATTCAATTTATAAAAAACAACATCTTATGAAAACCAATCCTACCAAAAATAGCAAGTTCCGGATTCCCGGAGCATTCTTCCGTCTTCTTATCCTCGCCTGCCTTCCCCTAGTGTCCGCATTCGGCCAGGTGGTCAAGCTGGACATGCCACAGATCTTCCCCGTTTCCCCCGAAGCGGCCGTTCTGGACAAATTCCATTCCTATCCGGTGGACTATTGCACCGGGGTACCTGACATCCGCATCCCCCTTTATGAGATCGTCGCTGGAGACATCACGATTCCCGTCACCTTATCCTACCACGCCTCCGGTCTCAAGCCTCATGAGGGCAGCGGCCTTGCGGGCACCAACTGGTCCCTCAGCCTCGAGCCCACCGTCAGCCGGGAGATACGCGGTACGGACGACATCGGCAATTACGGCTGGCTGTGCGAGGGCAGCTATCACCGCGGTACCCCTCCCGGAGCTTCGAGAATGGAACAGATCAACTTTATGGACGAGGTTGTCCGAGGCATCCGCGACAGTCAGCCGGACCGTTTTACCTACAGCCTGCCTCACGCAGGAGGAAGCGGCTACATGCTCTACCGGGGAAGCCCCATGGTCACCTGCCCCCGCACCAATGATGTGGTAAACTGGGATAGAAGCGACAAAATGAGTATCACCGACGATAAAGGATATTATTATGAGTTCGACGGTGTAGTGGAGAAAGTCTTCTACACCCAATCCATCAACCGCTGGCACTGTACCAGTATCCGGTCGCCCCACCGGAGCACCCCGTCCGTAACCTTCGAATACGATATCCTTCCCCACCAGTCAACCGGCACCAACAAAGGCTGCATGGGTCTCGGAGAAGTAATCATCAACAAGAACGCCGCCGAAGACGGGTATAACCTGACCGAACATTTTCCTCTCCAGGAACACAACTATGCCTTGTTGCCCGATTATAACTCAGGTTCGGAGGCTTACTATTATGATTATAAGGCGGAATTGAGGCGTAGTTACTCCGAAGGTCTCTACATTGACAATTCGGGCAGTATCCTTCCCAACGACGTTGAAGTTCCCCGGCTGACCGACATCCGTTTCCTGGGCAATACGATGAAAATCAGTTATCATTCGGTAGGAGGTCCTGACTACTGGAACGATGCATACGATACAATCGAAGTGACCGACGAACATGGAAAGCCGGTGCGCAGCATCCGTTTTTACCTCAGTACCTACAACTCCCATACGAGTCTGACCAAACTGGATTCTGTCAGCATCTCGGCGCCCGGGGTGGAGACGAAGACGTATAAGTTCAATTATAACGGCGGGCTGAATGTACCTTCCATTGATACCCGGGTGATAGACCATTGGGGATTCTGCAACGGTCCGGAAAACCGGTATGCCGTAAATACGGTCCCCAGCTTCCGCAAGATACTGACCTACAGTAAGAACGGGCAGCCAATACGCCTGCTGCTGGATTATAAGGGAGCGAACCGCGAAGCTGACGCCGCCTGGACCAATCTGGGGATGCTGATCCAGATCACCGATCCGCAAGGTCTGGAAACACACTTCGAATACGAGGGAAACCAGGCGGCTTTTGCCATGGGCTATCCGGGTCCGGAGGAAGAAGGTGCGATGTACCTACGTCCGGTCGGCGGTCTGCGTGTCAAGCACATCCGCACTTACGACCCCAAGGAGCAAAAGACGGTGCACAAAAGATACAGCTACGGGCTGGAAGGTTCCATCGGCTGGGGGGTCATCTGGGGAGGCGGAGCCATTCCCCATATCATCACCGAACGGGATTACCAGACCAGCGTGCTGGTACCTTTCTCATCTACCAATCTCCAGACTATGACGGTTATCCATAACAATCCTGTCGGTGAGATCACGTTCCACAACGGAAGCCCTGTACTTTATAGCAATGTAAGGGAGAGTGTGGAAGGCGGCGGTTCCGCCCTTGTGACGGAATATGTCTACCATGTGCCTTGCCATGAGTACAACAACGTACTGGAATGGGACCAATATGATCCTGAGCTGAACTATGCCCAAAAAGAGAAACAGGTGAATGATTACCTGTTAAGCCACTCCTACAGTGAGTTGAAAGGTCTCGTATGCCCTCTTCCCAACAATCCGGGAAAGCATGCGGACGAATACATCAACATGTCCGACGACCAATGGCTGGCGGGAAAGCTGAAGCGGGTGGACCGTTACAAGGATAACGGCTTCTTTTTATCTACTACGGAGTATGAGTACGAACATGTCGGTACGGGGGGTGTGGTCAGTATCGATATTCCGGTACGCCGTATCTCTGTCAGTTCCGATGTCTGCCTCGATAATCCGGGAGTATATTCGTGGGATAACGTATTCAATACCGGCAGCTTCTATCCTGCCCAAGACGGTGGTCCTGCCCAGTCCACCTTCTATCTGGATCCCGGATCGTATACATTCCTTACAAGGGAATATACCGTAGAGACTCGTGAACAGGTCCCTCATGACCAGCCTCCTTATGAGTTTGAGTCTTACAAGGAAACCAAGACATTCGAGTATGAATTCTCTCAGCTGCCGGGAGTTTCTCTGGAACCTCGCAGGATAACCACCGTCCGCAGTGACGAAGGCTTGTCCGTTGACGATTACGATTATCTGGACGGGCAGTTTCCGGGAATTCTCTCGATGCACCGGCATACGGAAGGGGATAGCTGGAAAGAGAACCGTATCCTCTTCAGGGAAGGGACAAGCCTGCCCGATAGGGTGGTTTCAGCGACGGACCGGGAAACGGAATTTCGGGATGAGGTGGTCTATACGGCTTACGACTTATACAACAATGTGGCTGAGGTGCTGGGAAAGGACGGAACTCCCATTACGTATCTCTGGGGATACCGGGGCCGTTTCCCGGTTGCCATGATAGAGAATGCCACACGATCGGAGGTACTGGCCGCCATGGGAGTGGACGCCGGCCGGGCAGACGGTTGGGCCGGAGACATGGTGCCTACTCCGGCCATGCTGCAGGCCCTGCAGCTTTTGCGTACTTCTTTACCGGAAGCGAACGTGTACACCTGCGAATACGAACCGTTGCAGGGGGTGGTAGCCATCACCGATCCCAATGGAATCACTACCCGGCATGAGTACGACGGCTTCAACAGGCTGACAAGGAGCTATTACCTGGATCCGGGCTCGAACAAGGTACTGCTGCAGCAGTATCTCTACCACCTGGGGGAGAAATAACAGGGGATCGGGTATGCCGAAGGCCGGATATGCCTGTAACGGATACCGGCTGACGGTTTTACCAGACGCGACTGCGGCTTCTGGGATGGCTGATAAAGAAAACCTGTAACAAGAGTATATAAGAGTAATACAAGAACCAAAAAGAGAATCAAAATAGTATAAAATAACAGCATAAAATAACGAATCATTATGAAAACGCTACGAACTATCAAAAATATGCGGACATTGGGAACCCTTCTATCGTTCCTGGTCCTGTCCCTGTATCCCGGCGGTACTTCCGCCCAATCCCGGGACACCCTGTACATGCACACCAGTGCCGGACAGCCTCACATCATCACTGTGACTCCGCGGGTAAAGACCTCCGGACTTGCCGGACTGAGTGAGAACCAGATGCGGCGTGAAATCCAATACTACGACCGCTTCGGGAATCCTAACCTGAACATCCTGCATGGTCTCTCCCCCGGCGGAGAGGACCTGGTAAACCTGCAAACCTATGACGGGCTTAACCGGGAATCTTTCCGGTACCTGCCCGTAGGCGCGAATACTTCGGGAGGCGGATACATGGAACCTTACGTGGTGGGTGACATAGCCCGGGCGGCCGGTTACTACGGCAAGGACTCTGCCCCCTGGAGCCATCCCGTCTACGAGAACTCCCCGCTGAACCGGATCAGACAGCAGTTCGGTCCCGGAAAGGACTGGGAGGAACATCCTGTACAGACCTCGTTCCTTACCAACCAGAACCGGCAAGGACTGGCACATTACCTGACCTTCTACCCTAAGCTGAGCGTGCGGATCTATTGCCTTTCTGCGGACAGCCTCACCTACCGGCAGGACTATGCGACAGGTACCCTCGACTGTACGCAGACCACCGACGAGGACGGTCACATCACCCTGGAATTCAAGGACCGGGCAACGGACCGGGTACTCCTTTCACGCGTAATGGACGGGGAGGTGATGCACGATACCTATTACGTCTATGACGACTACGGGAATCTACGGATGGTATTGCCTCCGGCGGCTTCGGACCTGCTGACTTCTACCACCACTCCCGCTTCATGGACCGGTACTGTGGAAGCGATACAGAAGTATGCCTATGTCTACAAGTATGACGGGCGGAACCGCTGCATCTACAGGAAACTTCCCGGGTGCGATCCTGTCTATACGGTGTATGATGCCGCCGACCGCCCTGTCTTCGTACAGGACGGCGGGCAACGTTCCAAAGGGGAATGGTCCTTCAGTATACCGGACGCTTTTGGAAGGATCGTCCTGACAGGGACCTGCAGGAATACACTGGATTATACAAATGACCCGTTGAAGAACATCGTATTAAAGGCTACCCGGCTCAAGGGAACGAGTCAGACCAATGACCTGAAAGGATATACGCTTCCCTCACAAGTCACCCTGACTACCCCAACGGTATTGGGCGCGAATTATTATGACCGCTATGACTTTATCGGTTCCAATGGTATCCCTTCGGGTACTGCCACTGCTTACGAAAAAGTAGCAGGAT